>Ga0272448_1000869_pt1 | contig 43407 bp, 35 predicted proteins | sample YNPCB0191_FD_202220 | JGI IMG/M metagenome (GOLD analysis project Ga0272448, IMG submission 202220) | Hot spring sediment microbial communities from Yellowstone National Park, WY, United States - YNP-CB-019-1 | ecosystem: Environmental > Aquatic > Thermal springs > Hot (42-90C) > Sediment... | reverse complement strand
GGCAAGGTCTGCGCCGAGTTCGCCGACGACAAACGCGCCGCCTGACCGGCGCCCCAAGGAGGACTAACGCCTGTGTCCCTTCGACAAATTTACACACGAAACTTGACACTACCGCGGGGGACACCACAAACGCTCGCCAAGTTCAGGTACGAAAAGACCAAATCCGCTTCGCGCTGTGACTTACGAGATGTCAGGCTGGATGCAGTGAAGAACGCAATCCCAAGGTCCAGTCCCCACAAAGGCCGCCTGCTGCCGCCCTTTGCAAGTGCGTCTGTTCCAAAAATTACACTTGTCCGGCGACGACACCCTCAGGCCCCCTCGATGCGTCGGCGCAACAATTGATGTATCGAACCTGCCCCCCGAAAGGATGGGCACACAGATTAAAAACCGACCGCAGACTCCGAACATCCGGCGGCTTGGATCAGTCCGAAGCCTTCAATTTAAGGGCCTTCCGTTCCAGTTTCAGGCGCTGACGCAGCTGCTTCATGATCTTGCGACGCCGCCGTTCGCTGGGCTTCTCATAGTAACTTGACCGCTTGATGTCACGGCGGATGCCCTCTTTTTCGCAGAGTCGCTTGAAGCGGCGCAGCGCACGTTCTAATGAGTCACCCGGTTCAATGACAACCTTTGCCATCAGCCCTCCTTGCACATGCACACATTGACTTCCGCGCCGGGTTCCATACCGCGCGTGGAACGCGAAGAATGATATCACACACTGGCTGACAAGTCAAAGGTCATGAACTGTCGGGAGATAGCAAGAGACGTGAAAATACATGTGACGCCCGACCTGGAAGGCATTGCGGGAGTGATGAATTTTGAGGATTACTGCTTGCTGCAATCGCGTCACTACCAAGTGGCACGCGAACCGCTTACGCGCGCAAGGTAAACGCAGCGTGGCGGGCCTATTCGCCGGTGGGGCGCGTGAGATTTGCGTGGCCGACGGGCATAGGTATGGTGGTATCAACCTGCTCCTCCTGGGCCTGCGTGTAGAGTAGAACTGATGCGCGGCTGGCCGACGGGGTGGCCACTCCTTCTGGATACGAGTTATATGGGCGTCATCTGGGTGGGCGAGCACGCAAAATCAGGTAGTGAATATGCGTACCTGGCACAAACGCAGTCAGCCAGTTACCTGGACCCGCCCGTCAACGGATTTTCCATCGGCGATTTCGGGCAGTTTGCGCTGCGCGCTGGCGAGTTAGAAGTACGCGCGCCCCTCCTGGCAGGAAACCAGGCCGCCGGTGTTGAGGCGCAGGTGCTTGTTCCAGGGATAGAGGCGGTCGCAGTCAAGCGAGGAACAACGCCAGGACGGGGTGACGAACCAGACACGGAGGCCTACCGCAAACGTAAACTTGTCCGCCATCCACACGCACCTGGAGCGTGCGTGTGAAGCAATCCGCACAAGAGTTGAGCGTACGATGCGGCGAGCAGCCTGCAAGGATTTCGGCCTCCTGCGATTTTCGCCGCCCTTCGAGCGGCGCGTAACTTTCCACACAGAGGGAGACCGGCCCCGGACAATCAACGGTTGAGACACATCCTGCCAGCATGATTGCGCTGATGAACCTGCCCTTCTCACACCTGCCGCTGGAAACGTGTGGCGCTATGGCTCGCGTTTACTGCGTCTGGCAATAGTGGGCGACGCCACCAATCAGCGCAGTGAGATGATACCCCGGCCACGCGGGCGGCCGTGGCCACGTTCCAAGATAGGAGGCGGCGGCGGTTTGGGCAGGACCGGCAGTGAGAGGTTGCAGAAACCCTTGCCCCACAGACGCTCCATCGCCGCCATCCGCTCCTCCGGCGTGGCATTATTATATATCCCGAAGTTCGGGTCGCTTTTGGCAAAGTTTTCCTGATGGAAGAGCATGTCAAAAAGCGCGCCGGCTTTTCGTCGCCACTCAAAGAACGAGCCGCAGAGCAGTGTCTGCTTGAGGAGATACCAGGGACGAATGGCAAACTTGAGGTAACTCTTGCGGGCGATGCGATCAATGTCCCGATTGGAGAGTTTCGTCCAGTGCCGCGGCAGCGGCCTGTCGGTCTCCAGGCCAAGCACCCAGTCGCGCCAGTAGTCCTTGCCAGTGCTGGCCACCATCTCGCGCCACATGCTCGTCCCCGGCTTGGCCAGCAACTTGGAAAACTGGACGTAGTCCAGGTCAAGTTCCTTGGCAAAGTCCACTGTTTCATAAATCATCTTCTCGGACTCGCCCGGATTGCCAATGATGAAGAAGCCAAGCGCCATAATGCCGTACTTCTTACACAAGCGGATGGTCTCGCGCACCTGGTCAATAGTGATGCCCTTCAGAACGCGGTCAAGCACTTTCTGATGAACGCTCTCAATGCCAAAGTATATGCGATGGCAACCGGCAGCCTTCATCTCGCGGAGGACTTCTTCGTTAACCGTATCCACGCGGGAACGGCAGGCCCAGATAATGTCCAATTTGCGCCGCTGAATCTCGCGACAGATCTCCAGCGTGCGTTTGCGGATCATGGGGAACTCGTAGTCAAAGATGTCTATCTCGTGGATGTTATATTCGCGCTGGCACTCTTCCATCTCGTCCACGACCTGCTGCGGTGTGCGCGGGTCGTAGGGCGTCCGACCGGCCTCACAGAAGGTGCAGCGCATTGGACAGCCCTTACTCGTCACCATCAGGGTGAAATTGCGCCGGGTGGTGGGGAATTCAGCATAGAGTTCATTTGGCACTAGATGCCGCGCCGGGCGCGGGTAGTCCTCAAAGCGTTCCGGCGGGTCATGGTTCGGAGTCTGGATGATTTCGCCATTGCGCTTGAAGACCAGCCCGGGCACCTCATCAAAGCGGCGGCGCCCGCTTTCCAGCTCGGCGAGAAGGCGCGGAACGGTGTAGAGGGCGCTGTTGACGCAACCAAAGTCAATCTCTGGATGTACCAGCGACTCCTTGGGGTAAACGCGCAGGTTGTAGCCACCTATGATGATGGGAACGTTGAAGCGCGCCTTGAGATAGCGGGCCCACTCGCGCATGTCGGGAAACATATAGGTGGTGACACGGAAGCCGATGATGTCGGGGCGAAACTTTTCCAGAATGTCTCCCACCTGCGATTTGGTGAGGAGAAGAGTGCGAGCATCAACAATAAGACACTGATGGCCGTGCTGTTCGGCGATGCCCGCCACCCACATCTCGTTCAAGGGCGGGAAGACGCCGAAGTACTTCTGGACGATCTTGATGTTTTCCTCGTGGACCTTGTACTTGAAGGGGTAGTGGACCAGCGCGAATCTCATGCTCTTGGCCTCCTACGGCCGGTGCCCCCGCTCCCCCTCCATCCAACATATATTATGGCAAAACCCCTCCACCCTCTTGCAACTCCCAGGCACCCGCCTGCCACATCCACAACGGTCAGCGAGCTCCACCCCTCAGCCATTGTGAAACCCAGCCCAGGCTCAACCGTGATTGCAGCATCCTGCGATGCAGGCTTATACCATCACTCGCGAATCAATGCCTTGCTTTCGCCCTGTCCGGATTACGCAGACTCATCCTGCAGTTTTTCCAAGTCAAGCGGGCTCACGTACTCGCCTGCCCGCTCGCGGAGGCGAAGCAGTCGTTCGCGTTGTTCAGCAAGCGTACGGTGGAGGTCCTCCGGCGCATCAGGCACGTTGATGCGATAGAAGTTCTCCACACGGTCAAGTTTAGCGAGGTTATCGGGGATGCGGATGGTGAACTGCCGGACGTAATCCTCCTGCGGATATTCCTTGCCCAACACCCGCCGGAAAAGCGGGACGAGATCCTCGTAGCGCGGAATCCAGCCCGTAGGTCCACGAATTGCACCGACGTCGCCGTGGACGCGCAGTTCCATCCATTTGAGCCACACGTGCTTGTCGCGCACGCCGTTCACAAATTTGCCATCCGGTCCGCGCAGGAAGTAGTTGACGCCAAAGACACGCGGCGGTTTCTTGACCTTGCGGCCGAAATCAAGGTTGTTGCGAATGTATTTGCCAAGCGGGATAGCGAGAAAATCTTGGATGCTCATGATGTTGATTTCCGGAACACCCTCTCTGCCAATAATCGCATAGGTGGTCTCGGTCTCCAACGAAGCCCCATACGCAATGATGCCGTGTATCCAATCAAAACCCTCCTGCACCGGCACATAAGCGCGGGCATCGCGACCCCCGTAGATGATGCCGCCAACCACCACACCCCAAGGGTTGTTGAGTTCCGAATCCACGTTGGACAGCGCTGAAAGCGCAATGGTGTACCGTGCATTCTTGTGCGCCGGCGGGATAGGGTTGCCTTGTTCATCTTTCTTGCCTTCATACCAGTGCCCGGAAAAGTTCACGCCTTCCTTCGGCAACTCTTCACCCATACCAAGCCAGTAAGGTCGGCCATCCTTGACCAGAACGTTGCTAAAAATGACCTCGCCGGGGCAGGTAAGCGCCTTGTAGATAGCCGGGTCGTCCTTGGCATTGACGTTCTGGATGATGCCAAAAATGCCACTCTCGGCGTTAACGGCGCGGAACTCGCCATCCACGGCGCGGAAGTAGGCGATATCATCACCGAGGATGCTCTCACCAGGCAACATGGCGGTGCTCGTCTTACCGCAGGCGCTGGGGAAAGCTCCGGCGAAGTAGGTCTTGCGCCCATTAGGGCCGTGCACGCCCACTAGGAACATGTGCTCAGCCAGCCAGCCCTCGCGGTCTGCCTTGCGAATCGTTAAACGCAGGGCGAGCTTCTTCAGCCCGACGGTGTTACCGGCATACTGTGTGTTCACGCTGTAAATGGTGTCAAAGGTATAGTCAATGTAGATGCGCTTCTTCTCAGGCTCGCAACTGACCATGTTACCATTGAGTTTGCCCGCCGAGTGAAGGAACTTGAAGATCGGCACGTCAGGCCGCATACGACAGAACTGCTCATAGGCGGGCCGGTAGAGCAGATCCTCACTATGTGCCACATAAAAAGAATCGGTACACTGGATGCAGGGGATGCTGAAGGCGCTGTCGGTTGGACCCAGGGAAAGGAAACGCACAATCATCATCCGACCACGCATGGCGTCGTCCAGTAGCCCCCGCACCTCGCCCAGGCCCTGCTCACGTTCAATCTGGTTTAGGGCCTTGCTCAACGAGTCGCTGCGCGGCACCAGGTATCTGGTGACCTCACGGTCGCGGCCAAGGTCCTGCATCCCGTCGAAATGCACCGTGTGCCCAGGCATGGCCAGCGGCTTTTCCTCCCCCCGCACAATTGCTTGTTCGCGCACGAAGCGGATATCCGCTGGGTCATCGGTGCAGATGAAAACCTCTGCCGGGTCACAGAGGGCAATGGCATCTGCGATGAAGGCATGAACCTCCCGGTTGGGGATGCGCATCAACTTCTCATAGTTACCGCCACGCAAGCGCTCGCGCAGGAGTTTCTGCATTACCCTGAACCTCCGACACCATGAGACGATACTTGGCGAGGGCCGCCACTGCCTGGACAACGCCGCGTGAATACAATGTGGACCTGATGGTCCTGACTGAGATTGAGAACACCCACGAGGAAAGTCTGCGGGCGCCCGCGCCGTGTCCTCACTTCCGCCGTCGCAGGTATTATTGAAACAAAGAATTCGTTCAAAGTCAAGCTTTCATCCTACTGGCTGGGGGAGACCAGCTCCTGGGGATTTCGCACTGCGCATGCTGGCGAGGTTGCTGCTAGGTCGGCCACTGTCCACGGTGAGGTGAAGAGAATAAGGGCAAATGGGCCGCCACCTGTCTCTTGTGGCGCGAGCGCGGCGTACCAGATTTCCCGGCCCGCTATACCACTCAGACTGCTTTTTCCACCTCACCGCGTAGATGGCGCAGGCTCAATCCTTCAGCCCAGAGGCAGACGAAGCCGACGACGATGACGGGTATGACGCTGGCGCCCCAGACCAGATTGGCATAGGCATCGTGCGTCGCGCTACCGCGATGGCCGGCGGCGAGCGTGGTGGCGGCCACGGCGGCCAGCTGCACCGTGCCGACGAAGCCCGGCCCCTGCGGGATGGCGGCGGCGAAAGCGGTGAACACAAATACCAGCGTCGCGCCCCACCAGCCGAGGCGAAAATCCGGGAAGCAGAGTGAGGCGAAATAGGCGGCTGCAATGGAACAGGTCCAGTGAGCGATGGAGAGCCCCATTATGGCCGCCGCCTGTCCCGCCCCACGAATAACGGAAAGGCCGCTGATGAAACTGGTGAGGACGAACCTGAGTCGTTCTCCAGCGCGGTCGCAGGTAAACCGCAGTCCGGCACGTGCTGTATGCCACTTTTCCGGCGAGAAGACTCGGACGGCAGCATCGGCAATACCATACAGACCGGCACAGGCGGGCCACACGGCCGCCATCACTGCATGTGCCGCGCGGTGGCAAAAGCGCGGCTGCCACCGTAGAGTGACGAGGCCGAGAAGCAACGTCAGGGCCGCGAGGCCACTAAGCACACCTGCGTAGCGCACGATACCCATGATGCGCAGGCTATCGGCGTCCCCGCTTGCCACACCGCGCCAAGACAGCCAAGCAAAGGCAACGAACATGAATAACACCACGGTAATCATGTCAAACATGCGCTCCACCGCAATGGTGCCCAGCGCGACGCTGGCTGGCACGTCAGCACGCAGCCGCAGGACTACAGCACGAATCGGCTCGCCCAGCCGCCCCGGCAAGACACAGTTGCCCATGAAGCCAATCATGCTGGCTGTGTATAGGTGCCGGAATGAAGGCCGACCAATAGGCGTGAGAATGAGCCCCCATCGCCATGCCTTGATCAGATAGACCCCGACCATGCCAAAGGCCAGTGAAGGCACAAGGTAGCCGTATCTCGCGGCACGCAAGGCAGCGACCAACCCGCTCCAGTTTTGCCGGCGCAGGTAATACCAGAGAACCAAAGCCGTCACCAAAAGGCCAGCGGCGATGAAGATGTGTCTCTTGCGCGCGCCCATAATTGGCAGTTGGCCGTCGCCACCCAATCCCAAACACTGCCGGAATTGCCAGACAGCGGTGGACAGTCTAGCGCACCACTCTGGCCATCGCAAGGGATGCATTCTGACCCCGGCAATCCAGCCGGTCGCTGACTTACGTCAACATCTCCCCACGGCACCGGCCATTATTGCCCAGCTTATGACATGCATGTTGCGGCTCAATCCTTGAAACCACCTCACAATTGACCGCACTTGACGCTTCCCGCGAAGGGGCGATATCATCGCCAAGTTGCGGCGTGGGTCATAATCTTCAAGGCACGGGCTGAACTCAACAGTGGAGCCTACGTGGAGCATTTGGTCGTTATCCATCTAGTGACCACCGGCCGCAATGAGCGCGAGGATGGAATAGTGGCGGCCACAGCCGTGCGGCTGGTGGCAGGCATGGTGCGTGACAGGTTCCGCGCTCTGGCGCATCCAGCGCAGGAGGTCTCACCACAAGTGTTGCAACAGGCGGGGCTGGAACCCGAAGATCTAGCCGCGGCCGGCGATGAACGCCTCGCTGCCGGGCGTCTGTTGGAGTTCGTGGGCGGGCAACTAGTAGTCGCACATGAGGCAGACCTGCTAGCGCGCTTCATTCAGGTGCGGGCGGGCCTTCGCATTGCCGGTCCAATCCTGGACGTACGGGAACTGGCACGGTTTGTCATACCTACTGCGCCTGGATTTGATCTTCATGTCCTACTTCAGTTCTGCGGCATCAAAGGACACAACGCCGAGGCAGTGGCGCGACTGTGGCTTCAACTGGTCCGCCGCACCGGCGACCTGCCCCTAGCCGTGCTCACAGCCGTCACCAAACTGCTGGAATCCAGCGGTCATCCGCTGAGCGCCGTCTTCGCGGCAGCTCAGCGTGCGCGTCTGAAGCACGCCCTCGCCACGGGCGAGAAACGCCATTTGGCGGACCTTATGCCCGAGTTCCATGATATCCTGGGGAGGCATCCCACGGACAACCACCGGACAATACCGACGCCCCTCAATCCCGATGCAGTGCGCGAGATATTCGCCCCCGGCGGCCCTCTGGCCAAGTGCCTGCCGGCCTATGAAGAGCGCCCCGAGCAAGTGCGCATGGCACAGGCGGTGTGCGAGGCTTTCAATACCGGCGCCATACTATTGTGCGAGGCCGGCACAGGTACGGGCAAATCGCTAGCCTATCTGGTGCCGGCGGTTCTATGGGCCAGGCGTAACCGGCAACAAGTAGTCATCTCAACGAACACCAAAAACCTTCAGGAACAACTTTTTTCTAAGGACTTGCCACTCCTGCAACGGGCGCTGGGAGGAAATTTCCGCTGTGCGCTCCTCAAAGGACGGAGTAACTATCTCTGCGTGCGCAAGTTCCTGCACCTGCTGGAGAACGCCGAGCGCGAACTGGAGGTAGAGGAGCGTGCGGCACTGCCGCCGCTGATAACATGGGCAGTAGCAACAGAAAGCGGCGACATCGCTGAGAACACCGGCTTTTTCAGCAGTTTCTCGCCCGAACTTTGGGCGAAGATAAGCGCATCTGCTGAGGAGTGTGTTGGACGGCGGTGCTCATGTGCCACTCGTTGCTTCCTCCGGCGCGCCCGCGCCCTAGCTCAGCAGGCGGACATAATTGTCGCCAACCATGCCGTTGTCTTCAGCGAATTACCTCTGGACAACAGCATCTTGCCCGCGTACGAACACATCGTGTTCGATGAAGCGCACCATCTGGAGGACGCTGCTACCGAACATCTCGGGGTCCGCGTGAGCGCAATTGATTTCGCGCGCGTCCTCAACCGCCTCTACCACAGGCGGAGCCAAGCAGCCACAACTGGTCTTCTCGCCAACATCCTGCCCCAGATAAGCCGCGCCCTTCCGCCACGGCACAAAAGAACGTTTCAGACCACAACCACAGTCCAACACATCCAGAACCTCCTCGCTGAGTTCCCGCGTGTGACCCAGACCATCAACGAGTTCTTCAACAGCCTTGCCATTCTCTTCCTGGAAACGCCGTCCGAAGCCGACAAGGTGCGTTATCGCAGCAACGCCTTGCCAGATTGCTGGCCCACTATCCTTACGAGTGGCGAGCATCTGTTAGAAAACCTCCGTGGGGTGGCGCTGAACCTGGACAACCTTAGCAAAGAGCTGGAGCAAGCCGTTTGTGACCTGCCATGGGCACATGATTGGGCACAAGCGTTGTCAGCCGAGGCCACTTCAATCAGGTTGCTGGTGAACAATCTCAGTTTTCTTCTCCGCGCCGACAGTCCCAATCATGTGTACTGGGCGGAGCGGACCAACACGGGCCAGGTGCCCTACGCACTTGCGGCAGCGCCGCTTGATATCGGCGCGCTCATGGCCGAACGCGTTTACCGCCAGAAGAGCACCATCATTTTCTCGTCGGCGACACTTTCGGTGCGGGGCCAGTTTGATTTCATGCGCGCGCGTCTCGGGCTTCACGCCGTGGAGGCCAGCCGCATTCAGGAACTTGACGTGGGGTCCTCATTTGACTTTGCTCGCCAAGTGCTGTTCGCGGTGCCGACCTTTCTGCCCACACCGGACGTCGCCTCCAGGGCCTTCGCCGAGGAATTTACGACTATGGCCATCGCACTGTTACGTGCTAGCCAGGGACGGGGTCTCGTCCTTTTCACCTCGCACCGGATGCTCAGTCAGGCACAACTGCCCATCCGCCAGTCACTAGCGCGCAACGGCATTCGCGTTCTTGCCCAGGGCATTGATGGCGAACGTAGCCAAATCACCACCATGTTCGCGCGCGATATTCACTCGGTTCTCCTGGGCACGCAAAGTTTCTGGGAGGGCGTGGACGTGGTCGGCGAATCGCTCTCATGCCTCATTCTGGCGAAATTGCCCTTTCAGGTGTTCACTGAGCCGATTGTTGAAGCCCGCTGCGAGCAGTTGCGCGCCCTCGGTAGCGACCCCTTTCTCGATTATTCCCTGCCGAGTGCGGTCATACGCCTGAAGCAAGGTTTCGGGCGGCTCATTCGCGCGCGCACCGACCGAGGCGTGGTCATCGTCGCCGACCCACGCTTGGCCAGTCGTTCCTATCGGCGTGCCTTCCTGGAATCGCTGCCGACGCGAGCACGATTCTACGGCGACATTACGACGCTGGTGCAGGATGTGCGCGATTTCCTTAAAGCAAACTGAATCCGCAAATGATAAGGAGTAATTCGTGACCCCACGCGAACGCGTCGCCGCCGCATTTCGCCACGAAGAGCCAGACCAGATGCCAATTGACTTCGGCTCTGGAAGCACCTGCGGCATTATGGCAGTGGCCTACAACCACCTTAAGACACACCTGGGCATCAATCCAGGACCGACCCGTCTTTTCTCGCTGATGATGCAACTGGCCATCCCCGACCGTGAGGTAATAGAGCGCCTGCACGGAGACGTCCTCGCCAACGACTTCCGCTATCGCGCCGGTGGCTGGAAGCCCTGGACACTTGCTGACGGCAGTCGAGCACTAATCCCGGATCACTGGCAGTTGACGCGGCAAGTTGGTGAATGGGTCGTTCTTGACGGTGACCGCGTGGACATGCGCATGCCGGATGGCTGTTACTACTTTGAACGAGGTGAGCCACCACTGGCAAGGGCTTCGGCTGCTGAAATCGCACGCTGGCAGATGCCCCTTTTCACCGACGAGGACCTCAACTACCTAGCGAAGCGCAGTAAGGAGCTCTATGAAGGTACTGACTATTGTATCAAGTTCACGCTGATGGGCAGCATCTACGAAGGAGCACAGGCGCTGCGTGGCATGGAGCAATTCCTCATTGACCTGATGCTGGACCGTCCGCTCGCCGAGGACCTTATGGACAAATTGTGCGAAGGCCACATGCGCAACTTTGACCTCTTCCACCAAGCGGTTCAGGGCCGCTGCGATGTCATTTGGGTCGGCGACGACCTAGGCACGCAGAAAGGCCCACAGATCAGTCCCGCCCTCTACCGCGAAGTCATCTGGCCACGACACCGCCGCCTTTTCCAGCACATCAAGCGCGCCCGGCGCGGCCCATACCACGGCGGGTACTGGCTGGTCCTGCATTCATGTGGCTCCATTATGCCCTTCTTGGACGACCTCATCGCTGCGGGGCTTGATGGGCTGAACCCGGTGCAGATCACCGCAGCAAACATGGACCCGCGCACGCTGAAAGAACGCTACGGAAAGCGCCTCCTCTTCTGGGGTGGCGGTGTGGACACGCAACACATCCTCCAGAACGGAACACCCGAAGAGGTTGCCGCTAACGTGCGTGACTTGTGCTCTATCTTCAAGCCCGGTGGAGGATTTGTCTGGTGTCCCATACACAACATCCAGGCAACCGTGCCGCCCGAAAACATCGTCGCTGCCTACGATACCGCGTTCGCCGCAGCAGAGTATTGAACTAGCCGGGAGTAATACCCAACACCCGCATTCTTACACACAGCAAAGGATCAGAGACGTTCGTTACCTGGCCACACCCGGTCCGACGCGCCTGCGCCCGAAGGGCAAGCTGAACGGCTCCTCAAACGGACGAAACGGCACCATGGCGGCAATTTCGTCAAGCCGCTTGAGGATGTCCGGCGACAGCGGGCCTTTGGCAACAGCGGCAACGTTCGCCTCCACCTCGCGGACAGAACGTGCACCCATGAGAACGCAGGAGATATCCGGATTTGAGATAACAAAGCGCAGCGCCGCCTCGTGAATGTCCATGCCGATTTCGTCCAGAAACGCGTAGAGCGCACGATACTGCGCCCGCCGCGGCGGACTGAGCCACGGCGCGCCGTGCTCCACCTCCTCATCGTAGCGCCGCGCCAGTCCCCCCTGTTGCAGGGGCGAGCCAATCACGATGCCCATGTTCATCTGTTTCGCCATCGGCAACACAAGATGTTCGGCCTCCCGCCAGAGGAGGCTGTAGTTAAAGGCTGTCAGCACCACATCATAGTGGCCAGTGCGCATAATCGGCGGTAGTTCATAAGCGGTCGTGCCTCCCAAACCCGTGAAGCGGATAATCCCTTTCTGTTTCATCTCAAGCAGGAAATCCAAAACAGGTCCCCGGTAATTATCCTTGTCCGTCCACCAGTCATACTGTCCGGGGCGGTCAGGTTCATGGATGAACAGGATGTCAATCACGTCACGTTTGAGAAGACGCAGGCTCTCCTCAAGTGAGCGTTGCAGGCAGGCACGGTTCTGCGGCTCAAATGGCTTCGGACCTCCTCCCAGTTTCGTTGACACAATGACTGGAGTGGGTACCTCCTGAAGAATCCTGCCGAGGACTTCCTCGCTGTTGTGGTAGGCTGGGGCTGTGTCTACATAATTGACGCCAAGTTCAAAAGCCCGCAGAGTAGCCGCGCGCGCCTGCTCAAAACCGCCTCCCAATGAAGACAGGAAAAGCCCCCCCATAGCCAACTCGCTCACTTGGAGCCCGGTCCGGCCCAACGTCCTGGTTTTCATCGCATCCTCCCGAGACCACGTAAAAGACAAGATTGCGCCGGCATCGCGTGGAGTGCGGCGCAAGTATTTGACGCGCTGCGGTGCGGTGCGATACAATTCAAATTGGTTCGGGTGGGGCACCATAGGAAGAAAGGGGGACACTCAATGCACATGTCAAGGTTGCTGGTTGCGGTCATTGCCCTGCTTGTCTCCGCTCCGGCCTTCGCCCACCTTTGCAACGACGTCTTCATGCAGGCGAAGGACAACCTCGCAGTGAAGGTTGACATTCGTGACGGCCAGTTGCGCATCGGTCAAGAGGCCTCATTCCGCGTGTACCTGCTGAACACCATGGATCGGGACATCGCTAATATCGCCCTGGAGGTGGAAAGTGCACAATTCACTGCGACCGTAACGCCTTCTCCCGACTGGCGCACGCACCCGGTTCTCAAGGCAGTCCGCAGCGGCGGGAAGAAAGAATACTTTACCGTCACGCTTCAGCGCAAGCCCGGCGTTCCCGACGCCAGATACCAAATTCAATTGCGGCTGCGCGAGGTGGGCGGGAGGGCCCGCACTTTCAAGGCCGTGGACCTTGACGCGGCGACGGGGCTCTGCGATCTGCCGAAGAACACAGCCATCAAGGTGGACGGACAGGCCGGCGAGACCGAGTGGGCGAGGTCGTATCTGTGCACCGGCTTCTACGCCTATGTGCAGGGTGGTGGTCCGCGTGGTGGCTTCTTTGAAAATCGGCCGGCGCAGGAGCAGACGCGTGTGCGCCTCGCTGCCGACGCCAATCATCTCTACTGTTTGGTGAACTTCCAGGGCGGGGACAAGGCAGCCGGCGATAAAGTAACACTCTACGTAGCTCCCACTGCCGAAACCAAGCCGGTTGCTGTCACTTTTGACCGCACCAGTGGCCAAGTCTCCTGCGAGCGAGGCACTCAGGGCATTGAGGCCAAGGTCAGCCCTGATAAGAATCTCCTTGAGTGCAAGATTCCGCGCCAACTGCTGGGCATCCAGGACGTCCAGACTTTTTATGCCAATGTCACACGCACCATAGACGCTGGCCAGCAGCAAAACGTCACCTACTGGCGTGGAAACCGATTTTCCATAACTGACCCCATAGTGTACGCACAGTTCCGCCTCGCGGAATAAGCTTTGATGGTTCTTTGACACCATCAAAGTTTTAGAGGAAAATGAGGTCACTATAGCGCCTGTTGCCGATGCCGGCACTCGTCTTGGTTTTCCCAGTCAGTCTGTCGGCCCCTTTTTTGAAAACCGACGCACTGCCGAGGCGATGCGCGTGCGTTTGGCTGCCGATGTTGATTACCTCTGTTGTCTGCTCGGAATCACTGGCGGCGATGAGACTGCAGACCAGATTACAGTCTATGTGGCGCCCAGGCCCGAGGCCAAACCTGTAGCATTACATTTGACCGCACCAGCGGTCCGGTCTTCAACGAGCGGGGCGCGCAGGACATTGAAGTGCGGGCCAGTTCGGCCTGATATATAATGCTGGATCCCCGTGTACTCCTTGAAATAAAGGATGCGCCGTCCTACAACATCACACGTGTGGTAGGCAGTGGCACTAATCACAGAGTAACCTATTGGCGCGGCCATCCTTTCTCAGTGGACGATCCCATTGTTTACGGCCAATTCCGCATTGCTGAGTAGCCGCGGGGTGAAGTGGCGCTGTGCGGCTGTGCTTTCGCTTGCACTGGTGGCCGCACTTTCCCTCACTGGTCGTGCCGGAGAAGGCACCAGCGGGATAGCAGTGCTGGAACTACTGCCGCTTGGCGAACACTGGTTCACACAGAACGCCGGCCCCCCAAGTGTGATCCCCGGCCCCGGCCAGATAGCCGTGGTTGGCCTCCTGGATGACCCGACGCTGGCTGTCCGTGACATACGACACATTGCACTCTACGCGCCGGACGGTGAGCCGCGCCAGTTGACAATTGAGTCACAGAGCATTTTCCGCGATTTGGGCCACATTGTCTCATTGCGATGCTCCTTTCTGGCGAACGAGAGTGAGGTCACCAGCGATAAGCCATTCACCATTATTTGGGGGCCGGAGATACAGGCAGAGCACGCACAGGTGGCGCGCTTGACTCTTGACTTGGAGCAGCGTGAACGCTACCGCGAATTCCGTTGGCGCCGCGAGGACGGCACAGCAGCCTCTGATGCTACCGTGGCCTCTGTTGAGGTTATCGCCGACAGCAGCGCCGCCTACCACTTTCTCTGGTATCTGCTGCCAATGGCAGCAATCCTGACACTCCTTACGGTGCGGAAGTTCCTTGCGCGTAACCCAGGCAATTCAACCCGTCCTTGAGTTGGCCGCACCGCTCAACAATTGCCTATTGGCGGTGTTGGTCACCGTGCTCCTGCTTTGGCTGCGCCGCCGCTTTCCAGATGTGCGCTGGCGACTATTGGCGGTCGGGCTGGTGGTTTCTGGTTTCGCCTCGGCCTACCACCTGATGGCAAGCGAGCCAGCTGGGGCGCGTTGGTTGGCGGCGCTGAACTCACCGCTGTTTGCGGTGTATCTGGTGATAATCATGCCCGCACTCTACCTGCCGCGTGGCCCATGGCGACAGGCATTTATGGTCTTCCCTGCAGCGATTCTCCTGCTGGCTGCATTCGCCGTGCGCGATGCCTACGACACGGTGCCGCCGGACCGCCGCGGTTTCTACTGGCTCCTCATCCGCCCCGCATTCCTCATCGGCGGGGTCGTGTCGCTCCTCGTGCTCATACAACCACTACTCAGCCTGGAATGGTTTCGCCGAGCGGTGCGTCTGACGTGCTTCCTGCTGCTTGTCTATGGCGGATTTGCCTTGAGGCAGGACTACTCAGACTACCAGGCAATGCTCGCGCGGCGGCCGCAGGCCCAAGCTGGCATCATGAACCTCTCGGAAACCTGGCCAGTCCTGCAGAGCGACCGGCGCATGCTTTACCTGCCCGGCGCACCCTGCCGCTTCACCGCCGACGGTGGCTACGTCCAGGGCTGCAATCTGGAGATGTTCCAACGGTTCATGCAGTTGGATTTTGCCAAGGTGCGGCGGGGCGACCCAGGCACTATTGGTACACTTTCAGTGCTGCTGGGAGCACTGATACTATTTCTCTGCCTTTGTTTTCTTAGCGGCCGCTGGGCGTGCGGCTGGCTGTGTCCATTGAGCACGTTGGGCGGCGTACTTGACTGGTTCCGCCGACGGCTGGGTCTGTCGCACTTGAAGCCGGCACAGCCACTCAAGCTTACGTATCTGTTTTCCGGCCTTGGCCTCGCTGGTATGGGGCTGGCCATGGCCAAAGCTTACCCGCACCTTGACGCCGAGGGTAAGTTCGCCGGCTGCAAAATTCCCATTTATCCGTTTTGCAAGATCTGCCCCAGCCAGCAAATCTGTCCCGTGGCAGCACATGGGCCGGACAACTATCCCGGTCTTCCGACCTGGGAGTGGGGATTCGGGTTTTTTCGCGTGGCAACAATTGCACTCCTCGCGATATTCGTGCTCAGTTTCGCCATGGGGCGGCGGCTTTGGTGCCGCCTCTGTCCGATGGGGATGATTTCAGGCCTCTTCAACCGCGGCGGCATGGTAAGACTGGTCAAGGACGCCAGCAAGTGCAATCGCTGCGGAGTGTGTGCCGAGGTCTGCCCCATGGACATTGACCTAGTCCGTTTTGAGATGAACAATAATGATGTGAGTAGTTTTGATTGTGTGCTCTGCCTCAAGTGCGTGGCGAAATGCCCACGTGATGGTTGCCTGCAATTGGAGCACGCCGGCAAGAAGGTAGTGGAATCGCGGTTCCCGCTGGAGGTCTGAGCGCCGCGGCGACTCGGAGCCAGCCATCCGCATGCCTTGGAGCGCGCATCACGCCAATGACTGCGGAACAGTTTGACACACGTTATGCTGTGGCACCACGTTTCGCCGGCGATCCCGCCGCACGCCAGCGTGCCGAGTTGGTCGTGCGTCAGCAATTGCAACATTTGGCCAAACTCACACACCGTCCCGGCAACATTGGCTGGTTTGAAAAACAAGTCGTTGGTCCGCTCGACCAACGGCAGGGCACACCTCTGATCGGCTACTTCTGCAACACGATCCCCGTGGAGGTGGCCTACGCGCTGGGGGCACGTCCCGTACAACTTGGCTGCGGCAATCCGGCGCTGGTGCAACCAGGGGAAGAGGTTCTAAGCGGCGAAATCTGCCCGCTTGCCAAGTCTTCCTTCGCCACCTTCCTCACCGCTGACGGCACTCCCCGCAAGTGCGCCGCCGTCGTCATTCCCACCAGTTGTGATGCGAAGAAAAAGCTTGGAGAAATCGTCGCCGACTTCAGGCCGACCTTCATGCTCAACCTGCCGCCAGAACAAAACACGGCGCGGTACCTGCGCCTAGCAGTCGCCGAGGTGGAACGAATGGCCACATTTCTCGCCGACGTACTGGGGCGACGTCTGAGGCGGCGCGACCTGCTGGCAGCTATTGAATTGACCCGGCACCGTTCTGTCCTCGTCCGTCGCCTTCAGACGGCGCGCGCCGCGAACCCGGCGGCACTCTCGGTGCGCGACTTTTTCATCATCATTCAGGCCTCTTTCGCCGGCGCAGACCTGACCGAGTGGCTGCACGAAACAACCAGAGTGATCTCCGAGGTGGAGGCCGCAGGACCCAGCCACACACACCAGCGCACTCCCCTCATCCTCACCGGCGCGCCTATCTTCTGGCCCAATTTCAAACCCCTCAACCTCATTGAAGAGTGTGGCGCCGACGTGGTGGCGGATACTTTGTGCACTGGAGCGCAGAGTTGTTTTGACCCTGTAGTCTGTGACGAACATTCGTGGAGCGCACTCTGGCGCGCACTGGCGCAACGCTACATCTTCGCCAGCCCCTGTCCCTGCTTTATCTCGCAGGCAACGCGCCTGAGCCGCATTCTTGACCTAGTCGCCGAGTTCAAGGCAGAGGGCGTCGTCAACTATGGCCTTCGACTTTGCCCACTATTTGACATGGAAGTCTATCGCCTGTCGCGTATTCTCAAAGAGAGGCGCATCCCCTTCGCCAACATGCGCACCGATTACAGTCTGGAAGACACCGAGCAACTACGCGTACGGCTGGAGGCTTTCCTAGAGACCGTAGGAGCAGGCACATGATCTGCGCCGGTGTGGACATCGGCTCAACGACGACGAAGGTAGTGCTCCTCCAGAATGGTGAAGTTCTGGCAGCCGTCCTGGCACCCAGTGGGAACCTGCCTGGCCGTACGGCTACCCGGCTTTATACCGAGACGCTGGCCCAAGCGGGCTTGAGCGAAAAGGACGTTGACGCCGTCGCCACTACCGGCTATGGCCGCCGACTGGCCGACTTGGGCGACCTGGTGATGACCGAAATCAAGGCTTGTGCCGCTGGCGTGCTTTTCCGCCAAGCGGCGGACAATCCTATCCACACGGTGATTGACGTGGGCGGCCAGGACACGAAGGTCCTAGCGCTGGATGATCAGGGGGAAGTAGAGGATTTCAGCATGAACGACAAGTGCGCGGCAGGAACCGGCCGCTTTCTTGAAATGCTGGCGCATAAACTGGAACTCTCCTACGAGGATTTTGTTGCAGAAGCCCTCAGGTCGGAGACAACAATTCAGATGAATGCCACCTGCGCGGTGTTCGCGGAGAGCGAGGTGGTCGGCCTGCTGGCGAGAAACGTGCCTAAATGCGACATAGCGGCGGCGGCGCATCAGGCCATTGCCGCGCGCATTTCCTCGATGGTCCGGCGGGTGAGCCAGCGCGGTGCCTACTACTTCGTAGGTGGCGGCGCCCGCAATGCTGCTCTTGTCCGAGCGCTGGCCGAACAACTGAATCAGCAACTGATTGTTCCCCCCGATGCACAGTTCATCGTTGCGCTCGGCGCGGCCCTGGGCGCACGCCGCAAACTGGAAGGCCGAGTCGAGAAAAGATGAACCAAGACCGCCCCCAGATCAACCAAATCACCGGCCTTGCGCAGCAGGCCATGTCGTTGCTGGCTGCGCTTTCCGCCGCCTTACTCATGCTATCCGGATGCGGTTCAGGCCAGGACCGACCGAAGCTCGTGCCGCTGCGCATTTTCTATGGATCCGGATTTGCGCCCATCATTGACGCGCTCAGGGCCGAGGTGGAGCGCGACCTCCACCTCCACATCCTCGGCGAACCCAGCGGGAGCCAAGCCGCCTGTCGCAAGGTCACTGACCTCCAACGCGACTGTGACCTCCTCATCCTCTCAGACAGCGAATTGGTGGCCTCGCACCTGGCGGGGGTCTGCTCGTGGCGGCTTGATTTCGCTACCGACGAAGTCGTGCTTGGCATCAGTCCACGCGCACCGGCACCGAGTGAGGCGGAAACTGATTGGACCCGCGTGCTCCTCCGCCCCGACGTGCGCCTTGGGCGTGTAAATGAGAACCTCGCGCCTATCGGCTACCGCACCCTGATGGTGTGGCAGTTGCGCGAGACCCAAGGGATGCCTGGCTTGGCCGACAGGCTACGAAACAAGTGCACTGTGGTGGTAGACGACGTCAGCACGCTCGCGGCGCTCCTCAAGGCTGCCGACCTTGACTACGCCTTTATCCATCGTTCCACCGCCGTAGCATGGGACATCCGACATGTTGAACTTGACCGACGGATCAACTTAGGCGACCCCAACGTTGACTACTCAGCCGCCGTTGTTACCTACGAACGGCTAAAGGCTGGCGCAAAGGAACTGGTCACGGTACACGGGGGTCCGGTGTGCTGGACGCTGACGTTTCCCGACCGCAACCAGAATCCACAGCCAGCACTGGCTTTCATGCGATTCCTCCTGACGCAGAAATGCGATGTCCTGGAACGGCACGGCCTGCGGCCGCTGCGGCCGCCGCTCTTCTACGGACCGGCTGACCGCTTCCCCGGCGACGACTGGGCCCACCATGCGGGGAGTCTCAAATGAGAATACCCAGGCCAGGACGAACACGCCTGCTGGTCGTTGCACTCCTCCTGCTGGGGCACTTAGTCTCCTGGGGGCTGCTCGGTTATTGGGGACTTGCAGAGCCGTTTGAGCTCTTCAATCTCCTGCTCCTTCTCGCCAATTTCGCGATTGCCGGCATCCTGCTGACAAGTACAAGGAGCCTTCTTCTCGGCGCTGGGACGATGTTCCTTGTGGCTGCACACGCTGCACTCGGTCAACGATTGGCACCCGACGCCCTGACCAGCGGCGCCATTCTGCTGGTCAATATTCTGGTTCTCTACGTTGGCGTCCAGGTGAACGTACATCTGCCCACATGTTATTGGTATGCTTTTGTCGTCAGTTACTTTGCGCTTTTCTACATCTTTGTGATAGCGCTGCGCAACGCCGAGGCACTCTTCCTGCTATTCCTCCTTGGCCTCACCGCTTGCGTACGCAGTTTCCGTCTTCTGGCCTACTTCTGGTGCCTGACGCTGAGTTTCACCTTCTGCCAGCCATATGCCTGGCCGGCGGCAGTAATCTCTTTTCTAATCTTGACCGCGCTCTTTGGCGCTCGCGGACCAGTCCCCTCGCCACTGTTCAAGGTATTCCTCGGCTGCGGACTGGTGCTTGTTTTATTGGTGCTCCTCCCGGTGATACTCGTAGCCATGGGAGAAGAAGTGCACAGTATTGTGCAGGTGTTGCGCGACGCGCGGATTCGTGCTGCCATCCGCACAACACTCATCACCGCGTCGCTTTCAACCACCTTCCTGGCAGTGGCGACTATTCCCCTCGCATACGCCCTCACGCGCCTGCGCTTTCCCGGCAAATCACTCTTCCTTTCGCTGGTGAATTTGCCGATTGTCATTCCGCAGTCAGTGGCAGGCATAGCGCTGATACAGGTGTTCGGACGCCAGCAGTTCCTCGGTAACGTGCTCGACAACTGGCTTGGAGTGCAATTTGATGGCACGATGCTGGGTATATGTCTGGCGCAGGTTTTCGTGGCGTTACCGTTCATTATGCGCAACGCCCTAGCTGCCTTTGAAGCGGTGCCGGTAGGGCTTGAACTGTCGGCGCGAACGCTGGGCGCTTCATCGTGGGGCGTGTTCTGGCGAGTCGCGATGCCGCTGGCTTCGCGGGGGCTTTTCCTCGGTGCAGTGCTCGCCTGGGCGCGGGCAGCAGGTGAGTTTGGGGCAGTCTTGTTCATCGCCCCCACGCCAGAAACAGCACCGATAGCCGCCTACAATCGCTTCCATAGCGTCGGCATCATCGAGTCCGGACCCCTGGTGGCAGCCTTGTTGCTTTTCTCCCTAGCCATGTTCTTCTTGCTGCAATGGGGGGCACAGATGCTGCCCAGCGTTCACGGTCTGCCGGAGTCACGCAGTGCAACCGTTCCTTGAACTGCGCCGCCTCAGGATAACCCTGGGCGACTTCGTGTTGGGAGAGATCTCTCTGACGCTGGCGTGCGGTGACTACCTCGTCCTCCTCGGCCCGAGCGGTTGCGGCAAGACGACGCTCCTGCGTGCGATTGCTGGCCTCTACCGCCTTGGAGCAGGCTGTCTCTTTCTTGGGGAGCGCGATATCGGCTGTCTGCCCCCACAGCGGCGCGGGGTGGGCTACGTAGCGCAGACTGCCGATCTGTTTCCACATCTGACCGTGGCGGAAAATATTGCTTTTGGGCTGCGCTACACCCGCGGCAGCACCGAAGAAAAACGCCGGTGGCAGGCACGGATCGTAGACCTGCTCGGCGTACGGCACCTGATGTCTCGCTGGCCGGGCACGCTTTCTGGCGGCGAAAGCCGGCGCGTGGCACTCGCACGCAGTCTGGTGGTAAATCCCCGTGTTCTCCTCCTTGATGAGCCACTGGGCATGCTTGATTCGCAGGCGCGCGCCGAGATGCTCAACGTTCTGCGCTGCGTTCACGCCGAGCTTGGCACCGCCACCATCCACGTCACCCACGACCGCGAGGAAGCCTGGGCGATTGCCGGGCGCTGTGCGGTCATGCGTGCCGGCCGCATTGAGCAGGTTGGCACGGTTGAGGAACTTTTCCGCCAACCACGCACACGCTTTGTTGCCGAGTTTCTTGGCGGCGGCAACGTCTTCCCAGCACGTTTTGAAAGGCGAGGGCACAGGTATTTTGCCCTGCTCGGCTGGGCCAACCTGGAAGTGACCGCATACCCGGGCGACAGCGGCTACATCCAGATCCGCCCCGAGAGCCTGATTGTTGAGCCGCGCCCCTTGGACAACACGGAGGGCGTTTTGACCGGTTGCATCCGGCAAGTGGCCGATCGCGGCATCTACCGAGAATTGGTTGTTGAGGTGCGGCCAGACGTCGTGCTGCGCGCCCACACCCTTGCCGGCAGTGGCCCTTTCCGGGTTGGCGAAATGGTTGCATTGCGGTGCGCCTCGCCACCCCACCCGATTAGTGCCGACGAGGTGTATCACCGGAATGTGGCATATGCCGACGCGGAACCGCAAAAGGAGGCGAGCAAGAGGTGAGTGACGGTGGCCTAGTAGCCGAGATAGAACATTTCCTCGAGCAAGCCTCGGGGAATATCAAACTCGTGGACAAAGCGCTAAGCGGCCTTGAGGGCAGTTACGTGGAATTACTGACCCTGCTGGCCCTCGGCCTGCTGGCGGTCATCCCGGTGATCGTGCCGGAGCGGCGTCGTCAGTTCTATCGCCACCTCAACCAGGTGTTTGGCATCTTCATCTTCGTCTTCGTGGTCTTCACCTGCCTGGGTGTTTTCGGGATGATCCGCAACCTGCACCGTGGTCTGAACGAGATCGGACGCGAGAACATCATTGCCCTCTACTACTGTTCGGTTCCCGTGACCATCCTCGTGACCTCCATGCTCTTCGGGCCAGCGTTCTGCGGCTGGATCTGCCCGACGGGTGCTCTTCAGGAGTTCGTTGGCATGATTGTGGGTCGCTGGCACCGCGCGCGCAAAAAGGCTGGTTATCCTTTCTCCTGGCGTCTGCTCGGTCTGGTGCTTCTCATCACAGCAGTCTTTCTCGGCTGGATGGCGTATATTTCAGCACGGCGCGTGTTCTTCATTGAAGACGCCAGCATCTACTGGTCCGAGGTGCTCGTGATCCTGTTGTTCGTGCTCGTCTGGCAAATGCACAAATGGGACAGCCGCCTGCGTCGTTTACGCGTACTTTCGTTCGTTATCATCGTCGCCGGGTCGGTGGCGGCGCTGCGCATCACCTCGCCAGTGCATTTCGGATTCAGCAAGGTGTACGATCCCGCCTCGCTTCTGGCGACGGTGATGGTGATTCTGGCAGCGCTGGCCGTGCCGCACGTGTGGTGCCGTTATCTCTGTCCCTGGCGCGAAGCGCTCGCCTGGGCGGGCAAGCACAGCATGCGGCGTCTGGAAACTGACACCACACGTTGCATTCGCTGCGGGCGCTGCGACGAGGTCTGCGGGGTAGACGCCATTTCGCACGGGTATATTGATCGGCGCGAGTGTCACATGTGCCTGAAATGTGTGGATAACTGCCCGGCGCACGCCATTGAGGTCAAGGACACATGGCAGGCTGTCGATTGATTTACTCTATTATGTGCGTCCTAGTACTCGTGGCCATGTTGGCATCGCCATGTGGGGCGGGTGCCGACTTGGCCGAAGTCCCGGACACGCTGTGGCCAGCGCTGCGGGGCACCGCCGAAGGACGGGCTACATGTCAGTGGCCGGCCAGTATGTCTCCTCCGAATGTCCGCGAGTGGCACTTCCAGAGCAAGAGCCGCCGCCGGTACAGGCCGGGTCTTGCCGTGTGGGCGTCGCCCGCCATCGCCCTCGTGGGTGGGCGGCCCATGGCCTTCCTTGGCGGCTATGACCAGGCTTTACACGCCCTGGACCTCGTGGACAAGGAAAGAAAATGGTTTAAGATTACCAATGGCGCTATCGGCGCCGCGCCCGCTGTCGGACAAGTGAACGGTAGAACAGTAGTCTTCTGGGGTTCCGCTGACCGGACTGTCTACGCCCACTTCGCACTCAATGGGACGCGCTTGTGGACGCGGGAGTTGGTCAAACCTACCAACACCATGGGCGAGGCGGAAGTCTCATCACCGCTCCTGCATGACAGCAAACTGTATATCACCTGTTTCGTTTATGACCGGGCTCTGGCGCGAAACGACCAGAAGGGTTGGCTGTTTGCGTTGGATATGGCCAGCGGGCGTGTAGTCTGGCAGTTAGAGGCAACCCAGGGGCCGCTTAGTTCACCAGTGGGGCGCGAAATGGATGGCCGCTTCGTGGTGTTCGTCGCTGCCCGCCGCGGCCTCCTCCAGGCTTTTGATGTATCAGGCGAGCAGCCGACACGCTTGTGGAGTTATCAGATGCCGCACGAAGTACTCGGCTCACCGGCAGTGGAAGAGGGAACGGAACGACCACTGCTCTTTCTCGGGTCAAAGTTCGGCAATCTTGTTGCCCTTGACGCACGCACTGGCGAGGAACGCTGGAAGCGTATGGCGGGCAACTGGATCGATAATAGCGCCTGCATTGGCATGCTGGAAGGCGAGCGGGTGGTCTTTGTCGGATCGCACGACTATAACGTATACGCCTTCCGTGCCGCGGATGGCGCACTACTATGGCGGCGACATCTGGGCGGCGAGGTTTACTCCGCGCCTGCCTTCTTCTTCAAGGGTGAACCGATGCTCGCCGTGGCAGCGCTTGACAACCGAGTCTATGTTCTCAACGCCAAGAGTGGCAAGGTTGTCACCTCCTATTACACCGGTCGCCCCATTTGGGACAAGGTGGCCAAAGGGGAGACTCTCTGGGGTTCGCCCGCAATCCTGGCCGCAGGAGAACAGACAGCCATTGTCCACGGTTCTTTCAATGACTGGGTCTATGTCCTGCCGGTGACTGGCGAGTGCACACTCCGGGCACAGGTACAGTCCGCTGCAGGGTTGTGGTATGGGTTGGGCATCGTCCTGGTCCTTTTTCTCGGCATTGTAATGCCTATATTGCTCATACTGTCGCGGAGGAACACCGACCCTGCCCCAACTGCGTGAAAACGAGCATCTAGGTCTTGGCAGAAGGCCACCTCAGATTTCTGCACCACCTCCCGCCCGGCTCACAAGGATACGCAGGCGCGCGTCCTGGCTGACGCATCTGCCGCAAAGGACATCCTCTTCGCGGAAGACCGCCACGAGAATCTCGCGCTCGGTTGTTCGGCCGTGGTCATATATGACGAAAACCCGGCCATCCTCGGCCTCTGTGGCGTCGGGATAGGATACTTGGCTGCGTTCATCCAGTAGGAGGCGTGCCGGCCACGTTTGCCCATCGTCCTCCGAAAGGAGGGCAGTAAGGTGAGAACGGCCGGTGAATAGGTGGTGGTTCACTAGGAGGAGCCGCCCTGACGACAGGCGGCGAAGATGGAAACGAGCGTCCGGACCTGCAATAGCAGAGGGCCTGCCCGGCGTCCACGTGCGTCCGCCGTCTGCGGAAAAACTTTCACCAATACCGTAAGCAGTGCGGACAAGCAACCACAGCGTTCCATCAGCACGTTCAAGTACGAGATGTTCATCAAAGGTGCGGTGGGGGACATTGGCTCCGCCGCGCCAAGTCCACGTTGCACCCACGTCTGTGGAGCAGTATAGGCCTGAACACCGCACCTCCTCCAACCCCGGCGTTCTTGGCTCGCGGTCCCACACTGCTGCCGGGAGAAGCCACTCGCCCGTGCGCGTGACGGTAGGTTTGTTCATCATCACACCGTGGCAGAGACGGCGGGGGAGTGACCAAACGGGTCTCTCGGCGTCCTCGGCCACTATGGCCCAGACGCCCGCTCGTCCGTCAAACCAGCCCTCACTTTGCGCCCAGAAGAGCCACAGACGTCCAAGGGGGTCCCGCCAGAGAACAGGATCAAACGCACGCACCGGCGCAGGCGGGTCTATCACCAGCACCGGCTCCCTCCAGGTTTGTCCGTCGTCGGTACTGGTCGCCAAGACAACATAGTTCTCCGGTCCTTCGCCAGTGCCGCCGCTATACCAACAGGCCCATAAACGTCCCGCACTGGTGCGCTCAATGCCGGGGATGCCCTGCCAGCGCCGTGCTGCGGCGGAATACTCCGGCCCCGGAGCCGTATTCACAATAGGCGGTGCCAACGACAAGTCAACGCGCTCGCCAGCAGGAGTGGTCACGGCGGACTCACCCCCTTGCGACATTGCCGTCGTCGCCAGAACAGTGCCCCTGCCGCTGTCGCGAGACATAACCAAGAGGCAAGAGAGATGTACTTTCCAGCGACAAAGCCGGGTGGTTTATATTCCAAGCGCAGACGATGCTGCCCAGCGCCTACAGGAATAGCCTGCAGCGCATAATTCGCGGGGAGCACTCGGTAGTGCTTCTGGCTGCTGCCTGGCAGAGAGCGTGCACGCCAGAACACGCTGTAGGCATCAGTAACCAACAGGATCGCCGGCGCTGATACTTCAGCCTCTATAGTGAGCCAGTCAGTGCCGGCGGCCACGACGCGTGCACTACCTTCGGCGTGGACAACCGGCTCCGGTTCAGGCTTTTCCTCCAGAACAACCGTCCGACGTGGATCAAAGCGCGCATCGTCCAGCAGGCGCAACGCGGCATCGCGATCCCTTGCTACAACGTATTGACTAATGAGGTGCACACGCCCCATGCCCTCCCCAAGAAGTCTGATATGCGTCCGTCTCTCCTCCACATAAACCACGTAACCCAGTCGCAGCATATCGTAGAGAGGGTGAAACTGCCGGAAGATGAGATATTGGCTGGCCGCGTCTGGCGAGTGGCCCTGGGTAAAGGCCATAAACTCGGCGTAGCGACGCTGCATGAGTGGAGCGTAGCCCCAGACGTCATAGGCCTCCACGGCCATGGCAGAGTTCGGGTGGTGGAGGTTGACGATCCGATACTCGCCAGGGTGGGTTCGGATAAAGTCAGCCAGCGGAGGCGCGCGCACTGCGGACAGTTCAAAGGTGGCGCGCGCTGCCCTCGCAAACATAAACATCTCCAGGCTGAGCAGGAGCGGCAGCGTGTACACCATGAGCGGGCGCCGCGGCGCGAGAATAAATATGGGCGCAAGCAGGAGCAGTGTCCCGCCTCCGAGAATAAGACTTGCCGCGGCAACCTGCGCGCTGCGCACCCAGAAATCTGGGCGGGCCAAATGCCTGGGATCAATATATGACTCACGCGAGTGCTCAATGGCTTGCACCACGTTAACCCACCACGAGGGAGCGCTGCGCACACTCGCCGCCTGAAACACCACACCCGCCATACCCAGTAGCGCCCCCGAAATCAGGATGGCGAATGCCACCCGCCGCCGCGGCAAGAACCGCCGCAGAAGCGCGTCCTGTCCCACTGCTGCCAGCATGCCGAGAAAGAGGCTTGCAGGAAACATGAACTTTGAAGTACCACGGAACCTGTTAAACCCCGGAGCGTAGCGGTAGAGGAGTGGAAAGAGCGGCGTCCGCGCACCCAGCGCGAGTATCACCAAAACCACAAGTAGGATCAGCACCACGCGCCGCGAACGCGGCTCCTCACGCCAGAAGCCGTAGATTGCTAGTACGAAGCCGGTCACTCCGACAAATACCGACATCTCCCAAAGGTAGCACCGGCCCCAGTAGGGAAACGAGGAAAGGTTACCGAAGAAACCGGGGGCGATGAAGGTAATGAAATCCTCCGGCGGGTATGAGAACATGACAGCAATTTCGTACGGGAGACCGGTGCCACGGACGCTTTCGCCGGCAACCTGAAACCCGGTGAGCAACTCCACCGCCCCCAGAGCGGCGCCTCCCATGTAAATTACTGCCAATCCAATGGCCGCATGTCCTGGTCGTGACACATTCCATATGCGCAGCAGACCATAAAAACCGACAGCAATCGCTGTGTAGAAGACGTATTGGGGGTCTCCTGCAAACAACTGCATCCCCACCGCAAACATACCCAGCAGGATCCAGCGCACCGCTCTTTCTTCCAGGAATCCGTCAACGGACAGAAAAATCAGCGGCGCCCAGACCATCGCATTCAGCCGTCCTAGGTGCCCGGCATAGATGTGCAGAAAATATTGGCCGGAGAACATCAACATCACGCCGGCAGTGAAACACGCGAGCGGATGCAACCGTCGTCGCCAGGCCCAGAGATACATGAATAAACCCATGAGAAAGACATGCAGCGCAATAGTAGCGTTGATACCCTTGGGCAGTGACAAGATCAGGCAGAAATAGTTCGGCAAATAGAGGAGGCCTGACTGCATCCCTCCGTAGAAAGGCGCCCCACTGAAGATGTGTGGATTCCAGAGCGGGAAGTTCCCCCGCCGCAGTTCGCGGAAAGCGAACTCGCGCCAAAAGACATCCTGAAGGTACAGGTCCGTGCCCTCGGCGGAAAGCAGAGTATCCTGCGTGGTGAAGAGGACATCGGCAAACATCGCCAGCATCAACGCCGCCAACGCGAGGATGGCGACCGCGTGCGCGTGCCGACGCAACCAGTTGCGCGCCCCCGCCCCAGGCTCCGTCATCCGCCTTCCCCTTATCGCCACCGCCGACTTGTCACTATTCTAGCAGAGTGTCAAACCCGTCACGAACAGACGTCGCAACGCAGCAGGCCGTGGACTACAGGCCAATCCGCCGGCTGTGGTACTCTCTGGTGCTGAGAGGTCCGGCAGTTGATCCGCAGCCACAGTCTCGTTAGAATCATTCTCGTGCAAGAAAGCAGGAGGAGAGTAAGTCATGTTGCAAATGCGAGCACGTCGACACCTGGTCGCCTTCACTCTGGTTGAGGTCATGGCCGTCACCGCCATCATGTCGGATCTCGCCAGCCGGGGCAATGGCGCTTATAAATACGCCGTGACCCGCGCCAATGAGATGCGAGGCATTCACAACCTCAAGCAGATTCATGGACTCCTCGTCGCCCAGTGCATCGGGGGCCGTCTGCCCAACGCCGCTTTCTACCCCAAGGGCGACCCACGCACTGACCCAACCTCTATCCTGCGCCTTCTTGAGGGTGCTTCTCCGGAGCTCTTCGTCTCGCCCTTTGCCCCAGAGCCGCTTAAGCGAACCGGCCTCACTTTTGCCTGGAACGACACGGTAAACGGGAAGGACTTGGCGCTCTTGCCGCGTGACACTTGGTTGCTGATTGACCTGCCGGCCTTTCTCGCGAACCCACGCGTGGAGAAGCCCGGCAAATATCTGGTGCTTTATGCCGATGGCCGCGCCGAGGCAGTTGACAAACCTCCTTCCGATGTTCTTCGCGCCGTCATGGAGGCACAGGCCAAGATTCTGGGTCAGGGCGCTGGCCAAAGGTAAGTTCGGAACTCTCCACAGCAGCAAGGGCCTCACAGGTCCACACCCTGCAAGCCGCGCGACCTATCACTGCTCAGGCGTATAGCACCCAAGTTTGTTCAGATGCATACCCGCCGCAACTGAACCGGCAGTCCCAGACGATTTCGCGGGTCGCCAAAGCGGACGAAGGCACGACAGGCGGCATCCTGATATTTCGGCGGGAGGCCGATACCCTCGTTGGACCCATAGTATCCGGCGATGAAACCGCCCTCAACCTGTCCGTCACCCCGCACACCGCCAAGTTTCGTGACGTAATCACGCGCGGCCTCATGAATTCGCCGCACGTTCCGCGTTTGCAGCGTTCGCTGTATATCCACCGGCGACCAGATGGTCAGGCGCCCGTGATAACGCGCAGCGAGGTAATCAATACCGTGCAACTCTGGCTGATCAAACTGACAACAATCTATTCCGACCTCCACCCAATCATCCAACACCTCGGTCACGCGGCCACAGGAGTGGAGGAAGACCCCCATCCCATGTGCGTGCGCCGTTTGGCAGATGCGCTGAAACAGTGGCTTGAATATCTCACGCCACATCCGCGGGTTGATAAGAAGACGTTCCTGGGTACCCCAGTCCTCGCAGCCGAAGATGCCGTCGGCACCGATGCGGGCGTAATTCTCAATCTCGGCCACCGTCATGTCGGTGGCGCGGCGTAGCAGGCGGGCGACGTGCTCCCGCTCGGCCACCAGGTCGGCCAGGTAGACCTCCAGCCGCCGCATGTAGCGCGTAGTGTTGAAGGGCCAGTGAATGTTGCCGAGGACGTAGAGCCCCTGCCGGTGCAGTTCCTGGCAGCGCGCCGCCGGCTTCCGCCAGATAGCCGGGTCGTTGACGTCCGGCCACTCGTAACGGTCAAGGAGGTCCCAACTTTTTTCCAGGACTCCCACGAAAACCTCGCCGGTGGTGGATTCGTTGAGGCGTCGCCATACGTTGCCCATCTCGTCCATGCGATACCAGCCATCGTTCAGTTTTTTCCAGGGCGTCTGACGACCGTTGCGGGCCGCCTCGCGCGCGATGCTTGCGATGTCGCGCGGCCAGGGCGGCGGCAGGGTGAAGGCAACGCGCGGTGGGCGCGCGAAATGCAGCGTTGCCTTGACGACTTCCCGCGCAGTCATCGCCTCCTCCTTCCTCGCGGCCAGAAGTAAACAAGTATTTTACGCTCCTGCAACGAAATGTAGAATAAGCACGACCATTCCACCGAGGAGACAAGCATGAGTGAGCAGCACATTCCCTTCGCCCGCGGCTTTCCCACCGACTGGCCCATCCGGCCGGGCAACGTCCTGCAACTTGACTGGCGCGCGATGACTCGCAACAAGATTGACCTCTGGATTCCAGAAGCCGTGCGCTCCCGCAGTCATGGCACGCTCTTGATGATCCTGCATGAGGAGGCATGTTACAGGTTTGAGCGCATCGGTAACGACTCATGGCGTCATACCTTTGAGAAGCCCGGTGTTCTGCGCCTTGAAGGGATTACTCGTCCCATTGTGAACGGCATTGAAATGAGCCTGACCATCGCCAATTGCAGCGCCGATGCCTGGCAGGCGGTCAGCGCCGGTGTCTGTGTGCAGTTCCATGCTGCACCGGACTTCCGCGACCCTGAGCGTCAGCGCACGTTCTACATCGGCGGGGGCACGTTGCGCACGCTGGCGCAATCCAGAGTTTCGACCAGCGGCGATGGGGTCTGCCTCTTCTACGGGGCGGGGAGTTCGCCAGAGTGCCCGCCTGCCGACGTGTCGTTCATCGGGATTCACTCCGCTGATGGCCATTACGTGGCCGCGACCTGGTGGGAGGGCGCACAGGGCGTCGGTGGCAACTGCCATCCGGCAACCATGTGCATCCACAGCAACCCCGGATTCGGAGACATTCCGGCAGGTGCCGAGGTCACCCGCCGCGGACGCCTCTATCTTATGCCTGGCACCCCCGAGGATGCTTGGCAGAGATACAGAGAGGATACTCTCGCAGGGAGCAGGTAATCGCGCGCCGGTGAGTAAACCGCCACGGACACACTGTGGCCACAGAGGACGGCCACGGCTGGAGTTACAGCAAAGTATGTCTCGCGATCTCCCGGGACTGTGGGCGGAAGAGTGAAATCTGCGATATCGGTGAAAGTGGAACACAATGACGTTGTGGGAGATGCATCGCTGCCACCACTGATTACAAGAGGAAAACCTGTCGGCGTTCAGTTACGTTATCACTGGCAACTTCTCACCACAGGCAGCGCAGGTACCCGCCTTCAGGTTGACCTCGCTCACAAAGTAACCGCGGCGGGCGATGACGACCTTGCCGCAGCGCGGGCAGTGTGTGTTCTCGTACTCATCACCGGGCAGGTTGCCCGCATACAAGTAGCGTAGCCCCTCCTCTTTGCCAATCTCCAGGGCACGGTAGATGGTGGCCGCCGGCGTCACCGGCCGGTCGGTGAGTTCATAGTCAGGGTGGAAGCGCGACACGTGCCACGGAATGTCGGGCGAGACGCTGGCGATAAAGCGGGCAGCGCCACGCAACTCCGCTTCGGAGTCGTTTTCCCCAGGGATGACCAGAGTGGTTACCTCCACGAAGATCCCGCGCCGGTGCATTTCCCGGATACTGTCAAGGACTGGTGCCAGGCTCGCTTTGCACATCCTGCGATAGAAGTCCTCGCTGAAGGCCTTGAGGTCCACGTTAGCTGCATCAATGCGCCCGGCCATCTTCTCCACCGTCTCCGGGGTCTGATAGCCGTTGGTGACGAAGACGTTGCGCAAGCCGCGCTCGCGGGCCAGGCCGGCCGTGTCATACGCCAATTCGAAGAAAACGGTCGGCTCGGTGTAGGTGTAGGAGATGCTGGCGCACTGGGTGGCGAGGGCGGCGGCGACAATTTGCTCCGGGGTGACTCTCTCGCCATGGGCGAAGGCCTCACGCGCCTGCGAAATCTCCCAGTTCTGACAGAACCGACAACGGAAGTTGCAGCCGACCGTGGCAATGGAGTAACTCCGCGAGCCAGGGAGAAAATGGTAGAGGGGCTTTTTCTCTATGGGGTCCACGTGGGCGGAGACGATGCGGTCGTAGACGAGGCTGAAGAGTGTGCCCCCGCGGTTCTCGCGTACCCCGCAGAGGCCGCGCTTTCCCGGCGCAATGTGGCACCGGTGCGCACAGAGAAAGCAGTCAGCGAAATCATGCTCCGCTTTTTTCCACTGCATGGCCTCGCGGCCGCTGGCGAAGGCTGCGCTCATTGTCGCGCCTCCTTACCCCCATCCGCGCTCTAAAAGCACCGCTCGTCCTGCCAGTCATTCAACCACAGCGCGGCTGGGAACGCAAGCGGTACCGCTCCCGCCAAGGGGTGGCAGCAAGATTAGGCCGTGGCCACCCTGCTTGACCACGCGCTTGGCGTGGGTTGACTGCACACAGAAGGCACCGCGTGGAACCGCCAAAAAACCATCAGATATAGTAACTATCCGCGGGCATCATCTGTTTGATCTACTCGGCGCACTGGCGGCCGGCACGTCCAAGCATAAGACACTGGGGCCGGTGGCGCAGAAAATCCGGGCGAATCCGCAAATTCCCATCAGAGTCGTCATCGAAGCCGAAGACCTCCTGCTTGCCGTGCGAACGGTGAGATCATGAGGAAAACCTCTCTATGAGCCCTTTGGTTGAGCACCCCCGCCACAACTAGGATGCCCTAACCACTGACGCCGACGCCACTCGTGTCCTCGGAATAGGTCCCGGAGCGGTAATGAACGCCACTGTCCTCTACTGCCGCATGCGTGAGCTGGTGACCAGCGAGATACTTACCACGGAGGTCTGCGTCACCTGTCGTCTAGTTGGATAGGTGCAAGGAGACCTACGAGAAGAGCATGGAGGCGGTCACGAGCGCGTTGTCTGCCTGACCGGCGTCGCGCAGGCGCGACCGATGAGGTCATCTGCGTCCTGCGCGGCACATACGGTGCAGGCAGTGGAGGGCGAGGAGCAACGGCAGAACTTGGCTGAGGATGGCCATACGTGGGCCGAGCGTTTCCATGATGACGCCGCACACGCTTGAGCCGATGATCGAGACCTTGTTAGTGACGCCGTAAAGGCCAAAATAGCGCCCCACCTGTTCGCGCGGCACCAGTTCGGTGAGTAACTTGCGCCCCGCCGTCCATATGCCTGCCAGGCCGAGCCCGCCGAAGCAGGACATGGCGATGAGGAAGGCCAGCGGCGAGCGACCGATGAAGACCGCTGCCCCCACCAGGCCGAAGAGGAGGCAGACTATCGCCGTGGCATAGGCCCTGCGGGCCCCGAGCCCGTCGGCCATGTGTCCAATGAGGAGGCCGGAGACGAGCGCCGGCAGGTTCACCGCCAGCCCGCCAATCGTGAGGAACTCGCCGATGTCAGCGACTCGGTGGCCAAGGATCACCAGTTCGCCGTGTTCGACCGCGGCGCCGAAGCCAGCGCGCAGCAACTTACCGTAGAAAAGGATGGCCGTGTTGAGGACATCCACGGCAAAGAAGTTGGCGATAAGGAACCACATCGGCGTCGGATGCCGCGGCAGGTCGCGCAGCGATTGCAGCAACGCCTGACCCTCCTGGCGCGCCAGCGCCCAAGAAAAGCGCGCGCTGGCAATGGGACGCCGGTCGCGCACCAAGAGCATGCAAGGCAGGGCGCCGATGAGGAATGTTCCTGTGGCGACGAAGAACGCAGCTGGCAGTCCGTAGTGCCTCTGCACAGGTATAACAATGACGAGTGTGAAGACCGTGCCGACGTAGCCCAGGCCCACGCCTAGGCCGGAGACCACGCCCATGTGCTCAGGGCGGGCGACCGAAGGCAGAAGCGCATTGTAGAAGACAAGCGCGGCCTGGTAGCAAACCGTGGCGATGAAGAAGGCCGCCAGGAGTGGCGGCGTGGCCGTGAAGACGCCAAAGAACACCATCGCCGCGATGCAGCCGAGGGTGGCAAGGGCGCAATAGCGTCCAGCGCGGTCGGTGCGGTCGGCCATGCTTGCGACCAGCGGCGTGCCAAAGGCCGCGAAAATCATGGCGGCAGAGTTGGCGACGCCCGTCCAGTCCGCGCGCAGGTGGGGCGCGAGGAGAAAGGTTACCGTGGCGGCAAAGACGGTGTTGGCCAGGTCGTAGAGCACCCAACTGGCCGTGTGCCACTTGTTCGGGGGCGGCAGGCCTGGCGGCCCGTCACTCATGCGCAGCCCTCTCAGCGCGGATTCGCGGGCTGCGGCCGGCGGTGCGGCTGGGAGCAGCGTCATCTGCGTCACGAAGGCAAACGATGGCGCGTTGCCAGGCGGACATCAGGGCAGCGTAATCGGCCTGCGTGAAGCCCGTGCCGGGTGGTGGTCGAATCGGCTCGCCAAAGGTGACGCCCACTGGGCGGAGGCGAAACCCGGGGTGGGCATATGAGAGAATGTCATAGGTGCCGCGAATGAGGACGGGCACGATGGGCACGCCTAGTTCACAGGCTAAGATCCCGGCACCCGGTCGCGGCGGCTGGAGGTAGCCATCGCGGGTAATGGCACCCTCTGGGAAAATGCACACGGAGTATCCTAACTCCAGAGCCTCAGCGGCACGCTGTAGCGAAGGCAGCACTGTCTCTCGTGTGGCTGTGGGAATTACCCGCCCCGCGCGCGCCACGCGACGCATGAGGCGGGTACGGAAAAACTCCTCCGCCCCCAAGAAGAACACGCGCTCAGCGTGCTCATCAGGTAGGCAGAGGAAGATAAGCACCGCGTCCAGAAAACTGCTGTGGGTGGGACAGAGCAGGAATGGCCCGTGCGCGGGCAGGTGCCGCGAACCCTGGACGGCGAGGGGAAAGAGCGCCTGCGCCACGCGAAAGGCCACGTGGCGCACCGCGTCCACGCAGCCACGCTCCAGCCAACCACGTTCCAGGGGGAAGAGTTCGGGGAGCGGCGGATGGAGACGCTGGCGCAACCTGTCGGCCCAGCGCACCTCCCCGCCCTGGAGGCCGGACACTGCCTGCGCGCGCGGCAAGAGTCGCAGGACGTCGCCGACCGTGGCGACGTCGCCCAGATTTTCCAGCGGGATGGCGACCCGGAACTCCTCCTGCAACATTACGGCCAACTCAACCAAGTTCAGCGAGTCCAAGCCAAGGTCAAGTTCCAAGTGCTGCACGGGCGTAATAGGACCCTGATAGCCGGTGATCTCGCGGACACGGGCAATAACCTTTTGAGCCGCCGGCGTAGCGAGGAGCGCCTCCTCCTCGGGGTGCAGGCCGACGCTGGCGCCTGCGAGAACCTCGTCCAACTGCACGCGCTGGATTTCGCCGCGGCGAAGTTTGCCCATGGGCGTCCGCGGCAACTCACCTCGGGTTATCTTCACTTCTGTTGCCAGGCGCATCCACGACGGCAGCAACTGGGAGAGACGGGAGATTTCGCGGCGGACCTCGTCCTGGATGCTGATTATGCCACGACGGCGGATTTCCTCCATGTCAGGCACCACCACAGCGCGGAGCCGCTCCACCCGTCCATCAGCTCGCTCCACCGCCGTAACGCAAATTTCCTTCACTAACGGCGACTGCTGGTAATGTCGCTCAACATCCTCCGGATAGATCTTCTTGCCAGAAGGCAGAACGATGACCTCCTTGACGCGACCGGTGATGTGGAGGAAGCCTTCGTCATCAAGATAGCCGAGGTCGCCGGTATGGAGCCAGCCGTCGCGGAGCACCTTGGCAGTTTCGTCAGGGCGCTGGTCATAACCGAGCATGACGTTCGGCCCGCGCACCAAGACTTCACCAACGCCTTCCGCGTCGGGCGAATCAATCTGCACCTCAACTCCAGGCAACGGTCGCCCGACACTTCCGACACGTGGCTGCCTCACCGGATTAAGCGTCACCACCGGTGCCGCCTCCGTCAGGCCATAACCCTCCACGACCGACAGACCAAAGTCCATGAGACGCTCGGCCAAATCAGGTTCAAGGCGCGCCCCGCCGCTCACGAAGTAGCGCAACTGCGGCCCAAAGGCAGCATGAACCTCCGGGAAGAAAAGCCGGCCAGGGTTCCATCCGCTCCAGCGACGGAGCCGCCGCGCCGTGCTCGCGAGGAGACGAGCCATCACACGGCTCGGCCAGGGAGCCGCTTGCAACTTCTCCCGGATGCCTCGTTCAAAACCTTCAAGGAACCGTGGCACGACTGGGGCAACCGTTACGCCCGTCTCCCTTATCGCCGCCAAGATATCCGGCCCGCGCAGCGAGGCGCAGAAAGTGATGGCGCAGCCTCCCATCAACGGCGCCAATACCGAGGCGGTCATGGCGTAACAGTGATGCAACGGCAAGAGACACAGAACCACGTCTGTGGCGGTTACATCGCTCGCCTGCAGAAGGGCAGCACAATTGGCAGTGATGTTGCCGACAGAGAGACATACCCCTTTCGGCTCACCGGTAGTGCCCGAGGTGTAGATAACGGCCATCTGTTCGTCCGCGTGGCGTGGCAGGGGTTCAAGCAGAGGGGCCACGGGCGGCGGCCAGCCCTCGGCAAGAACAATGATGCAACCGAGGCCGACGTCCGCACGGATAGATTCAAGGATGCAGGCTTTTTCGGGCACAGCGATTGCAGCACGACATCTGGCAAAAGCGAGGAGATTACGCAGTTCGGGCTTGCCGTATTGCGCATCAAGAGGAACAACTACACCACCTGCGAGATATACGCCGAGGTACGCCAACACCCATTCGGGTGAGTTATCGCCGCAGAGCGCGACACGCTCACCGGGCTGCAGGCCGTAGGCTCGGAGTTGCGCTGCAGCTGCACAAGCGCTTTTCCAGACGTCCCTGTAGGTCCAGATGCGCCAGACACCACCGCGCCTAATCTGAAACGCAGTCTTTTCCGATGGGTTACAGCCAACTTGAGGATGGGCAAGATATTCCTCGATCATCCGCACAGCTTAACTCCCATCCGTCGGCATGCAGCGGTAACGAGAATATTCATAAGCAGAGTGCAGAAGGTGCAGCCACTCGTGATGACTATTAACACCCCGCTCTAGCCTGCTCCTTTATGACAAGCGTTAGCGATCCCCTTACTCTGTTATGCGATAAAAGGATATCCAATATAAGCCTTTGCCAACCGCGGTCTCTCGATCTGCCCGTCGAAACGTGGGCGACAACCACGTTCATCCGGGCATGCCTTCGTTGTAGAATACACACAGGCCATCTTTGCCGGGAGCGACGATGTCCCTGCGGCCGGTGCCGCGCAGGTCGGCAACGGCAAAGCTAATGCCGCAACCCTTGCCCACCCCTGGAGGACCGTGGTCAACAATAACCTTGGCGAAACCCTCCCCAGTCCATTTGTAGTAGTAGATACCGACGTCATCAGCCTCGCCAGGATCACGACCACAATGGGCACGAAAGCGTTTGCCAGTTACCAGTTCACTGACGCCGTCGCCGTCAATGTCCACCCACTGCAGGTCATGACACTGGGCTACCCATGGGTCAATGGGGTGTTTCCGCCAGATGCGGCGGCCGGCCCCATCATGACCTTGTTCCCACCAATCAAGCCCGTAGCCGTGCGCTTGGCCGACGATCAGGTCATTAAGGCCGTCGGAGTTCACGTCAACCACGAGGATGGGCACGCTCGCGCTACCGAGGTCAAATTCCGGATGAAACCTCCACTCGTCTCGCAACGGATTGGCGGGAGACTCCAGCCAGCCAGAGCGCAGCACGAAATCACCTCGCCCGTCGCCATTGATATCACCGAAGCCGAGGCCATGGCCTTGTTTCTGGCCATAGATACGGAAGCCCACGAACTGACCTGCACCATGTCCCGACGCATCAGTAAGGAGTTTATAGACAACCAGCGGATCTCCGGGCGTGTTCGGCACCACTTCAACCTGCCCGTCCCCGTCCACATCCCAGGCACGCGTTGTTTCAATGCTGCCGCACGACGCTATGTCGTGGAGTGGCCAAGTCCGGGTCGGATCGCCTTTCGGATTCTCGCGCCAACGCAGAGTCTTTCCCCACCAGCCACCAGTAATGAAGTCAAGGTAGCCATCACCATTGACGTCAATGGCAATAGTGGAGAAATCGTCGTAGTATTCACCATGTGCGCTCACCTCGCCAATCCGATATTTCCTGCAGAAATCAGGGCCAGGGTACCAATAGGCGCCGGAGACAATATCCAGGATGCCATCGTTATTGACATCAAAAACGCCGCAGGATTCATAACGTTCGTCGCTGATGGGAACCTTGCGGAACCTTAGCGGCATAACAGTGACTCCAATCTCAAGGCTCATGCACGGGGTAAGCATCCGCGGGCGCGTCAGAACGCCGCCACGCGCCAAAGCGACCTTTCAGTTTTATGTTCACACCCGCACCAAACACCCCGACAAACGCTGGACTAAGCCCCGCCTGTGCCAACCCACAAAACCATCTCATCCGTCTCTCACGGCGGAAATCACCCTACTTAAGGCCATTTGGACGAACGTTTCCTTTTGGCAGCGGTCACCCGTGCGCCCTTCTGGCACTTCATGGGAAAACGCCTTCCGACAAGCGTCCCGTGACAACCGCGGCTGAGCGCAAACCGTCCCTCCCCTGCTGCACTCCTCATAATAGCCCCGAGTGGGTGCCGGCGCAATGAATCGCAATGTCATTCCTGAAATACATAACCGAGTAGCCGCAGCGTCTCCGCCACAATCTGCTCGCCCACTTCGGGTACAAGTTGGCTGGAGGGAACGGGCCATCTTTCGTAGCTGCCGCGCGCAAATGCCCTTCGTATCGGCACATATCCAACATAGCCCTCGGTCAGATCTGCCATCAGAGTCACGGAGACAGGCGAGGCACAAACCGGAACGTCTCAGTCCTCCTTCGCCACGCCACGGTTGGTCGGCCCTATTACGGCGCTCCAGGATGGTGGGGGCGGTGTTACCAGCGGCGCCAGTGAGATAGCCCACCACAAATTGGTGCCAAAAAGCGACGCAGGACACGGCGCACCTCGCCGGGGATATCAGCGCTATAGAAGCATTCGCCCTCCAGCGTGTTCGGGCGCGTTGAGAAATTGACAAGCATGGCCTTCACCACTCTGTTTTGCAGACGAGCGCAAACCGCACCGAGTTTCGGGTCTCGCGGCCCCTCCGCTCCCTCAAATCCCTCCACCCACGCACCGAGATACATGCCGCTCCGACCGCCCTTGAGCCGTCCTCGTCGGTTCCAGCCCATGTGCTCCATATACTCACCACCCGCCGAGAGTTCTCCACAGGTTCAAGGTCGGCTAGCGCAACACCGACGACGCACCCCATCTTCTCCTGGAGGTCTGCCACGAACCCGCCGTCCACCCGTGTTACACCGAAGAGTTCCTGCGCGGCCGGCACGGAATGCCACTGCCGAGAAGGACAACGGATCACGTACTGAATGGGCGACGCGCTCGTGCATCTGGTCGGCCAGAGTCAGGCCTGGCGCAGGTGTGATATCAACCTCTGATGCAAAGCTTCCACCATCTTCCACCTACTTTCCATTTACTCAATCTCGTCGGGCATGGGGCAATCCATATTGTTCAGGTAGTGCTCCTTTCCTGGAGCAGGCCACGGAATGTCACGGTCAGGCAGTGGGTCGCCGGTCTCCCTCATCCAGCGCTCCAGCCGTGTGGCTAAATCACGCTCCACATCAGCCCATTGCGGGGCGCCTGCGAGGTTATGTTGTTCGTGCGGGTCATTGATGAGATCGTAAAGTTCAATTATCGGTCGGGGGCGCCGGCGCTCTTGCTCCATGATCTTTCCCGAAAGGCTGCGCTTGATGTCAAGAGGGGTCTGGTAAAGCCAGCCCACCTTGAAGTTGCGGATGTACTTGAAACGCGCCGTACGGACGCACCGCATCGGGTCATACTCATTGCCGTGCCACGATTTCTCGGCGAAGATCTCCGCACGCCAAGCGTCCACAGCTTTTGCGGGGGAGTTCCCGGCCTCAAGGAGGCGAAGAAAACTGCGGCCCTGAATACGCTCTTCAATCGACCGGCCAATAATGTCAAGCAATGTGGGAAGAACGTCCACATGACTGGTAAGACTTCGCACTTCGCCGGCCCGCAGGCGTGCCGGCCACTGGAGGAGAAATACGACGCCGATACCTGCATCATACAGGGTGCTCTTGGCCCGGGGAAAAGCAAACCCATGGTCCGTGGTGAAAATGAGCACGGTATTCTCCTCCAAACCGCAGCGGGCAAGCGCATCCAGGATAATGCCAACTCCGCGGTCCGCCACCTGGACTAGGCCATAGAAATCTGCCAAGTCCTCACGTACATCTGGACAATCCCTGAGATAGGGAGGAACCTTGACGGCATCGGGGGCGACCGGCACATTAAACGATTGTTTGAATTTGCGATGCACCTCCGCAGTGCCAACTGCGAGCATGAAGGGACGATCATGCCGACGCTGGAGGAAGCGCGCCACCGCCGGGGCCACCTCGGCCAGCCACGGCTTGCCCTCCGGCTGCCAAACCTCTGTATAGCGCAAACGAGCGATCTCGTGTGGTTCGGCCTCATGCTGGAACCCATAGAGTGCGGTGTGATAGCCAGCCTCGTTGAAATATTCCGCAAGCGGTTTCTCATCGGGGTTGAGGGCAAAGCCCCGGTGTGTCAGGCCGTTCATACCGTTGCTGTGCGGATACCGTCCGGTGATGATACTGGCGCGGCTTGGACTGCACAGTGGACAAGTAGCGTAATGCTGGCGAAAAACCACACCGCGTTCCGCGATGCGCTCAATGTTGGGATTGGCGGGCAAGTCGGCGTCGTAGATTCGCAACTGCCGGCCGAGATCGTGAAGGGTAATGAGAATAATATTCGGACGCGCGTCTGCCATAGAATAAGTATCCTTTCACATTACATTCCAACCGCCACTTCCCAGTCGGCGCGAGTATATAGACCGGGGGCCCGTCGTGTCGTGCACGACAGCCCATCTTATGACGGGGGCGAGGCAGTCGTGGGCCAACCCATCTGTCGCTCCCAGAGCATGGCGTACTCGCCGTTGAGCGCCAGTAACTCCTCGTGCTTACCCCGTTCCACGATTTGTCCGTCTTTCAGCACACAAATCAGGTCGGCCTGACGCGCAGTGGAGAGGCGATGCGCAATGATGAACGTGGTGCGTCCCTTGGCAAGGCGCTCAATAGCGTCAAGCACCAACGCCTCGCTTGTTGCATCCAGGTTGGAGGTTGCCTCGTCCAAGATGAGAATAGCCGGATCGCGCAGAAAGGCGCGGGCGATGGCGATGCGCTGAATCTGGCCCCCGGAGAGGCCGACGCCGCGCTCACCCACAACGGTGTCGTAACCATCAGGCAACTCCAGGATGAACTCCTCAGCATTGGCTGCACGTGCCGCGGCACGAATCTCCTCCTCGGTGGCGTCGCGCCGGCCATAGCGGACATTCTCACGAATTGTCCCAGAAAAGAGCACCGGTTCCTGGGGCACAATACCAATCGCCTGACGCAAGGAACGCAGGGTAACGCTACGGATATCGCGCCCATCAATAAGAACCCTGCCTTCCTGCACATCGTAGAAACGCGGCAGAAGGCTCAATAACGTGGACTTGCCCGAACCGCTCTCGCCCACGAGGGCAATGCGCGAACCGGGGGGAGCAACCAGATTGATGTTGCGCAGCACAATGACCGGGTTCTCCCGTGGATAGGCAAAGGATACATTCTCATAGCGCACCTCTGGACAACGCACATTGAGCACCGTTGCCCCAGGCGCATCCTTGATGTCGGGCTCGCTGTCAAAGAATTCAAAGACGCGGTCAGCTGCCGCTGCGGCGACGTGCAATTGGGTGTAGAGATTGCTCAGCGACTCAACCGGATGCAACAACATCCCCACATACATGTAGAAAGAGATAACCTCGCCGACCGTAACGTTGCTGTACACCACGCGGTAGACCCCAAAGCCAAGGACGATGACCAGCCCGAGGATACGGGTGATTTCGGAGGCGGCCATCAGGAGACCGTGCAAAAGCTGTTGGCGCAACGTGTGGCGGCGCAGCACCTCCACATCCTCGCGCAACTGCCGTTGCTCATAGGTTTCGGCGGTGAAAGATTGCACCTCGCGGATCATGGCGAGGCGTTCCTGTACCCGGCCCGACATGCGCTCCACCGCCTCGCGCTGCTCGCGAGTGGCGCGACGCATCGGTCGCCGTAACAGGCGTGTGGTCACCACAAAAATGGGAAGCGTGGCGAACGACACTAGCGCCCACTGCCAGTCCTTGGTAATCAGATACACGGCGATGACGCCAGCGTTGAGCAGGTGCTGCGAGGTCTGGATGAGGAGCAGGTCAAAGGCAAACTGCGCCGCCGCTACGTCACTCATCAGCCGCGCCACAATCCCGCCCGTCGGTCGCTGCGTGTGGAAGGCCAACGAAAGACGCTGAAGGTGGCGAAAGAGGTGGAAACGAATGTTGCGGATGGCGCTGTTGGCAGCGACATTGGGCAGGTAAAAGCGCCCCACAGTCATCACCGCGTGCACCCCCATGAGGAGGAGGAGCAGCGGCACCTCATTCCAGAAGCGATGTATGGCTTCAGCAGCGGTCGCCTGTTTTTGCACAAAGGGCGTCAGCGCCCCATCCACCACGTGCTTGACGAAGATGGGGACGTACAGTGGCAGAATCATCCGCACCAGGCCGGCAATAAATCCCCCCACCAACAGCGGCCAGTAAGGAAGTGAATAGGCGAGGAACCGCCAGAGGTTGCGCAGCCCTACATCCCTCTGTTCCTCGGCGTGGGATGAGCCCTCCGAGCGCCCCCCGACCCTGACCGCGCCTTCCACGGTTCGTGTCCTCAGGAATACTTGTCAGCGACTTCCTTTGCCAGACGGGTCCAAAGGTCAAGCTGCTTAGCGTGTCCTGCCAGCGTCTGCAGTTCGCGCAGGATAATCTCACAGTGATACCCGCGCAGATGTCGTGCGCCATCCTTCGGGCGATACCGCAGCCCGCCTGTGTCCGCCGCGTAGACAACATTACTAGCCTTCTGCCACCACATGATAGCATACCAGCATACGCAGGTTCGGAATCGTTAGCGCCCCGTCACTCTTGTGCGCCAGGTTCTCGCAGCAGCCGTAGGCACAGAGGCCAAACTGCGTTAGAATTGGCATCTGATAGGCCAAGCCGAACTCCTGTCACATGGTAGGCGAAACCACGTCAAACTCCTAGCTGTTGGCCATCACCCAGAGGTTTTTCCAGGTGAGTTTGCCATCCCGCGACGTCTCACCCACGGGGCGCGCGAGGTCTCACACACACTTTTTCTCAGTTACACCGAAATCGACCATCTTCGGCCATCTGGGAGAGGTCTATGAGCACGGGAATGGAAGTGACCGCCCAGTCGCGTCAGTGCAGCGACACCACTCTACCTCACCGGCACCCCGCGCACAAGTCCCACGGCCAACCAGCAACGTTAACCAAACGAGGCCTGCGCCACGACGCCGGACCCGCCCGACCCGGGAAAAAGAGACAGACGAGAAGGCGCACCGCTTTCTCGTCTGTCTCAAGCCCTGGCGTGGCACGACATGGAAACGCAAACGACTGACGCGGCTTAGAGGTCTTGCGGCTTCACCGTGCTGCGCTTATTGGCCTTGGCCCTGGCAATTGCGGCATCCAGGAGGCCGCATACCTTGTCGCTCAAGGCGGCGGGCAGTTCACCCGACGTGAGGCACTTCTTTGACTTTATGTACGCCTTTACCTTGCTGCCAACGACCAGCAGCTCTTTTCCAGACGCTTTCTTAGCCATTCTTCATCACTCCTTCTTTCCACATTCCCCAGGGAACATGCCGTGCCACGGAGCCTTACTCGCCGGTGCGCATGATAAGCCCCAGAGGCGCAACTTGTCAATTGCTTTCTTGCCACGGTAGTGTATCCTTTCTTGTGTAAATTGCGGGGGAAGGAAGGAGGGCGTATCCTCCGGGATGTTTGTGAGGATGTCTTTTTTGGAGGGCACGCCCATGCGGTCGGTGCGAGTGCGCGCTGAGGAG
>Ga0272448_1000868_pt1 | contig 43415 bp, 44 predicted proteins | sample YNPCB0191_FD_202220 | JGI IMG/M metagenome (GOLD analysis project Ga0272448, IMG submission 202220) | Hot spring sediment microbial communities from Yellowstone National Park, WY, United States - YNP-CB-019-1 | ecosystem: Environmental > Aquatic > Thermal springs > Hot (42-90C) > Sediment... | reverse complement strand
AAAGGTAGGTAAAAAAGACTATCCCTTGTCTGCGGGGCTTCTCTTGAAAGTAGCGCAGGAAAATAAAAATTACTAAAAGTATAAGGCTGGAATAAATCTGTGTAGGTATAACAGTTGTACCCAAACAAGGTAGATACAACCCAAAATCCGACGGCCGGCCATAGCAGCAGCCATTGAGAAGACAACCTACCCTGCCTATCGCCTGACCCAAGGCAATAAAGGGCGCGAGTAAATCCAAAATCTCAAGGACTGCCACCCTTTTCATCCGTAGATAAACCACCCCGGCCAAAGATCCTGCAATTAAGCCTCCGAACCAACTTAACCCGCCGTGTTGCAACATCACAATCTCTAAAGGATGTTTAAAGTAAAATTTCTGATGAATTAAAATATACAATATGCGCGCCCCTAAAATCCCAAAGAAAAAAACCACCAATGCCAGATTATAAATCAAAGTATCAGATAATTCCTGTCTTGTTGCCAAATCTACAGCCAGCCAAGAGCAAACAATAAAGGCAACAGCCAGCATAAACCCGTAGGAATAAATGGTAAAGAAGCCTAACCTAAACAATACCGGATACATATCTTTCCTTTAATTACAAGCACTGTTTTTTTGTCTATCATTCCAAAGCCAACGCCACCCCAAAAGTATTATACCACAGGTTATCGCAGTATCAGCTAAATTAAATACCGGCCATATCCGAAAATCCAAAAAATCTATCACATAGCCCAAAGAAATCCGGTCAATAAGGTTACCTACTGCCCCAGCCAAAATCAAGGCAAATCCCATCTTCACCCCTAATGAATGGTTTTTTTGGTTATTGGTCAATAAAAAATATATAAAAATTATCGTAACGGCAGAGGTAAAGATGAAAAGGCTGGTTTTGCCTTTAAGGATCCCAAAGGCAGCACCTTGGTTATGCACCAAGGTAAGATAAAGAAAATTGGGGACTACCGCTAAAGATTCGTTCAATAATAATCTCTCGCAAGCCAGGTATTTTGTTAACTGGTCCAGAAACACCACTGCTAGAACCACAAAAAAAGGCATAAGGCTTAAAACCTAGCTATTTTTCCTTTTTCTCCTGACAGCTAATGCAAAGCCGGGCATAAGGAACAACCAAAAGACGCTTTTTGGAAATAACCCCACCGCACTCCTCACAGACCCCAAACTTACCCTCATCAATCTTCTTTAAGGCATCACCTATCTCATAAAGCAGCTGCTGCTCGCTAGAGGCCAATCCAAAAGAAAATTCTCGGTCATAGGTATCAGTGGCGACGTCCGCCATATGAAAGGAGTATCCCGATATATTTCCCGATGCATCCTTAGGGGATTTTTTTAGCGTCTCTTCGGAGAGACGTTTTATCTCTTCGAGAATAGAGTCCCTCTTTTCCAAAAGCAAATTTTTAAATTCTGAAAGTACCTGCTTGTTAAACCTAGAGGAAACAGCTACTTTTTTACTCTTAGCCACCTTTGCCTTCTGCTTACACCTGTAAGAAAATTTCTTTCTAACAGTCTTTTTTTTCAAGACCTCCTCCTTCGATGCTGGTTAAGCAATTGTTACACAATAATGGATGTTTAGGATTGCTACCAACGCTGGTTGAATAGTTCCAACAACGGGGGCATTTCCCCCCCAAGGCCTTCTCCACCCGAATGCGCACATCTTGGATATCTTCGCAGTCTGGTTGTGCAGAGGAAAATTCTGCTTTTTCAAGCTCAACCTGAGAGACCCTAAAAATCTCAGGCAAATCATCCTTGAGGCTTTTAAGAAATGTATAACGAACTTCGTTATTTGTCAACAAAATTATGCGCGCATCAAAGGAGCTGCCTATCTCAGAGTTAAGGCGCCTCTGTTCCAAAAGTTTATTCGCCGCAGGGATCAAAGATACAATAAACTGAAATTCCTCATCCAAACCCGCCTGCCAAAACTTAAACGACTCAAGCTCAGCCCACTCCAAAAGATGCACGCTAACAATATCCTTATCCTTAAGACCTTTAGGCATATACTGCCAAATCTCCTCAGCGGTAAAAACAAGAATGGGTGCCATCATCCTCACCAAGACCCTGAGTATCTCATATATAGTCGTCTGGACTGAACGCCTCGGCCAGGAATCCTTAGCTGTTGTATAGAGCCGGCCCTTAACAATATCGAGATAAAACATAGATAACCTTTCATTACAGAAATCATAGATAAGCCCAATGGCCTTGTAAAATTCAAATCCCTCATAGGCCTGCTGAACTGCCTCAAGGCAATTGTAGGTCTCAGCCAAGATATAGCGGTCAATATTTTTTAATCCCTCCCAGGCCAATCTATTCTTATCCGGGTCAAAGTCATAAAGGTTACTTAAAATAAAACGCGCGGTATTTCTTATCTTACGATAAGACTCGCCCAGCCTGGCTAAAATCGAATCCGAGATTCGGATATCCTCATTGTAGTCACTGGAGGCAGCCCATAATCTTAAAATATCTGCTCCATAGACCTTGATAATCTCCTGCGGTGAAATCACATTGCCCAGCGACTTAGACATCTTGCGGCCCTCGCCATCCACAACAAAGCCATGGGTCAACACTGTGCGAAAAGGCGGTTTTTCATCAATGCAGACCGAAGGGATAAGTGAGGCCTGGAACCAACCGCGATGCTGGTCTGAACCTTCAAGATACAAATCACACGGCGTATCCCCACCCAACTCCTTCCTCTTTTTCAACACTGCCTGATGGCTCACCCCTGAATCAAACCAGACATCAAGTATATCCGTTCCCTTGATAAAATCAGTGCCTCCACAATGTGGACAATGCAAACCATCAGGAAGAAAATCTCGAATATCCCTTTTAAACCAACTGTCTGAGCCCTCCTCTAAAGTCTTCTGGGCAAAACTCGCTATTACCCGTTCATCTAAAAATTCCTCCTGGCAACTAAGACATACTACTGAGGGAATCGGCACGCCCCAGTACCTCTGCCGCGACAGACACCAATCAGGCCGGGTAGAAACCATAGCTGAAATCCTTGCCTCACCTGAGGAAGGAACCCATTTCACCTTACTACGGATAACCTCCAGAAGCCTCTGCCTCAGGTTAGCATGGTCAATCTTCAAAAACCACTGCCTTGTTGCCCGAAAGATAACCGGAGACTTGCAACGCCAACAGCAAGGATAGGAATGTTGAATAACCCCCTCGCCCAAAAGTAAACCAAAATCTTTAATCTTTTCAATAATCGCCTTATCTGCCTGATGGACATTCTGGCCGGCAAAATCTTTTACCCCTTTATCAAAATTCCCCTTTTCATCCACAGGCATAATTATCTCAAGGTTATATTTCAGGCCAACCAGATAATCCTCGTTTCCATGACCAGGGGCAATATGCACCAAACCCGAACCCTCATCGCGAGAAACAAAATCCGCCAAGACAACCTTACCCTTCCTCAACCCAAAAGGATGTAAATAAACCAACCCCACTAATTCGCTACCTTGAAACTCCTTAACCACACCTTTTGCGTTTATGCCTGTTAAAGAGAAAAAGCGCTCCATTAAATCCTTAGCCAAAATCAAAAACCCTCTATCGCTATCCACAAGGCAATAGGTAAAATCTGGATGCACTGCCACTGCCACATTGCTAATTAGGGTCCAGGGGGTTGTGGTCCAGATTACCAAAGATACTTCTTTTGCAAAATTGGCAGTATCCTGCAAGGGGAACTTGACAAATATAGACGGAGAATCAAGCAGATTGTATTCCACCTCAGCCTCAGCCAAGGCAGTCTCGCAACGATAACACCAGTTTACTGGTTTTAATCCGCGGTAGATATAACCGCCTCTGAATAGCTCGAGGAATGAAGATACGATTGCTTCCTCGTATTCCTGATTGAGAGTAAGATAAGGATTATCCCAATCACCAAATACACCTAATCGCTTAAATTCTTCTTTCTGTATCTGGACATATCTTAAGGCATAAGTATAGGCCTTGGCGCGAAAATCCACCTGGCCAATCTGGCTCTTGTTAAGCTTGAGCTCCTTGAAGAGCTGATGTTCAACTGGCAGACCATGGCAGTCCCAGCCCGGGACATAAGGCGCAGAATATCCTCGCATAGTTTTGTATTTTATGATTATATCCTTGAGCGTCTTATTCAAGGCATGGCCTATATGGATACTGCCATTGGCATAAGGAGGTCCATCGTGTAGGATATACCTAGGCCGGCCCTCTGATTTTTCCCGGATAAGCCGGTAGATATCCTGCCTCTGCCACTGCTGTAAAATCAATGGCTCACGCCGGGCCAAATCCGCCTTCATTGGAAAGTCTGTCTTGGGTAAATTAAGGGTATTCTTATAATCCATGGCTTATTATAAAAATTAAGAGATGTATTTTCCAATAATGAGTTTAAGTTCTCTCTTTGTCTTTTGAGGAATAACCTTAGGGTCAGTAACAATAGCGTATCTTAATGCCTCCTGGCAGCTACAGTTAATTTCTGGCTCAATCCTCTCAACGGCACAAGCAATTATCCTCTTGGCATTGGCGATATTGCGGTTAAGATTACTGATAATCATATCTACGGTTACACTGTCATGTTGGGGATGCCAGCAGTCGTAATCAGTCACGCAGGCCAAAGTCGCATAGCAAATCTCAGCCTCGCGGGCAAGCCTGGCCTCAGCGATATTAGTCATTCCAATCACATCCATACCCCAACTACGGTAAAGTTTTGATTCGGCTAAAGTAGAAAATGCCGGGCCTTCCATATTGATATAGGTGCCACCATTATGCACACAGACACCTGTCCCCCTACAGGACTCATACAAAACCGAGGCTAAACCCCTGCAGACTGGATGGGCAAAAGAGATATGGACCACAATCCCTCGGTTATCAAAAAAGGACATCTGGCGACCAGAATTAGTCCGGTCAACAAACTGGTCAACAACCACAAAGTCCATTGGCTTTATATTTTTCTTCAGGCTTCCACAGGCAGATATGGATATAATTTTCTTAACCCCCAGCTTCTTCATCCCAAAGATATTTGCCCGGTAGTTAACGTAAGTAGGAGAAATATGATGGCCCAGGCCATGCCGGGCAAGAAAAACCACCTCTTTGCCCTTAAGTTTGCCCAATGCAAACTTTCCTGAAGGCTGTCCAAAAGGGGTAACCACCGAGACCTCCCGCATCTGTTTCATCCCATCCATCCTATACAGACCACTCCCACCAATAATTCCAATCCGCGCCATTACCCTAACCCCCTGATAATTCTTCTGCCCTCTTGCAAGCTGCCTGAACCGCCTCAACTAAAGTTCCGCCCTTCTCTAACACCCTCAAACCTGCCTCGGTTGTTCCGCCTTTTGAAGCAACCAGTGCCTTTAGTTGTTGCGGAGTTATCTTCCAGCTTTTTACAACTGCAAGACAACCCCTCATTGTAGCTGTGGCTAAAATTGAGGCATACCTGTGGCTAAATCCTAATTTCTTGGCAGCATCCTTAAGCTGAGGGCAAAACTCCTTATGGCTATACCTTACCCAATCATCTTGGGGCAAAGACTCTACAAGATACGCCCAGAACCCTGGCCCACTGCCTGAAACTGCTGTAACAGCATTCATCATCTTCTCTTTAACCACCAGCACCTTTCCTAAAAAGGAAAAAATCCTCAATGCCTGCTTCAGGTCTCTATCCAATACCCTCTTGCCCTTACAGATACAGGTTATACCTTGGCCAATTCGGGCTGGCAGATTCGGCATTGCCCTGATTAACCTGACTCCTGCCAAGATACCTTCAATGTAAGAGGTTGTAATACCTGCGGCAATCGAAATAACTATTTTTTCGCAAACAACATCTTTAATTTCAGCCAAAAGCCCTGCAATATCTTGGGGCTTAACTGCAATTATCACTATATCCGAGTTGCGCACTAAATCCAAAGGCCTATCAACCACAGTTATTACTTTTAGGCCGTTGGTCTTGGCTTTGTCTTTATCCACAACTAAAACCGGATAGTCCTTTTTAATCCGCTCAGCGATTGCTGAGCCCATATTACCAAAACCTATAATTCCTACTTTTAGTCTCATCCCTCAAATATGACCCTACCCAACCTAATCAGGGTTGCCCCCTCCTCAATCGCCACCTCAAAATCTGAAGACATGCCCATAGACAAAATCTCAAGGCGCGGATAAACACCTTGGGAATTTATCTCATCAGCCAAGAGCCTAACTGCCCTAAAATAAGGCCGTGTCTGCTGCGCGCTGCTAACCAAAGGCGCTATAGTCATAAGCCCCCTTACCTTAATATGAGTGAATCCCGCCAACCCCTCCAGAAATGGCTTTAATTCTTGGGCAGGTATGCCCTGCTTGGTTGGCTCAGGCGATGTCTTTATTTCAATTAGTATCTGCTGCAGCTTGTTAATTTTGGCTGCCTGGCGCTCTATCTCACAGGCTAGTCTTAGGCTATCCACAGAGTGGATTAAATCAAAAATACCTACTGCCTCTTTAACCTTATTTGTCTGCAAATGCCCCACCAGATGCCAATGTAAATCCGATTCACTTGACTCAAAAAATTCGTATTTCTTGACCGCCTCCTGTACCCGACTCTCGCCAATCTCGGTTACGCCGCAGGAAATTGCCTCCTGGACCTCTTTTATGCTTCTGCCCTTGGTTACTGCCATCAGGGTTATTGTATTAGGACTACGACCCGCCCGACTGCAGGCCTCAGCTATACGCGCCCTAACTTTCTCAATGGCCTCTGCAATCATCTATTTTAAGAAACTGATCATCCTAAAAAAATTTAAATAAACAGCTATTTTATCCTCCACTCGTAAGAACCTGTAGCCTCATTAAATACCTCCAGGGGTGTTCCTTGCGGCGCATCAGGATGAAGGTATTTCTTAACATAAATCTTCTGTACCTGTTCGGGAGTTGTCCCATTTTTTTGGGCAATTGCATTATAAATCAACATCCGGTCATCGTTTTCAGCCTTAACCAACTCCTTAACCTGGGGTTCTACATCCTGATTTTTTCTTATCTCAAGCAAACCAATTCTATTTTCTCCTATAACCCCCTTAGACTGCCACAGATTTATCTGGCTTTTTCTCTGCTTACGCCGCAGGGCTGCCTGTTCAACCTCAGGGGCCAAATCTTCGGACTGGGCATAGGCAGAAGGAACAATGCAATCCAAAAAGGTGTGGTTGTCCTGGCCGGATACAATCTTCTCAATGGAATCGATATCTTTTTCTATATGCTGATAAATATCCAAACGCATAGTCACATCCACCTTGATAGGTTCCTTGGGTGCCTGGACACTAACCCTGGCGCATCCGAAAAAAAGAAGAACCAAAATAAGACAACTCCATCTTGAAGATAACATAAAACCTCCTTGCTGAAAGAATATTTTGGAATTATTTTTATTGGCCATCCTTCAGTGATAATAAATTCCCTAAAAGATAAAACCTCTCAAAATCATGAAGGACAATGCTAAACTCTCGCCTGCCTGTTTCACCGCTCAAGCTTATTAGCAGATTAAGATTACCCTCATCCAAACTTAAATCAATTGACCCTCTATTATAATGATAATTCTTCAGGCTTTCAACAAAAATATCTAAAGCATCCTTAGCTGCCAAACCCTTAACTGGGGCAAGGTCAACAATATTAACTACCCCGCCTTTTTCGCCTAAGACCATTTTTCCTGACAGTACCTTTAGCCTATTGCTGTCTCCTGCAAAACTTACCTCTCCGGTTAAATCCCCGCTTAAAAAAATATGATTCTGAAATTCTAACTGTCGAGACAGACCTTCAAGGCTGATGCCATCAAATCTAATCTTTCCTTGATAGCTAAAACTTTTATCTTTTGTAGCGAGACCTAAACCTGCCTGTAACCTACCATCTAACATCTGGCCAGAAGATATCTCTGCAAAAATGTTTCTACCCTGCCAGCTTAATTTGCCTTTTATATCTCCAATCTTAAGTTTTTTAAGCCTGGCCTCGAATAAAGAAAAACCAACCTGATTAGTCTCTTCTGAATACAGATTAAAAACCTTAAACTCAACTTGATTATTTTTTAAATTATCGAACTTAAGCCTTAGTTTTTTGGGCTCCTCATTAAACAAATCCCAAAGACAGGAAAAATTAACCCCCTGAAAATAAAAATCACCCACCCTGCCTGCTAAATCAAAATCTTCCAATTCTATTGTCTCAACTATAATCCCCCCAACTGAGTCCAGATGGAACTCATTTAAAAACTGCCGGATATCTTTCTTGTTAATATCAAAATTGCCATTGAGCTTTTCAATTTTCAATTTATCCAACCTGCCTCGAATAAGGGATAAGATGCGATACTGTAAAATTATCCGGCCTATCCTTAATGAATAAAATGGTAGGCGCTTAATCTCGATTTGAGAAAAGACTACTTGTGAATCCGGTTTAATTACGCAATCTGCAATCCTGAGCTGGCTATTGACAAAAATGGCCTGAAGCCTCTTGGCAGTCAACCACAAAACAAAAGGACTAACAGCGGATAAAAAAACCACGGTTACCAAAATGAGCGTTGCTAAAACAAAAATTAACTTTTGGCGCACTTTAGCCTCAAGGTTTATGGTGTTAGATTAAAAATACTCCTGGTATACCTGCTTAACCCTATTTACAATCCGCGTTAAAAAGCGATTGGATAAAGGAGTATCAAACACAACCATTTCACGGACGGCCTGGGCCTTGCAGATTACACCTAAGGCTGTAAGATAAGGTATGCATTTAGGCGGGCAAAGCGTATTGTCCTTAGGAATCAAAGGAAGGATTTGCTGATTCCCTATCCGCGCCAACCTTACGGGAATACCCAAAACAGTCTCCAAAAACTCGATAAAACCATCGAGTAGGCTTACCCCACCACTGATAATAAAAAGGTCTATCTCTGCCAACGCTGTCATCTGGACAATATTCTCTTTTATTACCTGGCACATTGCCTCGGCCTCAACGCTCAAGATGCGAGAAATATCCTTCTGTCTTATCGGTTTGTAGGAGTGGTTCTGCTTAACCAATACTGTCTTATCATCCGGGATATTGTTATAGTCACCTACACTACCATGATTTCTTTTAAGCTCTTCAGCAAACTCCCAGGATGTCTTTAACTCCTGTGATAATCGCTGGGTCAATCTATCTGCGCCTAGGGCCAATACCTTAGCTGCGCGCAACCTACCATTAGAATAATGGAGAAGTTCAGTAATATCTGCGCCTATGTCGCAAATCAAAACATTCTTTGCCTTAGCCAAATGTTCGTCCCAGATTGCCTCGGCTGTGGCTAAAGCTGAAAAAAATACCCCCTTACACTGATATCCTGCCTGGGAGATGGCCCGCTTGAGATTATTTAAAGATAAGGCCTTTATACAGATCATATATAAATCCAACTCCAGTTTGTGGCTATAAAGCCCTAAAGGATTTTGTATCTTAGCCTGGGAATCAATAGAATAACTGAAAGGAAACTCTTCCAATATCTCCTCCTCAAGACTCGCGCCCAGAATATGGGCCTGCTGCCTGGCCTTGTAAATATCTGAAGGAGTGATTATCTTGTTCCCCCGCTCAGCTAAGGGAATAATTGAACGGGAGTGCTTAAAATTAATATCCAGGCCGGTTATGTTAGCATAAACTGACTTCAAACCCAGGCCTGACTTAACCCCAAGATTATTCAAGACTGTACTTAAACCGGCTGTCAACTCAATGGGGTCAAAAAGCATGCCCTGGCGTATACCGCGAAAAGGAATCGTCTCTACCAGAATATCAACAATCCTTTTTTTCTCTAATATCCCCAAGGCAGCCGAAATCTTACTGGAGCCAATATCTAACCCTACTATAAACCTATCCGCCATCGCGAAACTTAATCACAGGTTCATTGAAACGTAAATCAACATACTCTATTTGCGCTAATCTGTCCTTAAGCTGAACCAAAAGCTGGGATAACAACCTCAAACTCGAAGATATGCCCCTATCCCAAATCCTGATCTCAATAGCATAACTCTGACCCCCGACATTACTAAGATTCGGTTCACCGTTGGAATCAGTTTTTGGTGCAAGCTGAAAAAGCATACGGTCATAGTCGGTTAAATCAAGGCTCGTTATAGCTAAATTATCTATTCCTACCTCCTGCCATTGCCTCAAAATATCCACTGCCAAGTAAAGTTCACGCACAGGATATCTTTTCCCTGGCCTCGGTGCGATAATCTTAGAGGCAACCCCAGTAATAACGGGCAGATTCTCTATTGACTTATCCTGATGGGACAACTCAAACAGATAAAGATTATCATCTACCCAAAAATTACGGTAGAGCCTTACACACGCCACAGGATGCCGGCGTAGACAGTCGATGAAAATCCGATTGGGTAAAACCCTAATCAGCTTTATCTTTTTGTATTCGGGATAGACATCGGAAAAATACAGGGCCTCTTTTCCTAAATCTAAGGTAAAGATATTCTTATTTAAAATATGCCTGGCATCAATTTTAGCTAAATCCCTATCTAAAGGCATCCACCTCTTGCCATCTTCCCGAAAATATATCTGCTGGACCCTAAAATTAGGAAGCCTGGTAAAGAAAAAAATTAGCTCACCTATTAACAGTATGAGCCCAGCCCCCAAAAGAAGCCAACGCAGGGTTGCGAAAGATAATTTTTTCCTTTTATTCTGGCCAAAGAACTTAACTTGCCTACCCCTATATCCTCGCATAAGCTAATTCTATCAGTTTCAAACACAGTTGGTCAAAATCAATACCTACCGAACTTGCTGCCTTAGGCAGGAGGCTGGTGGCAGTAAATCCAGGGATAGTATTCACCTCTAAGATAAAAGGCGAATTATCGTTTCTTATAATCAGGTCTATACGGGAACAACCCCAACAACCCAAAAGCCGATGTGCCCGTAGAGCCAACTGTTGCACATAATCTGCTAAGTCTGTATCGATTAAGGCTGGGAGTATGTACTCAGTAAGACCTGCCTGATACTTTGCCTCGTAATCAAAAAATTTCCTTTTAGGGACAATCTCGATTACCGGTAACGGCTGCTCATCAAGTATCCCTACCGTAACCTCCCTGCCGGGGATATACTCTTCAAGTAAAATATTCTCATCATAAGCAAAGGCCTTCTCAATAGCAGCTGGCAAGTCCTGGTAAGAATCAACTATGGTCATTCCTATGCTTGAGCCCTGACAGGCAGGCTTTACCACAACTGGCAGACCAAAATCAAGGTATACCCCTCTAGAAGGACTATAGGCTAATTTATGCAGTATCTTGTAACGCGGGACAGGCAGACCATACACCTCAAAAATCTGGCGCGAGACTATTTTATCCATCGCCAATCTACTGGCATCAACCCCAGAACAGGTATAGGGGATCTGGAGCACTTCCAAGATTCGCTGAATCTGACCATCCTCTCCAAAACGACCATGCAAGGCAATAAAGGCGCAATCTATCCTATGGCTGCGGATTAATCTTGAAACCTCTTTATAATCTTGTGTATTAATATCTATAACCACACAATCAACAAGATGTCTCTTTAAAGCCTCAAAGACAGCCCTGCCGGATTTCAGGGATACATCGCGCTCACTTGAGACACCGCCCATTAAAACACCTACGCGGCCAAAATCTCCAGGTTTTTCTCCTGAATGCTTATCTAACCAGTCAAACCGCCGGCTGGCCAATATCCTTTTGCGAAAACGGCTGCCCAACGATACAGACAAATGAGACTCCTGATTATAAGCAGTTTTTTCTAATTCCATATCTTAATCTCGGGTTCCAATTCTATATTGAATCTTTTTTTGACTTCAGCCTTGACCAGTTTAACCAGGGCCAATACATCCCTACTGGTTGCACCATTTTTATTTATAATAAAGTTGGCATGCTTTACTGAAATTGCTGCCCCGCCAACCTGAAATCCTTTTAGACCACACCTTTCAATAAGATAAGCTGCAGGATGACCAACGGGGTTTTTAAAGACACAACCCGCAGAAGGAAAGGATAAATCCTGCTGCATCCGACGCCTATTTATGTATCTCTGGATAGCCTGAGAAATCCTTGGCCTGTTTCCCTTTTTTAACCTCAACCGTGCCTCAAGGACAATACAATCCTTAAGCCCTGACGAGCGATAACCAAAAGACAATTCGTCTGGCGACAGCGACACAAGCTTGCCAGAATAATCCACAACCACTAACCCCTGGACGATATCGCCTATAGATTTACCCCAGGCACCGGCATTCATAACTATCGCACCGCCGACTGAAGCAGGTATACCTGCCAAAAACTCTACCCCGGAAAAAGAATTCTTCTGGGCAACAGAAACTAACCTGCCAACCGTAAATGCTGCCCCCACCTTTACCAAATCTCCCTTAAAGCTCAAATTACTAAAAAATCTTCCCGCAAGATGTATAACTGCACCGGGAATGCCCTCGTCACTTGCAAGGATATTGCTACCTGCTCCAATAGTACGAAAGGGTATTCTATACTGTTTTAGTATTTTTAGCAATAATTTTAAATCATCGATATCCTTAGGTTCGATGAAATAAGATACAGGCCCGCCAATACAAAAAGTAGTATGCCGACTAAGCGGCTCCTGAACCCTAACCCTTCCTTTTAATCTCTTCCACCAGCTCATCCCCTATCCTCGTTATATCGCCAGCGCCCATTATCAAGACTACATCCCCAAAAGAAAGTATCTGCATAATATGCGGAATTAACCTCTCTTTTTGCGCAAAAAAGTATATCTCCTTCTGCGGGTTATACAACTTTATCTTTTTATAAAGCGCCTCGCCATCTATACCTTCAATCGGTGGTTCGCTGGCAGAATAAATATCGGTAAGGAATAAAAAATCCGCCTCACCAAAGCACCTGGCAAACTCCTCCATTAAAAGCCTAGTGCGGCTAAAACGATGCGGCTGGAATATAACAACCAGTCTCTTTAGAGACTTTATATCCCTCACCGCCCTAAGAGTTGCCTTTATCTCTGTAGGATGGTGGGCATAATCGTCAATTACGGTATAACGATGATCCGAGTATTTAATTTCCATCCTGCGTCTTGCCCCCCGGAATTTGGCGAGGGCGTTTCTTATTGTCTCCATATCAATTCCTAACTGTAAACCCAAGGCAACCACAGCCAAGGCATTAGAGATATTATGCCTGCCCCCTAAAGGTAAAAAAAACCTACCTAACCTGCTACCTTTATAAACGCAATCAAATTCTGAACTCAGGTTATCAAAACTAATTTGCTCGGCAAATATATCCGCCTGTTGAGTCAAACCAAAAAGGATACATCTGCCCTTATGCCCACTGGCTATCTTACGCAGATTAACATCATCATAGCACAAGATAAGACAACCACCCTGCCTTGTCTTATTCACAAACTCCCTCACCGCCTGCAAAAACCTCTCAAAACTGCCGTAGTAATCTAGATGCTCATAATCAATATTAGTGATTATAGAATAGTCGGGCTGATAACACAAAAATGTACCATCTGATTCATCAGCCTCTGCCACAAAATACTGTCCATCCCCAAAATAGGCATTGCAATCAAGATTACGCAATATCCCACCCACTGCAATCATGGGGCGCAGGCCAGCCTCAACCAAAAGACAGGCACTTAAGGAGGCGGTAGTTGTTTTTCCATGGCTACCAGTTACTGCTATTACCTTACGTCCTTGCATAAGCTGGGCCAAGGCCTCGGCCCGCCTCAACACTACTACCCCCATCTTACGGGCAGCCATTAACTCAGGATTATCCTCCCTTATGGCTGAGGAGTAGATTACTTCATCAACTCCTTTAAGATGGGCTGCATCATGACCAATAAAGACCTCAGCGCCTAACGTCTGAAGCTGTTCAATAACAGTATTGGATTTCTGGTCGGAACCACTTACCTTAAAACCACGCTCCAGAAGAAGCCGGGCGATACCACTCATCCCTATACCGCCTATGCCAATAAGATGAATATGCCTATTCATTTCTTAAAAATTTCTCCCAACTTTCGGATAGTCGGGATAGACTTTCAAAACCGTAGCTTTGCCTTAAGGCCTTATCCAAATCCTTTTCATCACGCAGTATCTGGCAAAAATACACGAACTTTTCCCGGCCAAACTTACCTAAAAGGTAATCCAAGACCTGAACCGCCTCGGCATAGAATAACTCCACCTGTTTCTCATCCTTTAGTCTTTGGGGATTTATCTTGCCCAAATCCAAAAGCTGGATAAAATAACCTCCCAAAAGCGCCTGTTTTACAATCTGCCGAGAAAAATCTCGGCGGGAATTCTCCTGATAACAAGCCACCCCCTCTTCCAGCCAAGAAGGAATTACTGGATTATCCATACCTACAAACTCACGAAAAATAATGTGGGCCAACTCGTGGGGAAGTACTGTCCCTAAAAAGCCCTCGTCTCCAATATAGGTATGGATTATCTTTCTTTTTGGTTCAACCACCCCAGCGGACCAATGAGGCTGCTGTGTGGCCAGCTGATAATCCTTGGCAGAGTCGTGGATAAAAATCTGGGCCCTATCCTCCCACAGCCAGAAATTGTAACGGATAAATCCTAAGATGGCGGTTATCTCCTCATAATACCGTTCTGCTGAATCTATAACCCTGCGGACGAAATCTTGAGGACAGCGATTATAGTAAACTACTGTATGAATACCCTTTTCAACCTTCCACTGCGGATTATCACCCGCCCAAAGAAAAGTTAACCCTAAAACTAAAGTTAAAAATAAAAGGACAAAAACAAATCGCTCCATAACAGGCTAATTTAATACCAAAACCTCCTGACAGAATCTTTCCGCGGCATCATGAAAATACATTTGCCGACACGTTTGATAAATATTCTCCCGCCCAAACAGACCGTCTTGTAATTTATCCAATGCCTCTTTGAGGGTAGAGGCATTTAAATTCCTCTCCTCAATAATAACAGCCACACCTTTTTGTTCCAATACGCGGGCATTTGCCATCTGGTGCTGATAGGCATAGGGGTAAGGCACAAGTATTGCCGGTATACCGTAATAGAGTATTTCGGTGATAGTCGTTGCCCCTGCCCGCGCAATTATTAAATCGCAGGCAGAATAGGCATAATCCATTTCCTCAAGAAAAGCAAAGACCCGCGCCTTAATTCCAAGCCTTTTGTATTCGTTTTGTATCTGCTCAAAATCACGCCTACCTGCCAGATGCAAAATCTGGAGATTAGATCCCAAGGGAGGTAACGACTTAAAATAATCCAGGCAGACAAAGTTTAGTTTCTTACTTCCTTGACTTCCACCCATAATAAGAAAGGTAAGCTGCTCAGGTGAAAAGCCAAAATACTCACAGGCCTGGCGTTTATCTAACCGGCGTAAACCCAAGCGTAAAGGATTGCCAGTCAAAACTACCTTTCTTCTTTGACTTATCAGATAATCTGCTGTCTCCTTAAAAGAAATGGCAATCTTATCAACAAATAATGCCAACAATCTATTGGCCCTGCCTGGGATAACATTCTGTTCGTGGATAATAGTCTTAATCCGCAAAAACCAGGCAATCAACACCACTGGTATGCTGGCAATACTGCCGAAACCCACCACCACATCGGGTTTAAACCCCAAGATTACCTCTACACTTTTGAAAAAATTCTTAACCCCGCTTACCAAACCATTAAAGAGTGCCTTAGCCGATTTCCGAGAAAAATAAATCCGCGGCAGGTACCTTACACTAAAAGACAAATCCCCCTCAAGTTTCACAGGCGTATGTTCAGGCACAAGTAACAATGCCTGGCAACTGACATCTAATAGACGCAATCTCTCTAAAAAACCAACAGCAGGAAATATATGGCCTCCGCTTGCACCAGCAACCACCAACACCCTCACGGATACTCTCCTGTTCGGGAGATATTCAAAAGTAACCCTACACTTAACATATCAAAAATAAGAGATGTGCCTCCGTAACTTATGAAGGGAAGGGGCAGGCCCTTGGTAGGCAAAAGCCCACAGGATACCCCGATGTTGACAACAGCCTTAAAAGAAATCATTGCCACCAAGCCCAAGGCAAAAAAACAACCAAATCTCTCAGGGGTGTTTTTGATTAACCTCAGGCCATTGTAGATAAAAATAGCAAACAACGCAATCACCCCCACTGTTCCCAACAGGCCTAATTCTTCTCCAATTATAGAAAAGATAAAATCTGTATGGGCAGCGGGAAGATAAAAAAGTTTCTGCCGGGAATGACCTAAACCTACCCCAAAGATACCACCTGAGCCCAAGGCAACCTGGGATTGAATTATCTGAAAACCGCTTCCCCTGGGATCAAGCCAGGGATTTAAAAAGGCCAAGACGCGCAGCCGGCGGTATGGCTGGCTCATAATCAGAAACACCAACATCGGTACACTAACTATTAGTAAAGAAACCAGATATTTCCAAGGCACACCTGCCACAAACAACATAAGGAAAACTACTGCGCCCAAGGCTACGGAACTGCCTAAATCAGGTTGCAAAAGAATAAAAAAGACAATCACGCCTAACACACAGATTGGCGGGACAAAGCCCTTCCAGAATGACTTGATATCCTCGCCTTTACGCACAATGAAATCCGCTATGTAGATTATTACTGCCAGATTAGCCAATTCCGAGGGCTGAAAACTCAAACCCCTAAATCTAAACCAACGCCTTGCCCCAGATATCTCTCTGCCTATGCCAGGTACAAGCAAAAGCACCAACAAAAAAATGGAAAATAAAAGCAAAGGCTTAGCTACAACCCTTAATTTGCGATAGTCAAAAAACAGAGAAGCAAAGGTTATGATTACGCCCAAGAGCAAAAAGAAAGCGTGCCTATTGAGAAAAAATGCGCTTGTATGGTAACGCTCGGTAGCATAGATGCTGGAAGAGCTGTAAATCAAAACTACGCCCACAGCAATCAGTATTACAGTGGTTACAAATAAGTTAATCCTAAGATTGCGGTTCATAGACCTTTTGAGAAATCTCTCGGACTATATCCTTGAAAACCCTACCTCTTTCTTCATAGTCAGAAAACATATCAAAGCTTGCGCACATAGGAGAAAGCAAAACACACTCTCCAGACTTCGCCTTTTGGAAGGCAATCCAAACCGCCTCACTCAAGTTAGAGGCATCTGTTACAGAAAAATCACTCTTAATGGCCTGACGGATTTTATCCCTGGCCTCGCCAATAAGTATAACCTCCTTTACCTTTTTTTTGGCTACTTCCACTATGCCACTATAATCCAGGCCCTTATCCCTGCCCCCCGCAATCAGGATAATGGGCTGGGATATATTTTTTATTGCCCATACTGTTGATTCAACCAAGGTGGACTTGGAGTCATTGATAAAGGTTACCCCGGCAACCTCGCTCACATACTCCAGACGATGTTCAATCCCTTTAAAACCAGCAAATACGCTATCGCAGTGTGTTTGGGAAATGCCAAATAATCCTGCAGTGGCAACCACTGCTGCCTGATTAGGATTATATTTTCTTGTCGAGCGAAAAAAAACTGCCTTTGAGCTGGCTTCATCCTTCAAACCTGACAAAACCGGATCCTCGGCATTTAAAACCAGGTAATCAGATTCATCCTGATTGGCAAAAATCTTCTTCTTGGCCTCTAAGTATTCCTGCATATCACGGTGTCGGTCAAGGTGATTGCGATTAAAATTCAGCATTACCGCTACCTTGGGCCTAAAGCCCATCGTGCGTTCCAGCTGAAAAGAGCTCACCTCTAAACAAACAATATCCCCATCATTTATCTGGTCTACCTGGGAAGTCAAGGGAGTGCCAATATTGCCTAAAACAAAGACATTCCTTTTGGCACTACGAAAAACCTCGCCCAAAAGCGTAGTTACCGTGGTTTTACCACTGGAGCCAGTAATAGCAATAATCGTGCCTGAACAAAGCAACCAACCCAGCTCTATCTCGCTTATAATGGGAACACCTAATTCTTCTGCCCAGGATAAAATAGGACATCTTGCATCTACCCCAGGTGAAATTACAACCAAATCCTTATCCTTGAGCGAATCCTGAGAATGCCGGCCTACCTCAACCTTAATACCCCTTTCCTGCAGCTGAGCTAAAGCCTGCCGGATTGCGGGATTGTCCTGATTATCAGTCACCTCTACCTCTGCCTTGAGGTTATGCAAGATTTTAGCACAGGCCAGGCCGCTACGGCCTAACCCCACAACCAAAACCTTCTTTCTTTTAAAATCTTCAACATTCCTCATAATTAAATTTTAAAATTCCTATCTAACCTTCAAAGTTACTAATGTAAGGACTGCAAAAAGAATAGCCAATATCCAGAACCTTACTATAATCTTATTCTCCTTCCAACCTAAGAATTGAAAATGGTGGTGTATGGGAGCACATCTTAATATCCTTTTTCTAAAAAGCCGAAAACAGGCAACCTGTAAAATAACTGACAATGCCTCCAAGACAAAAACCCCACCCACTATAACCAAAAGCAATTCCTTTTTAATAATCAGCGAAACTATACCCAAGGCCCCTCCTAAAGCCAGGGAACCAACATCACCCATAAATATAGAAGCAGGATAACAGTTAAACCACAAAAAACCCAATCCCGCACCAAAGATACTTGCGCAAAAAACTGTAAGCTCTCCTGAGTCCCGGATATAAGGGATAAGAAGATATTGGCTGAGCTTTATATTTCCGCTGACATAACTCAGTACACTAAAGGCCAAGGCTGCTGAACTGACGCATCCAATGGCCAGACCATCCAGGCCATCAGTAAGGTTTACTGCGTTTGATGTGCCGGTGATGACTAAAATTGCTACCAGAATAAACCAAACCCCCAACTCTAAATATAGTTCTTTCAGGAAGGGAAAATCCAGCCGCGAACCACCGGGTATCTTAAAAAGAATATACCCTATAATAACTCCCAACGCCACCTGGCTTATAATTTTAGACCTTACCGTCAACCCCTTAGCCACTGATTTTTTTTGTTTGAGATAATCATCAAAAAAACCAGTTATTGCCAGCCAGACAGTGCCAAAAAGAACTAGATGTATGTAGCGATTGGTGGCGTCTGCCCAAAGAAGTGTTGAGACAACTATTGCCAATACAATAAAAATTCCACCCATGGTAGGGGTGCCCTGCTTGGATTTATGCAGGTCGTCTAAAAACTGACTATCTTGTTTTACAACCTTTTCGCCAATCTGCATCCTCCGCAGCAAATTAATCACCAACGGGCCAAATATCAGACTGGCCAAAAAGGCAGAAACCGCAGCCATACTGGCCCGAAAGGTTATATAGCGAAAGAGATTAAAAAATGCTAAAGTCTCATGGAGTGGATAAAAAAGATTGTAAAGCATATTCTAGCTAAATACCTCCTCTAATCCTATGGCCCTTGAGCCTTTTACCAAAACTACATCGTATTTATTTAATAAAACTCGCTTAAAAAGTATCTGCCTTGCCTCTGAAGGATTGGCACAGCTAAAGATATTTCTTTTATCCAAGCCACATCTTTCTGCCTCATCAAGCGCAAGTTTGGCCATATCCCCCACTCCAATTACCACAGAGCAAACCCGTGCAGCCTTTTGGCCTGCCTCAATATGAAAACTCCTTGCCCCCTTGCCCAACTCAAGCATATCCCCTAAAACCAGAATCTTCCTACCTTTTACCCTTATATTTTTTAAAGTATCCAAGGCCTTCTCTAAAGAAAGGGGATTGGAGTTGTAGGAATCATCTAAAAATAAAATTCCCTTAAACCTCTTTAGGTTAAGCCTGCCCTGGGGAAACCTAAAGTCGGAAAGCTGCTTGGCAATATCCGAATAATCCAAACCAAAAATCCTACCTACCGCGCAAGCAATTAAGGCATTGTGAACATTATGTGTAGCTACTGTATTCATCTGAAGCCTTACCTTATTATTATTCAGCCAAAATGATAATTTAGACCCAGCCACCTTTATCCTTGAGGCAGAAAAATCACAACTGCTATTTATACCGAACCCAAATCCTATAAGGCCGTTTTGCTGGCTGGAAAGCAATCTTTTAAGATATATATCATCCGCATTTAAGATACAAATGCGCGGGTTAATGAGTTTCTTCAATAATGCCGTTTTTTCCTTATACACCCCCTCTAGTCTACCAAAGGCCTCAAGATGCGAAGGCCCTATATTTGTAATTACCCCAATGTTAGGCAAACATATATCCGCTAAATAGCTAACCTCGCCAAAGTGATTAGTGCCTATCTCTAATACCGCTATATCATATTTCTTGCTTAACCTAAGTAAAGTCAGGGGAAGGCCGATATGATTATTTTTCGTACCCTCATTCTTAAGGACGCAATAACGCTGCCCTAAAACAGAGGCGATCATCTCCTTGGTGGTAGTTTTTCCATTAGAACCAGTCACTGCCACCACTGGGATATTAAACCTTTTGCGTAAAAAACGAGCTAAATCACCTAAGGCCCGGATCGTATCGTCGACCTCGATTATCGTAACCTTTTTACCAAAACCTATCTTCGGAATCTTCTTTTTTTCGCCAATAATACACGAGGCTCCCCTTTTGATTGCCTCAGGCATAAAGGAATGGCCGTCAAAATTCTTGCCCTTTATTGCCAGAAATACCTCTCCCCTTTTTATAGTCCGGGAATCAATATTAACTGGACCCAGGTAGGTGCCTTCAGAAACACCGTTTCTTAAACTCCCAGAGGTAGCTGAAATTAACTCTTCAACTGTAAACATGATTTTACAACCTCGCAGTCATCAAAAGGAATTACCTCTGCGCCTATTATTTGGTAGCTCTCATGCCCCTTACCAGCCACCAAGACACAATCCCCTGTCTGGGCAATCTGTAAGGCCTTGTCTATTGCCTGACGCCTGTCCACAACTACACAATAATTTTCCTTGGTTATTCCTGTTAAAATTTGGTTTATAATCTCTCGGGGGTCTTCGCTGCGGGGGTTATCTGAGGTGACGAAGGCAAAATCAGCCAATTCAGTAACTACCTTACCCATCTTGGGCCGCTTATCCTTATCTCTGTTACCACCGCAACCAAAAACCACAATAATCCTCTTAGGATAAATCTGCCGCAGGGAAAGGATGACATTGCGCAAGGCATCCTCAGTATGGGCATAATCAACAAAGACGCTAAAATCAGCCTCCACATCCACCCGTTGTAGCCTTCCCGGGATAAAAGTGCATTTCTCTATGGCCGCCTGAATCACTGCCGGGCCAATCCCTTCTTTTAAAGCAAAGGAAGCAGCTGCCAAGACGTTATAAACATTGTGTCTGCCAATAAGTGGAGATGTAATTAAAACCTTATTCTTTCCATGTTGCAGGCAAAACTTGCTTAATTTACCATCGCAGGTTATATTAACTGCCAAAACATCAGCCTTATTTTCAATTCCATAGGTTACTACCTTGGCAGGCGTAAGATGGATAAGCCTTCGGCCAAAGGCATCGTCAATATTAATGAAGGCATAGGAATCTTTATCCAGCATCTCAAAAAGTCTGGCCTTACAAGAAAAATAATCCTCCAAATCTTTATGGTAATCCAGATGGTCCTGGGTTAGGTTAGTAAAAATGCCTGCGCTAAAGCTAATCCCTGAAACCCGCTGTTGGCTTAAGGCATGAGAAGACACCTCCATAACCACATGGCTTACCCCAGCCTTTAACATCTGATAAAACAGTCTCTCTAAATCCTCTGGCCCAGGAGTAGTATTAAACGAAGGAATGGCCTGTGCGTTATAACGGTAATTTACTGTCCCAATGACCCCCGGATTAAAACCAGCTTCCTTTAGAATCGACTCTAAAATATAAGTAATTGAGGTCTTGCCATTTGTCCCGGTTACACCCACCAGCTTTAAATAACGAGAAGGAAAGCCATAAAATGCAGCCACTAACTGGGCAAGGCATCTTCGACTATCCTTGGTCTTTAAAAATACACAGCCTTGCCTTTTCTCAACCTCAGGGTTTTCAACAACTACTGCCTTGGCCCCAGCGGAAATTGCCTCTGGTATAAAACGATGGCCATCGCAGCTGCTTCCTTTAATAGCCACAAAGATAAAATTATCCTTTATCTTTTTTGAATCACAGGTTACACCTCCAACCTGAAAGTCTTTTAATCCACTAACAGGCTGAATATCCTCTAAACCTCTAATTAACTCAAGAAGCCTCATTTAAAGATGCTACCTCTAAATTTGATTGTGGCCTTATCTTAAGATACCTTAATACCTGTGCACACAAATTTTTAAAAACCGGGGCAGCTACTACACCCCCAAAATAATACGGACGTGGCTCATCCAGGGTAACTACTACAGCCAAGGCCGGATTCTCAACAGGCGCAAAACCAATAAAGGAGGCAATAAACTTATTGTGGGAATAAACACCATTGGGCTCTAATTTCTGAGCTGTTCCAGTCTTACCTGCAGCAGTATAGCCGGGTATTCTAGCTAATTTTCCTGTTCCTCGCTCAACCACGCCCTGTAAAATACAAGCCAGACGCCTGGCAGTTTCAACAGAGATAACCGTACGGACCTCCTGGCCGTAGAACTCTTTTATGGTTTGGCCAAATTTATCCCGCAGCTGTTTCACCACATAGGGCTTAACTAATTTGCCACCATTAGCAATAACCGAGATGGCGCAAGCCAACTGCAATGCAGTTACCCCCACCTCCTGACCAATAGGAACTGCGCCTATGGAGGTCTTGGACCAAAACCTTGGTTCCTTCAACATACCTGATATCTCACCCGGAAGCTCTATCCCTGTCTTTGCGCCAAATCCAAACAACCGCCCATACTTATACACGGTCTCGGGCCCTAGTATTTGGGCAACCTTGGTTGTCCCAATGTTACTTGACTGTTCAATAACCTCCCGAAAGGTAAGCCAACCGTGCGGGACATGGTCATGCAATACATGGGAGGCAACCTTGTAAGAACCATTCTCGCAGAAAAACCTATCATCCTCGCTTACCTTATTCTCTTCCAAAGCAGCAGCAGCAGTTACTATCTTAAAAACCGAACCCGGCTCAAACAAATCGCAGATGGCGCGATTACGACGCATATCCTGTGTGGATTCGCTATATTTGTTCAAATCATAAGTAGGGCGATTTGCCATTGCCAGTATTGCCCCAGTATAAGGATCCATCACAATAATACTTCCACCACGGGCATGATACATACGATAGGCGTGATCCAACTCCCGCTCGGCAATATACTGGATTACCTCATCTATTGTAAGCACCACATCATAGCCATCCTTTGGCAGGACCATCCGCTCAAATAGGTCAAGCCTTCTCTGCCGTGCATCCCGCAAAACCAATGCCCAACCTGCATCGCCTTTAAGATAACGGTCAAACTCACGCTCAATACCTTCCAGCCCTACATTATCCATACCGGCAAAACCAACCAAATGACTGGCAAGATAACCATTGGGGTAGCAACGTTTGCTCTCGCGGATGAAATCAACCCCCTTTATATTCAATCTTCTTATGGCCTCTACTTGCTCCAAAGATATTTTACGCGCCAACCAGACAAAAGATTTCTTACGGGACAATCTCTCTCTTATATAGGCTGGGCTTAAACCCAAAATACTGCCTAATCGGTTAGCAATCTCAGTTTTAGCAGAATCAGGGATGGAATTCGGACAGGCAAATAAGGAATCGGCAGCAATGTTGGCTGCCTGCGGCCTGATTTTAGCATCATAGATAGTGCCACGACGCGGTTCAACCTCGACAAAAAGACTATGCTGCTGCCTGGCAATAGAAGCTAAATAATTGGCGCGGAAAAACTGCAGATAAAAAAGCCGAATCATTGCGCAGGCAAGGGTTATAAAAAAGAAGAAAAATACCGCATTCATTCTGCGGTGATATTCAATATTATACACAACGACTATCTGTTATAGATATAACCGTCTAAGGTTACGATTTAAACGACTAAACTAAAATCTGTGAAAAAGATATAATTGCTGCTTAAGACCTTCTACAAAAATATAAAACCAATTACTGATTTTGCTAAAATTATTTTCGCTTTAAGGCTTAATGGTCTTGGCCTCAGCCTGTTGCCTGACACTAAAAATACGACTGAGGAGCGTTTCTCTTCTTATTGGTCGTTGGCCTCCAGTGGGTTTCGTCTCCACTTTAACTAACTGGTAGGCCTCAGGCATCTGAAAATTATTATTCTGGCTTATGCATAAATCAATCCGTGTCAATGAAGCACTACGACTAATATTATACCTAAGTAAGGTATTTTTATCAACCAATTCTTGGTATATATCCGACTTTTTCTGGACCGTATAGGCCAAAAGAAAAATCTGGGTCTGCTGATACACATAGAGAAGACAAAACAGGGTAAAAATCAAAACCCAAAATACAAAATTCACTAGCTTCATCTTATAGCCTTTCTATTACCCGCAACTTAGCACTACGACTACGGGGATTAATCGCTACCTCCTCATCTTTGGGATAAATGGGTTTGGGGGTAACAATCTTGACTAAACCTAAAGATGCGCTCCTGCGAAAAATCAATTTTACCTGACGGTCTTCAAGGGAATGAAAAGAAATTACACAAAGCCTGCCTCCTCTGTTCATAATTGAGACTGCCTTCTCTAAGGCCATCTGCAATGACTCCAGCTCGCGGTTAACCGCAATGCGTACTGCCTGAAATGTACGCGTGGCCGGGTGAATCCGGTAGTGTCTATATTTTACTGGAACGGCCCTGGTAACAATCTCGGATAATTGGCGGGTGGTTTCAATGGGATGCAACTGCCTCTCTTTTACCAACATCCGGGCAATCCGTCCGGCATAACGCTCTTGGCCAAAATTACGTAAAAGCGCCTTTATCTCATCCTCATTCAGATTATTAACTAAATCATAGGCCGAGATAAAGCTCTTTCTATCCAGGCGCATATCTAAAGGCCCTTCGAGCTGAAAACTAAAACCCCTCTCAGGACTCTCCAGATGATAAGACGATACCCCCAGGTCAAATAAAATGCCATCAACCCGGCTTATGGAACACCCCTGCAAAATACCATCTAAGTCCTCAAAATTTCCATAAATAAACCTGACTGTGTCTCCAAAAGGACTGAGTCTTTCCTGGGCAATCTTAAGAATCTCTTCATCACGGTCAATACAGATAACCCTGCCCCCAGGAAGGACTCTTTCAATTATCTTCTCGCTATGCCCACCTGTGCCAACCGTAGCATCCACAATTATCTTGCCAGGAGCCAGATTAAGATAATAAAGAACCTCCTGCAGCATCACCGGGATATGTTTAACCTCACCCATAACCGACTGCTGTATCATCATAAATTAGACATCTAAAAGTTTTTCGGCAATCTCCTCAAAGGACTGCCGAGAACCGTTGTAAAATTCCAACCACAAATCCTTAGCCCAAATCTCAATCCTATTGGAGACCCCCACAACCACAACCTCTTTTTTTATCTGGGCATAATCTTTAAGATACTGCGCAATTAAAACCCTGCCCTGTTTATCAGGAATAACCTCTACTGCCCCCGAAAAAAATAGACGATTAAAAATCCGCGCCTGTTGTTTGGTAAAGGAGATGCCTTTAAATTTATTCTCTTGCAGTCTCCACTCCTCCTCAGAAAACATAAACAGACATTTGTCCAGGCCTCGGGTAAGAAAAAATTTTTCCACAAAATTAGCTTTGGCAGTTTCGCGGATACGTGATGGCAGGATTAAACGACCCTTGCGGTCTATGGAATGAAAATACTCGCCGTAAAACACAGCACCCTTCCCCCCACTTTACCCCACTTCTTTCCACTTAACAACCACAAGTATAAAAAAAATTGCTTCTATTGTCAAGAAAAATATTTTCTTAACCTTATAAAATACAATAGGTAGTATTAACTATCTAAAAAATTACTATAAATTGGGGGTAAAAATTGGGCCTGCTAAAAGAAAGGGTAGGCTACCTGCTAAAAAGAGGCCTGGCCTTAACCAAATCCTTTTTTATCTGTTTGGCTAAGGCATAAAGGGAAGAAAATTTTTTCTCCGAGCGGATTTTTTTTAGAAATTGAATCTCTAATTTCTCGTCGTAAAGACAGCCATTAAAATTGGTAATATACACCTCCAGGTGCCTCTCTGTGGCAGTCCGGGGGGTTTTTAAGGTAGGTTTTGAACCGATATAGGCAAGCCCATACAATCTTTTTTTACGATATAAAATACGAACCGCGTAAACCCCCGAAGGCAAAAGCAACTCCTGCTCAGGTCTTATATTAGCCGTGGGAAAACCTAATTTCCTACCCAAGGCAATCCCCCTGATAACCCTTCCCTCCACACTAATTGGCCGACCCAACAATCCTTGGACAGAAGCGATATCACCCTTTTTGATTAATCTGCGAATCAAACTGCTACTTACAGGAAGCCCTTCTTTTGTTAATACCCTAAAAATCTTAAGGTGAAAATTATATTCTCTACTTTTCTCCTGCAAAAATTTAATATCGCCTTCGGCGTTTCTGCCAAAATAAAAATTCTCACCTACAAGTATCCACCTAACACCCAGCCGCTTAATGAGCATAAACAAAAATTTCTCAGCTGAAAGCCCTGCCAGTCTTTTATTAAAACTAAGGACGACCACCGCCTGAATCCCCAACTCGGAAATAAGACTCAGACGCTTATTTAAAGAATAGATGTTTTCCTGACTATGCGGGTCAGGCCAAAAGGTAACTACAACGCTTCTGCCTTTTATGCGCTGGGCAATCCTAACCGTCTCTTTTAAAATGCGCTGGTGGGCGTAGTGGACACCATCAAAAACCCCCAAGGCGACAACTGTTCGCTTAAATTTAGGAAGTTTACTTAAATGATAAAAAACCCTAAAAATTTTTTTATGCATAGGAAGATTAAAATTAGACCTTAAGGCGTGATTTTAACTCTGCTATAACCTTGCGCTGGACCATGGTTAGGCTACCCTTTACCGTAGCGCCACTGGCGCTGTGATGGCCTCCACCACCAAAAAAAGAAGCCACCTTATTCACATCTAACTTCCCCTGTGAACGAAAATTAACCCGCACCTCTTTTTTACCGGCAAGGGCCTTAAATAATACAGCTACCTCCGCTCCTCTTATCTGGCGCATAAGAGTCAAGATGCGCTCAGTTAAATCATAACTGGCGCATTGCGAAACCCAAACATCTTTAATCGCCAACCAAACAATCTTGCCCTGCGCAGCAGTTCTTATATTAGAAATAAGCCTGCCCAAAAAGAGCATATCTCTAATTGGCACATTTTCGTAAATCTGCCTATATATTTGGGAAATATTTAGATTATAATTCATAAGTTCAGCCACTGTTCGGTGGGTAAAGGCAGTGGTATTACTATAGTGGAATGAACCAGTATCCGTCATTATCCCTACGTAAATACAAAGGGCGCTATCTCTATTTAACGGCACCTTGAATTGTTTAAAAAGACGATAAACCATCTCGCAGGTGGAAGAGGCCTTGGGGTCAACCCAATTCACATCGGCAAAATTATCATTACTGATATGGTGGTCGATATTAATAAAAAGCCGGCAGTTTTTCTTAAAATCCTTAACCCTACCACAGCGCGAAAGATTAGAACAATCTAAAAGCACAAGGCAATCAAAGGTTGAAAGATTAGGTATCTGCTTAACATTTTTGATGCGTTTTAATCCAGGTAAAAAACCATACTCCGAAGTAACGGTATCATCGCTTACAATAACTACATCCTTTCCTAAAAGCCGCAGTAGATACGACATCGCCAACTGCGAACCTAAGGAATCCCCTTCGGGGTTAATATGACTGGCGATTAGAAATCTCTTATTTCTTTTTATGGCCTGGCTTACTTTTTTTAGACTCATCTTCTTGTTTTATCTCCTGCAGAATCTCCTGGATACGGATACTATATTCGCTGGACCTATCTTCCTTAAAGGTTATTTCCGGGGCAAACTTGAGATTTATCCTCTCCGCCACAGCTCGACGAATATAGCCCAATGCTGAATCCAAGGCCTCGTGGGTTCGCTTATAATCCTTGTCTTGGCCGAAGACACTGAAGAAAACCTTGGCATAACGCAAATCCTGACTCAATTCAACGCCAGTAATAGTTACAAAACCTAAACGGGGGTCTTTTAACTGGTCGTGAATAACTAAACTAACCTCGCGCAACAACTCTGCCTTTACTTTTTCATATCGCGCCATTTTAGATCATCTCCATTTCATAATCAATCACATTTAAATTACCAAAGTTATCAATGTAATTCATAATCTTAGAAAGTGTACTGTGCATTGTATCCCGATTACGCTCCACGCCCACCACTGCCAAAAGCGACCTCTGCCAATTATCCTCGCCTTCTAACTGGGCTACTGATACATTGAAGGCATTCCTTAAACGCGCCTTCAGGCTATGCAAGGTCATCCGCTTCTGCTTTAAGGAATTGCTTTGCGGCAAAAACAGAGAAATCTTAAGGATGCCAATAGTCATTTAGACGATATAATCTTGCGCGCAAAATCCAACTCATCTTCCTTAGTCTTAAGCCCAAGGTCAAGCTTAGCCATCAGCACCTCATTGAGTATCCTTTGAAAATGCGGCCCTTCCTTAAGCCCTAATTCCTTCAGGTCTTCTCCGCCGATGTGCAGACGAACGCTGTTGTAACCACACAAAAAATCCTCGATATTTTTCCACAGATTCTTATTTTTATACCTTGCCCTAAGTAAAATTATAACCTCATAACTCAAATCCCTAAGCAATCTAAAAACACAGGACGGACGACACCCTGAACTGCTGAGTTCATCAATAATATTACGGGAAATCCCTTTGTAAGTCAAAATCCTTTTTTTCTCTCCTTTGCGCAAGGCCAGATTCTGGCTAAGTATCTTGGCTTCAGCTGGCTGCAGACTCTCAATTATCCCTAAAAAATATATAAGCCAACTATCCAAGGCCCGATTTCGCGGACCAAGGGTATTATACCAGATTATCTGCCTACGGATATTATTAAGAAGCCTAAGGTTATACTCGGTTAAGACAAACCCTTCTTTTAAAAAACCAAAACCCACCAGATTATTCAAACGTTTAATAGGCAACAAGGGGTTTTCCTCTTTGAGTAAAAGTATAAGCTCATCGCGTATCCTCTGCGGCTGAACCCTATGGAGCATGCCCTCCCTAACTGCCTCTTTAAGAAAACTGAGTGTATTGCGTTCAATACGAAATCCATACCTTTGTTCAAAACGGATAACCCTTAAAATCCGGGTAGGGTCATCAATAAAACTCTTACTATGTAAAACCCGAATCACCTTATTATCTAAATCTGACTTCCCACCAAAAAAATCCAAAAGCCTTCCAAAATCCTCGCCCTTAAGGCTGATAGCCATAGCATTTATAGTGATATCGCGACGGTAAAGGTCGTCTCTTAGATTACTTGGTGTAACTACTGGCAACGACGCTGGTTCAGGATAATACTCCTGGCGGCAAGTAGCAATATCTATCTTCAGATGGTTGGCTGCTATAACGGTTGCGGTCTTAAATCTGCGGTGAAGGATAAGCCGCGCATTAAGCTTTCTTTTAACCTCTTCGGCAAAGGCTATCCCGTCCTGCTCAACTACTATATCCAAATCCAGATTCCTAACCCCCAAGAGTAAATCCCGCACAAAACCACCTACAAGGTAAATAGAAAAGTGCTTACGCTGTGCTAATTCGGCCAACTCTAAAATTAACTTTTGCAGCTGATTAGGAAGTTTACTTAGATATTTTTGCATAACCAGTAATTAAGGCCGGGGGTGATACATCCGGTGTATCGCCTTCAGCCTATCTTTATTAATATGGGTATAAATCTGGGTTGTGGAGATATTGGCATGTCCTAACATCTCCTGCACTGAACGTAGGTCTGCCCCCCTTTCTAAAAGATGGGTAGCAAAAGAGTGGCGCAGGATGTGTGGCCTTATAGCCTTTCTTATCCCCGCCTGCCGGGCATAGCGCTTAATCATCTTCCAGATTATCTGGCGAGACATCTTCTTACCTAAGCGGCTTACAAAGAGATATTCGCTGGATTTGCCCTTTAAAAGGAGCGCTCGACTATTAAGGCAATATCGCTGGATGCTGGCTATTGCCTTACGGCCCAGAGGAATAACCCTCTCTTTATTACCTTTACCTACGCAACGCAAAAAACCTGCATCAAGATTAACCGAATCCATCTTGAGCCCTGCCACCTCCGATACCCGCATCCCCGTGGCATACATCGTCTCTAATATCGCCTTATCCCTTATGCCCTGGAGTTCCCTTGTATTTGGCTGAGCCAATAATGCCTCAACCTCATCTAAAGAAAGGGCATCGGGAATCTTCTTCCACATCTTAGGAGACTCCACCAAAATAGTTGGGTCAACCTGCAAGAACCTTTCTTTTACCAAAAAACGGTAAAACGCCTTGATGGCTGCCAGATGACGGCATATGGAAGAAACCGACATACCCTTGTCTTTTAGTTGCACCATGAAATTGACAACCTCTTCCTTGCGGGAACTTGACAAGGATTCTATGCCCTGCCTTTTTAGGAAATCTGTATAGGATAAAAGGTCTTGCCGATAGGAAACTATGGTATTGGAAGACAGACCCCGCTCAACAGTAAGATAATTCAAAAATGATTCAATCAATTCCTGCATAGCCCTTCCTAAAAAAATGGGTTATTAACCTTCTCCTGCCCAATAGTTGTCTCCGGGCCATGGCCGGGATAAACCAGGGTCTGCTCAGGCAGAAGCAACAGTTTTTTCTTTATGGAATCAACAAGCACTACCTCGCTTGCACCAGGAAAATCCGTACGGCCTATCCCACAGGAAAAAAGGGTATCACCGCTAAAGAGTATCCCGCCTTCAGGCTTCTTTAACAAAAGGCACATCCCACCAGGTGTATGGCCTGGCGTATGTATTACTTCAAACTCGAAACCACCAATGCTAATCACATCCTTATCCTCAACACAAATAGCAGGGGCATTTACTTTTTTTTCTTGAAAAAAGAAAGCTGATAGATTTAGTTGAGGATTATTTAAACAATCCCTGTCGCATCGGTGGATATAAACCGGAACCCCAAATTCATCGTCACAGCCGATATGGTCAATATGGCCGTGGGTATTAATCACTGCAGCAGGCTTTAAATTGTATTTCTTTAACCTCGCTTTAATCTTGCCTGCCTCATCTCCGGGGTCAATTACAACTGCTGGCATCCCTTGCCCTTCTGCCAGAATATAACAGTTGGTCTGAAAGGCCCCTACCTTTAATAACCCTAATATCAAAGCAGACTCTCCTTTACCTTCTTATATGAGAAATCACGGAGTATATCCTTCTTTAGACGTTCGGCATTGATTTTGTGACTAGCCACAAAATTTCCATAGCTATCTTTAGATATAGCCTCCTGTAAATTACTTAATTCCTTAATGTATCCATCCAGTTTTCTACGGGCATCCTCTTTTAACAACAACGCAAGCTGGCTCAGGTTATTTATCGCTTCATTTATACAAGCAAGCTGTTTTTTGCGATTTCCTCCCTGGGGTTGAAGTGCGGCGATAAGCTCATCCTGCCAAGAAGCCCACCAGAAAAGATAACGACGGTACTTCTCTTCCTTGGTAAGGTCCAACCCGCTATACTCCTGAGGCACCAATACTACTTCTTCAGTTGCGAATTTGTCATTCTTTGGCTTACGGGTAAATTTACGCACAAATGCCTCACAGCCAGTGAGACTTAATACCAAAATGGCAATTAAAAGGCCATGAAAAAATTTTCTCATCTTTAATCTCCCTTTTTCTGCTTCAGGCTATTTACTGCTTAACATCTCCAAAAACTCTTCTTCATTGATAATCTTTATTCCTAACTTCTTTGCCTTATCAAGCTTTGAACCGGGGTTTTCGCCAACTACCACAAAATCCGTCTGTTTAGTGACACTCGATAAGGCAAACCCGCCTAAACTACGCACCAGTTCTTCTGCTTCCGAGCGGCTATATTTCTTTAACTCACCAGTAAAGACAATTTTTTTGCCTAAAAAAGCGCTTTGTTTAACTCCCTTCTCCTCTTCCTCAAAATTTAAGCCTGCCTTGCGCAAGGTCTCAATAACCTTTAAATTCTCCTTCTGGCTAAAATAACGCACAATTGATTCCGCAATCACTGGACCTATCTCTGGAATTCTCTCTAAATCCTCCTTTTTGGCCTGCAAAAGTTTATCCAAGGCTCTAAACTCTTTCGCTAAGGTGAAGGCGGCCTTCTCTCCCACATGACGAATCCCTAACCCATAAATCAGACGCCACAACGGACGGCTTTTGCTTTTCTCGATTGCCTGCAACAAATTTTGAATCTTTTTTTCTTTGTATAGAGGAAGTTTGGTTAAATCCTCCTGTTTTAATAGATAGATATCAGCAATGTTATTTACTAATTTTAATCTCACTAACTCGCCCACCGCAGATTCTCCCAGCCCCTCAATATCCATGGCCTGTTTTGAGCCAAAATGTAAGACAAGCCTTTCCAGTTGGGCTGGGCAATTGGGATTAACACAACGGTAGGCAACCTCTTCTTTCTTTTCTTTGACGATAGGCTCACCACAGGCAGGACAATTCTTGGGTGGCTTAAATTCCTTAGTTCCTAAATGCTTGACCACCTTTACCACTTTAGGAATTACATCTCCTGCCCGCTCAATCAAAACCTTATCTCCTTCCCGCACCCCCAACCTTTGAATTTCATCGAAGTTATGCAGGGTAGCATGACGAATAACTACCCCTGCGCATTCTACTGGTTTTAATTCGCAGGAAGGGGTAACAACCCCAGTCCTTCCCACATTTACCTTTATCTTCAAGACCTCAGTAGTTGCCTGCCGGCCGGCAAACTTAAAGGCAACCGCCCAACGGGGGCTTTTTAAGGTTGCGCCTAATTTTTTCTGTTGGGCTATATCGTTTACCTTAATTACTACACCATCAATATCATAACTTAAACTATCGCGTCTTTGCTCCCACTGCCGGCAATATTCCTTAACCTCCTGTAAGGAGTGACACAGTTTAGAGTGTGGATTCACAGGCACGGCCCATTCTTTCAATTTGGTCAGAAACTCCCAGTGAGACTTAAGTGAAATTCCTTTAAAGCTTCCTAAAGAATGGGCAAAGAATTTGAGCCGGCGCTTGGCAGTAAGTAAGGGGTCAAGGAGTTTCAAAGAGCCACTTGCGGCGTTGCGGGGATTAGCAAAAGGTTCTTCTTGCTCTTCTTGCCTTTGCCGATTTAGTTCTAAAAAGTCCTTGCGGTCAAGATAGACCTCACCCCTTATTTCAATAAACGGTGGGATATCCTTGCCCAAAAGCCTTAACGGAATTGAGCGGATGGTTCTTAGATTTAAGGTCACATCCTCTCCTACCTCTCCATCGCCGCGGGTTGCGCCAATGGCAAAGAGGCCGTCTTCAAAGGCAAGATTTGCGCTAACACCATCAATCTTTAACTCCGCAATGTATTCTATCTTTTCATTGCTATCTAAATTCTTACGCACCCTTTCTGCCCACTCTTCTAACTCCTCCAACGAATAGGTATTCTCTAAAGAGAGCATCTTCTCTTTATGCCTTACGGTTTTAAAACCCTCCTGGATTCCCCCTGCAACCCGCATTGTAGGAGAATCGGCGGTCTTATATTGGGGGTATTTATCCTCCAGGTCTTTTAACTGGCGCATCAAGGCATCGTATTCCTTATCCGAAATCTCAGGCTGGGAAAGGGCATAATAACGATAATCGTGGTAGCGGATTAAGCTCCTTAACTCTTCAATCTTCTTTTCTACTTCTAAAGCCATCTTTACCTTCCTATTAATAAACGGGTTGCTAAAGATGAAGGCAATCCAGCCTGTAGAATTTTCTTGCTGGTAGTCTCTACATCGTAGCCAATCCTTTTAACCCGGACTTCCCTGTTAGCGCTGTCGTAAAGACAATAACTTGCCCGCCAGTCTCCATCGCGCGGCTGACCTACACTTCCTACATTTATAATATACTGCCAACCCTCCTTTATCGCAATAGAATTTTCCTGTCGGCAAAAGACTTTCGCCTTATCATCCTTAAAGAAAATTTTAGGGCAATGTGTATGGCCAACAAAACAGACCTGGGTTTTAAGCAGTGCAAAGGTCTGCTGAGCGTCTTCTAAATTTTCAAGATAGTTAAAATCAATTGCTGAATTTAAGGTTGCGTGCACCAGGGTTAATGCATTATCCTGATACACCAAAGGTAGGCCCAATAAAAAACTCTCTTCTTCGGTTATGTATTTTTTTGTCCAAAAAAGCGCCTCTTTCGCCTCATCGTTAAAATATTCAAGTGAGAATAAATCTACTGCTGCCCAATCATGATTGCCGCAGACGCTAACTGCGGAAAACTCCTTTATCTTCCTTATACACTCGCAGGGATTAGGACCATACCCCACGATATCTCCCAGACAAAAGTATCTATCAACTGCTTCTTTCTTACAGTCAAGAAGAACTGCCTTGAGCGCCTCTAAATTCGCATGGATATCGCCAAGGATAGCATAACGCATCAGAACTGAACCGAAAAATCCTTATAATCCAAGGTCTTGTCAGCAAAGCTAATCTCTGCCTGGCGAATATATCCTAAAAATTCGCGTTTAATCTCAGTTAAAAATTCCTCTACGGTTGCTTCTTCTGCCTCAGCCCAGACCTCAACCCTTCCATCAGCTAAATTCCTCACCCAACCGCAAACCCCTAATCTTTCAGCAATACCGACGCTGGTATATCTAAAACCTACCCCCTGCACCCTACCAGAAAAAAAAACATGCACTGCCTTCTTCATCTTCCCATACCAAAGCCGATTTGCAAACAGACCAGTTTTATTCTTAACCCCTTTTTTGGGTTCAGGTCAAAACAAGTCGGGGCGACAGGACTTGAACCTGTGACCTCAGCGTCCCGAACGCTGCGCTCTAGCCAAACTGAGCCACGCCCCGTACTATTCTTACACCGTGGCGAATCCACCTCTAAGCCTGTCAGATTAACTACTTGTCTATTAAAGAACGAAGGAGGATAGCCACGCCCCATAAATTACCTGTATCAATAGCCAACCCCTTTTATTTCTTACAGCCATTTAATACAAAACCGAGCTTCCAATAAGCGCTCTTTACCACAGCATTCTCAGTAATCTTAATCTCGGACTGCCTGCCTTGCGTGACCACTCCATGCCAGATACCTTTTTTTAATATAACCGGACGGTCAAGTCTGAATCTACGGATTTTGGAAGGAACTTTTGCCTCAGAAACATAGAGTATTGTTTTGCCACAAACTGGCTCAAAGCTCTCTAATGTATTTATATGCTGCTCCAGTTTGTTTAGGGACTTATCCCTGACTATCAAATAGGCAATTCTCCAGCCTGCTGCCTTTCTATCCTTACGCACAACACAAAAAAGGCTCTTTCCATTATTTTTCAATTTATCCTTTGGGAACTCTATTACCCAACCATAGCTCTTAAATGAATCTTTAGTAATCCTTTCTGCCATCCTGTCTCCTGAGTTAAAAGCCTCGCTGTATTCTAACAAAAAATCCCTACTATTTCAATTAACCATATTTTTCTTCCAGCTATCGATAATATTCCTATATTGAAAAAAAGCCGGCTTTAAAGAAAAATCCCAGCGTACTAAACCAAAATAATCTATCCCGTTTAACCAGTGTTTATCGCAATCGCGCAAAAACGCCCAAAAAATCTTCTCAACCTTTTTGTCTTTTAACAACTCGTTATATACCTGCGCCAACCATTCTGCCTGCGTATCCTCATCAGGGTTTTTACCCAGCCACCAATCAGCTGTCTTTGCCCCCTCAGGAACACCTGGGCAACCAATTTCGGTAAGCCAAATCTTCTTATCTTTGTCCCCGTATTGAGACATAACCTTACGAACAAGATTAGGAAAGGCAACCACTGCCTTTATAGCGCCTTCTCTATATGGAGAATCAAAATAGTGGACGTTGAGGATATCAAAATACTGCCCTGCCCCATTCTCATATAGACGGCGTACACTTGTTAACCCATTGGCTAAGCCGCCGTTAAGAATTAGGCATTCAGGATTAACCTTTTTAGCTGCTATATAAACATTTTTTAGAAGCTCACAATAACTCTTCAGGCCATCTTGAGCGGACCAATAGATATGCGAATCGGGTTCATTCCATATCTCCCAATAGTTTACCTTGCCCCTGTAACGCCCAACAACCTCCGCTGCATACCTTACAAACCAAGCAAAATTTTTCGGAGGGCTGTTCCAGTTGCCATCAACCGAGGCCCAACTAACAGAATATTGCAATAACCCGAGCACTTGAATTTTATTACTCAAAAGTAAATTCACAATCTGGTCGTATTTAGCAAATTCAAATCTCCCTGGCTCAGGCTCAATATCCTCCCATAAAAAATCCAACCGCACCATCCCTACGCCTAATTCTTTAATTAAGGCAACTGCTCTTTCTAAATCTTTCTGCTTGGCATATTTGTAATTGCTCCAAGGATAGTCCCAATGCAAAAATTCTAAAATCCCAAAGGGATTATCTGCAAAATTATCATTAGCCATAACGCCGTCCTCTAAAAAACCCCCTCCTAAAATAACAATTATTAACCAACTCAACCATAAGTAAAATTGGCAAGACCTACTACTCATGAGGCCTATCCATCATATTTATATAATCGCTAAAATCTATACTTTCTCCCAACTCCATCTTCACCACCCTCTTTCTATCTGAAATATAAGGATGGGTTTTAAAATAATTCTTCGGCTGAAGCGGCCGCTTACGGTCTATCTGCTGTAATCTATCTAAGAAACCTATCATCGCATGAGGATTAAACCCTGCTAGTTTAAGATAGCGCGCAGCCAGCTGGTCGGCAAGTAACTCATCCTCGCGGGAGTAACCCAACAACAACTGTGTAAATATTGCATCAGCGGTTATAGCGGCCTCGGTCCTACCTGAAGCAACCAAAAGCGCGGTCTGAAACAGAGAATAACCCATAAGTGCCTGGAGTCTTTTTATATTGTGTCGGGCAACAATGTGGGCAACCTCATGGGCTAATACCGCAGCCAGCTGGTCATCGTTTTCTATTTTTTCAATTAAACCCGAAAAAATATAAATAAAGCCACCGGGCATAGCCACGGCATTAACCTCATCATTCTGCAAAACCTTAAAATGATAATCTATCTCTTTACGATCACAGACAGCTACAATTCTTTTTCCAATATCTTCAACTCGAGTCTGCACCAAGGGGTCATCTACCAACTTGTACTTCCTCATAATCTCCCTATCAATGGCCTGCCCTATACTTACCTCCTTATCCGTACTATAAAAATAAACCTCCTGCTGGCGTGTTGCCAGATTATATTCAGTGGAACAACCTGACAAAAAAAGGCCTGTGGTTACGGTAAACATAAGAAAAAAAAGACTTGAGATATCAACCCCTAACCTCTTTAATAAAATACGTAGCCTCCTTAAGGGTAGACCAACAACATTGTAAAAACAACCATCGATACGTTTGATAAAAAAAGCGCCCTGGGACTGTATATCTAAACCCCCAGCCTTATCTAAAAGCGGATTTTTGCTAAAACACCTTTGAATTTCTTGCCGGCTTAACCTATCCATTTCAATCCTTGTTCTCTCGCAGGCTAAAAGGGTTTTATTTGCATCTACATCTATTACTGCAACGCCTGTGTAAACCCAATGCGGCCTAAAAGATAACCTTAGAAGCATCCTTTCTAATTCTTTTAAGTCTTTAGGCTTGCCAAAAATCTTGCCATCCTGGACTACTATTGTATCGGCCCCGATAATTAAACCGTGCCTTACCGAACGCCTGGCAGCTTTAGCCTTGGCCAGGGCATTGGCCTTAGCCAAACCAACCCAAGACAACCTGCCAGATAACCTCCTTTTCTCTTTTACCTTTACGGGAATAACCTTAAACCGCAAGCCCCTTTCTTGTAAAAGTTTTTTTCTCTGAGCAGAACAGGAAGCTAAATACAAAATACGCATTTTAATTTAAAGCCGCTGATTCGCCAGCTAAAAAACCAGTTGAGAATGCCGCTTGCAGGTTAAAACCGCCTGTATCGGCATCCACATCGATAATCTCTCCAGCAAAATACAACCCTTTAACCAAACGCGACTCCATTGTCTTAGGATTAATCTCCTTCAAAGACACCCCGCCGCGCGTTATCATTGCCTCTTCAATGGGTAAAGAATCTAATACATCTAAACTAAACTCCTTACATAATCTCACCAGCCGCATACGCTGCAACCGATTAACCTGATTTACCTTTGTCTCAGAATTAATCTCAGCCACTCTTAAGAAGACATTGATAAGCCTATTAGGTAAAAGTTGCTTAAGAACATTCTTAATGTGTTTACGAGAACTGGCCTTGAAATCACGCAACAATCTTGCATCCAACTGTTGTAAACTAAGTGCTGGCTTTAAATCAATATTTGCTACTACCGGTTTTTTCTCTCTTAACCAATCAACAACCTTGCCACTGGCACTAAAGACCAATGGCCCTGAAATGCCAAAGGAGGTAAAAAGTAGCTCCCCAATATCGGTAGTTAAAGATTCCTTTTCTGCGTTAAATGTGAGACGAATGTTCTTAAGCGTAAGCCCCTCTAAAAGTCGAAAGATATCTCCCTTTATCTTAAGCGCGACCAACCCCGGCCGAAGTGGAACTATCTTGTGGCCGAGTTGCCTGGCTATCTCATAACCGTCTCCGCTAGAGCCGGTAAAGGCATAAGACATACCACCTGTTGCCAAAACTACTGCCTTGCAGGCAACTCTCGTGCCGTTATCTAGCATTATACCCTCTACAGAATTGCTACTCGTAAGAATGCTTTTTACCCTGCTATTAAAAAAAATTTCCACATTGCTTTCTTTAAGCCTCTTCTCCAATATTCTCAAAACACTGCGGGAACTGTCGGTAACGGGAAAAACCCTATTTTGCCTTTCTACCTTGAGCCTTAGACCTGACTCTTCAAAAAAACGCATCAGGTCTTTATTGAAAAACTTCTTAAAGGCATCACGTAAAAAATCACCATTGGAAAAGAAACGACTAAGGAAAGTATCAAGGTCGGCCGTATTGGTAAGGTTGCAACGGCCATTCCCTGTCAAAAGGAGCTTGTGCCCAAGAGAAGATTTCTTTTCATACAGCAAAACCTTACAACCCAACTGCCCTGCCCGAATCGCTGACATCATTCCAGCAGGGCCACCACCTACAACCACAACAAATTTTTCTGTCACCTAAAATCCAAAGTCTTTAACAGTAAATAGTGAATCGAGCCTAATCCCGAACTTAGCCAAGACAGAAGATGCACCTTCCAACCGGTCTACAACCACCATTACCTTTGCTATCTTAACCCCTAATCCATCCAGGACCCCTTTGGCCTCAAGTATTGCCTTGCCAGTTGTAGCCACATCATCAACTATAACTACCCTTGCCCCTGGCCAAAGCGAAGGACCTTCCAGTTGTCTTTTCATCCCATGTGACTTTGCCTCTTTTCTGATAATGAAAGTAGGAATAGGGGTTTTGTTGATAAAACTCAATGCTGCCACTGCCCCTACTATTGGGTCTGCACCTATAGTTGGGCCTCCCAAGGCATCAAACCTTTCATTCTTAAGGTAGTGCAAAAATAGACTGCCAACAAGATAAGCACCCTCTGGGCTAAGCGTAACTACCCTGCCGTCAAAATAATAATTGCTTTTTTTGCCGGAAGAGAGGATAAACTCTCCCCTCTTAAAGGCCTCTTTCTCCAAAATTAGCTTTAGCCGCTCTCTTGCCTCTTCCGCCTCTTTTTTTTCCATATAGGATATTTTACTATTACAGCTTAATACTGTCAACAATTAGCTGGAAATAGATGCCAAAAATCTGTATAATTGCTCTTGATTAAATTGGAGGAGAAAATGAAAAATAAAAATATAGTTCTTTTTTTACTAGGGGTGTTTTTCCTATCATCAGTTACGTGCTTGTGGGCAGAAGGAATTGTTGTCTATGGGGACAGCCAACATAATGAGGATATACAGGTCAAACTGATTCAAAGGATACTTACGTTTAAGCCAACGATTGTTTTTAGAGTCGGAGACTTAGTAGATGATGGCAACAACCCTGAGCTTTGGAAAAGATTCAACGCCATCCACGGCCCTCTCATTAAAAGCACTGAATATTTCCCCTGTTTAGGCAACCATGAAAATAATTCCCCTCTCTATTTCAAAAACTTCCCTTGGATTAACTATCAACACTGGTATTCAGTTGAACGCTATGGTATCCGTTTTATTATCCTAGATTCTAATTCGCCAATCGATACCTCATCAGACCAATATAACTGGCTTAAGTCAGAACTTGAGTCATCGCAACAAGTAAAATTTATCATTCTTTTATTTCACCATCCCCTATTTGATACGGGAGAAACTCATAGCGAGGATGAAAAGGGTTTAAGGCCAATACTTATGCCCCTTATCAGCAAGTATAAAATACAGGCGGTATTTTCAGGCCATAGCCATAACTACCAACGCTTTCAGTACCAGGATAGCTACTTCATTGTCACCGGTGGAGGAGGGTCTTACCTCTACAACCAAGGCCGTAAAAGCCCTCACCTGCAAAAATTCTTCAAAGGGTTCCATTTCTGCTTAATCAGGCCGCAAAAAGATTATCTTCAGGTAGAGGTAATAGATATCGATGGTAATAGCATAGATAAATTTGATATACCTTGCCGTTTCAATAAAGAAAACAATGCCTCGGTCTCAATCCCCTTAGAGATTGCTCAATAAAAAATAACCAATCGCCATGTAAGGGATTTATTAGGCAAATTCAGTTAGTTATATTTTCCGGCGGGACTCTAATGATTTGGAGAGGGTTGCGGTATCAACATACTCCAGGTTGGAGCCTACGGGGATACCTAAACCAATGCGGGTAACGGCAACCCCAAAAGGCTTAAGAATCTTGGCCAGGTATAAAGCTGTGGTTTCACCTTCGGTATCGGCATCAGTGGCAATGATTATTTCCTTTGCATTGTATTTGCGTATGCGTTCAGCAAGGCCGTCTATTTTCAAATCCATCGGCCCTTTACCCTCTAGGGGAGAGATAGAACCTAAAAGTACATGGTAGGTGCCCATAAAACCGCCTGCCTTCTCTATGGCGGCTACATCCTGAGGCCTCTCAACAATACAAATTATATCTTGCCTGCGTTGGCTATCCCGACAAATAGCACAAATCTCGGCATCGCTAAGGTTATTGCAGATACTGCAAAGCCGCACGCCATCCTTGACTTTATATATAGCCTGTGCCAAGAGCCTTACCTCATCCTTAGAGGTGCTCATGATATAACCAACAATTCGCTCGGCACTACGCCGGCCTATGCCGGGCAATTTTAGCAAACGCTCAATTAATTCCTCTATTAATGCTGGATATTTATTCATCCTCTTGCTTTACCAATCTTCCATTAAAAAACTCGAGTGTGGTTTTATATTCCGGTGGCTTTTCCTCTTTTACATAATCCTTGTTAAGCACAAAATTAACCCTTAAGGAAACCCCACTGATATCCTTAATTATCCTTTCGATTAAAGCCCTATTCTCCTTCTTTTCCAAAAGCTCCTTATGCAAAGAACAGTTTTGAGGAAAGGCAACTGTCACTACGCCTGACTCAACTGAATGTATAACGCCCTCCCCCAGATAATTACCCACATATATCTTAGTTTTAGAGACTGCCTCAATAATCGCGGACCAAGAATCTTTTAATGCCTCCAAGGAAATCTCTGTCTTACCTCCAGACCTAGCCTCCTCGATAACCTTATTATCCGAGACAGGGGCAATGTCCTTTTTTTGTCCATCTGAAGATTGGTCATTTTTTGAAGAATTAATATTTATATTAGCATTAGGCTGTGGCAAAGAAACAGGCTTTTTTCCATGGATTAACTTTACCAAACTAATCTCTAAGGGTATCCGCTGCAGGTCCAATCGCCTGGACAACTCCAGCGCATTGGTAAGCACATTAAAACTGGCAAATATCTCCTCTAACGTAAAAGCCCTTGCCTGCTGCGCTAGTTTATCTATTGTCTCAAATGGCAAATCTAAAAGTTGTAGGTCCTTGGCTGAAATCTTGGTTATCATCAGATTACGGAAATGTTCAATGAGATTGTTTAAAAATACCTCTGCGTCTTTGCCTTGGCTCAAGATCCTATCAAGCACATCTAAAGTTCCTTGCGCATCCTTAGCCGCAATCTTATCCGCGATTTCAAATAATGCCTCCTCTTCTACTAGGCCCAAAACCGAAATTGCATCCTGGCGAGAAATCTTACCCTCGCCAAAAGAAACAAGTTGGTCTAATATGGATTCAGCATCCCTCAAAGAACCATCTGAGGCCTTGGCAATAGTAAACAAAACACCATCTTCAATATTAATTTTTTCGCTCTCGGAAATCCGCTTAAGCTGGGCAACGATCTCTTTGACGGGTATCCGCCGGAAATCTAACCGCTGGCAACGCGAAAGTATTGTGGGAGGAACTTTATGGGGATGGGTAGTGGCGAAAATAAACTTGACAAAATCCGGAGGCTCTTCTAATGTCTTAAGCAGGGCATTAAATCCATCGTTGGTTATCTGATGAACCTCATCTATTATATAGATTTTGTATTTACCTGCAACCGGCGCAAACTTCACATTTTCGCGCAAGGCCCTAATCTCATCGATCCCGCGGTTTGATGCTCCGTCAATCTCTAATACATCGAGCGAATTACCCCGGGCAATCTCTTTACAAGAAGGGCATATGCCACAAGGAGTAACTGTAGGGCTGTTTTTGCAATTAAGGGCCTTGGCCAGAACCCGGGCAGTAGTTGTTTTGCCCACACCCCTTGGCCCAGCAAAAATATAGGCATGAGCTAATCTATCCTTTAAGATTGCATTTTTTAAAACCGATACCACATGCGCCTGGCCAACAATCTCATCAAAATTTTTAGGCCGCCACTTTAAGGCAAGGACAAGGTAAGACATCTAATAAACCTTATTTCAATAAAATACGGATTCAATTTAAAATATCTGACTCCAACCGGATTTATTATAAAAGAAAAACGTCTTAAAAGAAAGGACTATTTTGGTTTTCTTTTGCTTATCTTTCCGCCAAACCAAGACTATTTCCTAACTGGCGGTGCTTATGCGACGAAATCAGAATGTTTTATTCTCAAAAATTATCTATCTGAATAAGGCTCGGATAGTGCCTAAATAGAGACTCGCTTTATGCCCCCCCTTCCGCCCCACTAGGCCAAAAAGCGGAAGCGGAAAGGACGATTTCAATCCTGCCCCGTAGTGAAGCCGTAGGCTTCTACTTCGGGGTTTTTCTAATCCCGCTTTGCGGGATTGCGAAGCTGTGCTGAGCTTGGCGACAAATTCTTTTATTCTTCTTCAAAATAATCAGAATCAATCTTTTTAATATCGTAGCTAGTTATTTTGGATACCCCGACATCATTTTCTATCATTAATTGAGCAAGAGTTTCACCATCAATCAAGATAACCTTATGCGGAATTGTTTTTACATAATCTAATGCATCCCTAGTAAAACTTGAAGTAGTTATAAAAACTCCTTTAT
>Ga0272448_1000867_pt1 | contig 43423 bp, 52 predicted proteins | sample YNPCB0191_FD_202220 | JGI IMG/M metagenome (GOLD analysis project Ga0272448, IMG submission 202220) | Hot spring sediment microbial communities from Yellowstone National Park, WY, United States - YNP-CB-019-1 | ecosystem: Environmental > Aquatic > Thermal springs > Hot (42-90C) > Sediment... | reverse complement strand
TGGCTATATTCACGAAAGTCGAGAGGCTCTAACTCATAGGACGCTCATCGGCTGGTTGCACATTGCCCTTTTGGACTTCCTCTTCATACCATCCCCTCCAGAAGCAAGAAACCCACAGACCAAAGCGGTGGAGGTCTAATAAATTCCTCCTAGTAGTTATCATTTATGAGTATAATAGGGGTCATAATACAGAGGTTATAATCATGCCAGAGATCATAATCTTAAAGACTGATATAACTGCCTGTGATGCGGAAGCCTTAGTGAACCCTGCTAACAGCCTAATGAAGATGGGGGGCGGAGTTGCAGGAGCCATAAAGAGGGCAGCTGGGGCAGTCGTGGAGGAAGAAGCCGTGAAGTATGCCCCTGTACCCGTTGGAGGTGCCATTGCAACCTCCGCAGGTCGTTTAAAGTCAAAATGCAATTATATAATTCATGCTCCAACCATGGAAAAGCCTGCCATGAAAACAACGAAAAACAAAGTGTACTTGGCTACATTTGCTGCATTAAAGTTGGCAGAATCACTAAAAATCGAGAGCATTGCGTTCCCTGCAATGGGCGCTGGTGTGGGCGGTCTTACTGTGGAAGAATCAGCAGAGGCGATGCTCTCCGCCATTCATCAATTCCTGTCTATGGGCAAAACCAGTTTAAAGAAGATATTTCTCGTTGGTCTGAGCGACGAGGCTATAAACGCCTTCAACAAAGCCGCAAGGTCAATGCCTGGAAGTTTTCTTTGATTCCCAAATACTGCTGGAAGTATTAGTGCGAGGAGGATGGCGCCCCGACCGGGATTTGAACCCGGGTCACTGGCTCGACAGGCCAGTATTCTAGACCGGACTATACTATCGGGGCTCACCGAGATTTTCAACTCTTATTTATTTAACTTTATCGGAATTTCTTTCTTAATATGGGAACAGACCTTTCTGATTTAAAATTATAGGGACGCATGTTCCACATCTCTTAGGCGTAAGCAACACACAATCATAAGCGTCGCCACCAAATTTCGCGAACCCGAAACTCCATTCAAATATGAATGTTTTATAAGATTCGCCTTTCACAACTTTAATTGTATGTTATTTGGAGGGGGTATATTATGAACAGGGAAAACCCATACAACATTGCAGCGTTATTTCTGATAATTTTCATAGCTGGGGCATATATCGGCTACTCGCTCTCACTATACAGCTCCTCATCATTAATGACAAAGGTCGAATCCTTGCAGAATAAGATCTCCTCTTTGGAGTCCAAACTCAATGCCCTCCAGACCTCCCTCTTATCCCTTCAACAAAATAATGTAACACTGGCAAGCCCTTCCCTTTTTGATCTTTACGATTCTGTGAAAGCCTCTGTAGTGATGATAAAAGGGCTTATGCCTGTGAGCGATCTTTTTGGCACAACATATCAGGAAGTCCTTGGTTCTGGTTTCGTCGTAAACCTTACTGGAACGCCGTTGATCGTTACCAACTATCACGTTGTAGAGAATATGATTCAAGGGTCAGTCACTTTCTTAGACGGCGAAGCATATCCTTTTGAAGTTTTGGGGAAGGACAAGTACAGTGATCTTGCAATCCTTAGACCCGCGGCTCCACAAAACAAACTTATACCCATACCTGTCGCCTCTTCATCTAATCTTCATGTCGGAGATCTTGTTGTGGCTATAGGCAACCCTTATGGTCTCCAATCAACCCTCACATCAGGTATCGTCAGCCAGCTGGGAAGAGCTATACAGACCGAGACCGCCTCAGGATATCTCATTGCTGACGTGATTCAAATAAGTACACCAATAAATCCAGGAAATTCAGGCGGTCCCCTCTTGGACTCAAATGGGAGGGTAGTTGGTATAACCACTGCCATAATATCTGGATCCCAGAACGTAGGATTTGCGGTCCCATCAGACACACTGATCAGGGAGTTCAAGGATCTCGTCGAGAAGGGAAAGTACGATCACCCGTACTTGGGCATCAACGGCCTAACCGTTGACTACCTTGTAGCAAAGACGGTTGGTCTGAATTATACATACGGCGTCTTGATACAATCTGTGACTAAGAACAGCCCTGCAGAGAGGGCTGGGTTGAAGGGCGGCACAAAAGTCGTCACATTAGCCGGTAGACAAATTTATGTCGGTGGGGATCTGATCTTGGCCCTCGATCAGCACACAATAAAGACAATGGAAGACCTTTCATCATATTTGGAGAGGGAGACTGTCCCAGGGCAGTCCGTCGAACTGACCGTCATCAGAGACGGTCAGACGCTCTCCATCCCTGTAACAATTGGCATAAGACCTTGAATAACTCGACACCCTGTGACCCCTTCGAAAAAACTTATAAGAACCGCCAAGTTTTAGCAGATCTTGGAACCTTTCCCCGATGGCCCGCCCTAGCTCAGTGGTAGAGCGCCCGGCTGTAGACCGGTGGTCGCGCAGGCAAGTTCGCCATTTGGCGGGTGATGCGCCTGCGTCAGCTGGGCATTGACCGGGTGGTCGCTGGTTCAAATCCGGCGGGCGGGACCACCCCCTCGAATAATAGGAAACTTTATAAATAAGCACATTTTCCAACTTATTGCTCGGCTCGGGCATATCTTTTATTTGGATAATGGTGGGGTGTTATTGGTAAAGTTCGAGATTCTTAAACATGAACTTGTTCCGAAGTTCACAATACTCTCAAAAGAAGAGGTCGAGATCCTAAGGCAGACCTATGGCATAAGGAAGGAGCACCTGCCTTGGATAAGAAAGAGCGACCCCGTATGCAAAGTCTTAGGTGCCAAGCCAGGCGACGTCTTGAAAATAGAGCGCAATAGCGAGGTTGCTGGAAAGTCGATAGCTTATAGGTATGTGGTTCCAGGGTGATTTAATTGAATAGGTTAACAATTGAAGATAGATGGGTTCTAGTAGAGAGCTTCTTCAAAGAAAAAGGTGTTGTTAGGCAACACCTTGATTCTTTTGACGATTTTGTCAAGAATAAGATCCAAGAGATCGTGAACGAGCAGGGGGTCATAGAGACTGACCTACCTGGGTACAAAATCAAATTGGGAAAACTCACGTTAAAACCTCCCACGATTCATGAGGCTGACGGGTCAGAGAAAGAGATAACGCCGATGGAGTCCCGACAGAGGAATCTGACATATGCCTCCTCCATGTATCTAAAGGTCACGCCAGTTGAGAACGGCATTGAGGAAGAAGAGCAGGAGGTTTACATCGGCAAGCTCCCAATAATGGTTAAGTCTACTCCCTGCGTTTTGTCCAAAATGACTAAAGAGGAGCTCATAAAATCTGGTGAAGATCCGGAAGATCCTGGCGGTTATTTCATAGTCAATGGGTCAGAAAGGGTAGTCGTCATCCAAGAAGATCTTGCAGTGAACAGGATATTGGTAGATGTTATGGAAGGCACCTCTCCAGTGACCCATATTGCCAAAGTGTTCTCGGCAACGTCTGGCTTTAGAGTTCCGGTCACAATTGAGCGCATGAAGGGCGGTGATCTGCAGGTATCTTTCCCGTCAATCCCTGGCAGGATCTCCTTGTCTATAATAATGCGGGCTCTGGGTATCGCTTCTGATAAAGAGATCGTTGAGTTTGTTTCGAGCGACCCCGAGATCCAGAAGTCCCTTATACCTACATTAGAGGCAGGGATGGAAATAAACACTGTCGATGATGCACTCGACTACATTGGCAACAGGGTCGCGATAGGACAGACACGCGACTTTAGGATCCAGAGGGCTGAACAAATACTCGACAAATACCTCCTCCCACATCTTGGGACGGGTAAGGAAGACCGTAAGAAGAAAGCCCTATACCTCGGGCAGATGGCTGAAAAGCTCATCGAACTCTCCCTAGGTCGTCGAAAACCTGACGACAAGGACCACTATGCAAACAAACGTTTAAAGCTCGCAGGGGACCTCTTGGCAAGCCTATTCCGCGTTGCCTTCAAGAGCTTCTGCCGCGACCTCAAATACCAACTGGAGAGGGCAAAGAGCCGGAGCAGGAAGGTCTCCATACCCACGCTGGTAAGGGCGGACGTCATCACAGAGCGGATGAGGCACGCCTTGGCTACAGGCAATTGGGTAGGCGGAAAAGCTGGGGTAAGCCAGTTACTGGACCGAACAAACTACTTATCGACAGTTGGGCATTTGAGGAGGATAATCTCCCCCCTCAGCAGAAGCCAACCCCATTTCGAGGCCAGAGACCTCCACTCAACCCAGTGGGGCCGGCTCTGCCCGAGCGAAACCCCTGAGGGTCCTAACTGTGGTTTGGTCAAGAACCTGGCTTTAATGTCATTTATATCTGTGGGTATAGATGAACGCCCGATAGAAGAGCTCCTTTATGAACTCGAGACCGAGCCCATCGAATCTGCTAGGAAGAAAAGCCTAACAGGGGCAAAGGTCATACTTAACGGTCGTCTGATTGGGATTCACCAGAAGCCCGACCTTCTGGTCGCGGAGCTCAGAAAGTTAAGAAGGCGTGGAAGGATCCACCACGAGGTGAACGTCGCTTATTACAATTATGGAATGATACAGGAAGTCTATGTCAACTGCGATGCTGGAAGGGTGAGGCGCCCCCTCATAATTGTCGACAACGGCGTTCCGCGTCTGACAAAAGACCACGTTGAGAAACTTCTCTCAGGAGAGTGGACCTGGAACGACCTCATACTTCAAAGTATTGTAGAATACCTGGACGCTGAGGAAGAAGAGAACGCCTACATCTCGCTCACTCCTGAGGAATTGACAAAGGAACACACCCACATGGAGATTGTGCCATCCACTATACTCGGCATAAGTGCTTCCATGATCCCATTCTTGGAAGCAAACCAATCCCCAAGAAATACATATGGTTCCGCAATGGTGAAGCAAGCACTGGGGTTCTATGTTGCTAATTTCTCCAAGCGACTGGATACCCGCGGCCACTTGCTACACTACCCACAGAAGCCACTTGTTAATACAAAGCCTGCCAAGATCCTCGAGCTGGACAGACGCCCTGCAGGCCAAAACTTTATAGTTGCGGTCCTCTCCTACTCGGGCTACAACATTGAGGATGCCCTAATAATGAATAAATCCTCTGTGGAGAGAGGTTTGGGTCGCTCCTCATTCTTCAGATGCTATGAGACCGAGGAGCGGCGGTACCCAGGCGGGCAGGAGGACAAGATCGAGATCCCCTCGCCCAACGTCAGGGGCTACCGTACACCCGAGTCATATCGATATTTGGGTGACGATGGAATAATCGAACCAGAATCCATAGTGCAAGGGGGAGACGTGCTTATTGGGAAGACCAGCCCGCCCAGGTTCCTTGAGGAGTATCGTGAGTTCGAAACCGCTGGTCCTACACGGCGCGAGACCTCTGTGTCCATGAGGGCGGGTGAGGACGGGATAGTAGATCTAGTCCTCATAACTGAGTCCTCCGATGGCAATAAACTTGTGAAGATAAGGGTCAGAAATGAGCGCATACCGGAACTAGGCGACAAATTTGCATCTAGACATGGACAGAAGGGCGTCATTGGCATGCTGGTCCCACAATATGATATGCCCTACACAGAGGAGGGAATTGTGCCAGATCTTATCATTAACCCGCACGCCATACCTTCAAGAATGACACTGGGTCAACTACTGGAGATACTAGCCGGAAAGGCTTACGCCGTCTCCGGCGAACCCCAAGAAGGGACCGCCTTCTGCGGGGCAGACGAAAACAAGATGCGCACCTTATTGGAGAAAGCTGGCTTCAAGCCTACAGGCAAAGAGATCATGTACGACGGCCGCACAGGGAGGGTGCTTGAGGCGGAGGTATTCATAGGTATAGCATATTACCTGAAACTGCACCACATGGTCTCAGACAAGATGCACGCTAGAGCCAGGGGCCCTGTCCAAATTCTCACAAGGCAACCTACCGAGGGAAGGGCAAGAGAGGGGGGCCTCAGGTTTGGAGAAATGGAGCGGGACTGTCTTATCGGTCATGGGGCCGCGATGCTCCTCAAAGAGAGGCTACTCGACGAATCTGATAGAACTGTAGTGTACATATGCGAGGATTGCGGCTTGATATCCTATTACGATAGGATCAAGGACAGGTACATATGCCCTGTCTGCGGTGAAAAAGCCAAGATAACACGGGTTGTGATGTCTTACGCATTCAAGCTCCTGCTTCAGGAGCTCATGAGCTTGGGGATTGCCCCAAGATTAAAACTTGCAGAGAGGGTGTGAGCTTATGTCTGTCAATGATATCGCTAAATCCATAAAGTCGATCAGATTCGGTCTTCTCTCACCAGAAGAGATCCGAAAGATGTCTGTTGTGAATATAATAACTGCTGACACTTACGACGAAGACGGAGTCCCGATAGACGCAGGCTTAATGGACAGAAGGCTTGGCACAATAGAGCCTGGACAAAAATGCCAGACCTGCGGAAATAGAGTGGGACAATGTCCGGGTCACTTCGGACATATAGAGCTCGCCAGACCTGTATTGCATCCGGGATTCGCAAAGACCGTATATCTCACACTGAGAGCAACATGCTGGAACTGCGGGAGGATTCTGCTTAAGAAAGAAGACTACGACAAGTATGTTCAACTGATGGAAAAGTATAGGCGGCGCTGGCCACAGCTCAGACATAAGCTCGCCGAGAAGATTATGAAGAAAGCGAGCAAACTTCAAGAATGCCCGTACTGCGGTCGAGAGCAGTTCAAGATAAAGTTTGAGAAGCCCACAACTTACTACGAGGAACATCCAGAGGGCAATGTAAAACTAGCCCCAAGCGAGATAAGAGCTAGGCTGGAGCGCATCACGGACGCCGACGCCGCCCTTCTTGGACTAGATCCACAGATGGCCAGGCCCGAATGGATGGTGCTTACAGTCCTTCCGGTCCCCCCCTCCTCCGTTAGACCCTCTATCACGTTGGAGTCAGGGGTCAGATCTGAGGACGATCTGACACACAAATTAGTTGACATAATCCGAATAAACGAGCGCCTGAAAGAAAACATCGATGCTGGAGCCCCCCAGCTTATAATAGAGGACCTCTGGGAGCTCCTTCAGTACCACGTCACAACTTACTTTGACAACGAAACATCGGGAATACCGCCCGCCAGGCACAGGTCAGGACGCCCGCTCAGAACTTTAGCCCAGAGGCTCAAGGGGAAAGAGGGAAGGTTCCGTTCAAACCTCTCAGGAAAGAGGGTGGACTTCTCGGCGAGGACCGTAATCTCTCCCGATCCACTCATTAGCATGAACGAGGTTGGCGTTCCAATAGAAGTCGCCAAGCTATTAACAATTCCGGAAAGGATCAACAAATTCAACATTGAGGAGATGAAGAAGCTCATTGAGAACGGTCCAGACAACCATCCAGGCGCAAATTACATAATCAGACCGGACGGAAGAAGGATCGACTTAAGATTTCCGAAGGACAGAAAAACCATCGCCGATTCTGTTGAGGTCGGCTACATCGTCGAGCGGCACATAAAGGACGGCGACGTGGTGCTTTTCAATAGGCAACCGTCGCTTCACAGGATGTCCATCATGGCTCACCGGGTCAGGGTGCTCCCTTACAAGACCTTCCGGCTGAACCTCTGCGTGTGCCCGCCTTATAATGCAGACTTTGATGGCGACGAAATGAACCTCCACGTGCCTCAGAGCGAAGAGGCTAGGGCAGAGGCACTGGTATTGATGCTTGTCCAGGAGCAGATCCTCTCCCCCAGGTACGGCGGTCCTATAATGGGTGCCATACAGGACTACATCTCAGGCGCATACATGCTCACAAAGAAGACCACCCTCCTCAACAGGGAGGAAGCTTCTCAGCTACTGATAAGCGCAGGTTATGATGGGGAGTTGCCCCCTCCTGCCATTAAAGAGCCAGAGGAGATGTGGACAGGAAAGCAGCTTGTGAGCCTCTTCTTCCCTAAAGATTTCAATTACACACTTCGAGCAAACATATGCCAAAAGTGTGGACAGTGCAAGAAAGAAGAATGCCCTAACGATGCCTATGTAGTGATACGGAATGGCATTCTGATATCTGGCGTTCTCGATAAAAAAGCAATTGGTGCTGGGCAGCCGGAGAGCGTCCTACACAGGCTTGTCAAGGACTATGGGACGGATATGGGGAGAATTTTCATTGACAAGGCATTCAGACTCTTCCTATCATACATTGATAGCAGGGGCCTTACAATCGGACTGGATGAGGAGGAACTACCTAGGGAGGCTAAAGAGAAGATAAGGATGGTTGTTGAAGAAGCGGAGCAGAAGACCGCCAAATTAATCGAGATATACAACGAGGGCTTGCTGGAACGACTCCCAGGTAGGACCTTAGAAGAGACCTTGGAGACAAAGATTATGCAAGAACTTGAGGAGGCAAGAGAGAAGGCAGGAGAGATCGCGAGCCAGTACCTAAAAGAGACAAACTCTGCCCTACTAATGGCTAGGACTGGCGCAAGGGGCAGCCTCATGAACTTGGCACACATGGTGGCTTGCGTGGGTCAGCAGTCTGTCAGAGGGGAAAGGATCAATAGGGGTTACCAGAACAGGACCTTGCCTCACTTTAAGCCTGGGGACTTGGGTGCTAGAGCTCATGGGTTCGTATACAGCAGTTATAAGGATCGTCTTAATCCCATCGAGTTCTTCTTCCACGCCATGGGCGGAAGGGAGGGTCTAGTTGACACAGCTGTAAGAACTAGCCAGAGCGGCTATATGCAGCGCAGACTAATCAACGCTTTACAGGATATAAGAGTCGAGTACGATGGAACAGTGCGGGCTACCGATGGTTCCATCATCCAGTTCAAATATGGCGAAGATGGTGTCGACCCTGCCAAAAGCGACCATGGAAAGGCGGTTAATGTCGATAAGATCATTGAAAAAGTTGTAGGAGCTGGTGTGATATAATATGACGAACAAGAAAGCAAAGGCACAAGCTGAAAAGGAAGACCAAAAGCTATCACTCATAAATAAACTGCTCAATGAATATGTAGAGAAACTTCCTGAGAGTCTTATAAATGAACTCAGGGAGAAGCTCTACAAGGTTGATCTAAACGAAGAACAGATGAGAAAAGTCATAGAGGAAGTAAATAGGGCTTATATACGCGCCCTAGTCGAGCCAGGAGAGGCTGCAGGGACGGTAGCCGCCCAATCTGTAGGCGAGCCTGGGACCCAAATGACCCTGCGAACATTCCACTATGCAGGTGTTAGGGAGCTAAATGTAACGCTCGGGCTACCGCGGCTCATAGAAATAGTTGATGCCAGAAGAACCCCTTCCACGCCAACCATGACCATAAGGCTCGACGAGGATCACAAATACAGCTTGGAAAAGGCAAAGGAAGTCGCATCAAGAATTGAGCGCATAGCTGTAGAGAACATAGCGAAGAGCATAGAATACGACATGGTGAACTCCTCATTCATAATTGAAATTGATGAAGAAATAGCTCAAGACAAAGGCATAGAGTTAGAATACGTGGCGAGGGCACTCGAGCGTCTAAAGGTAGGGAAAGTGGAGATTGAGGGGAACAACATAATAATCACACCAACTACAACATCACCAGAGAAGATAAAGAGGCTCAGGGAGAGGATCTTGGACCTCCGACTAAAGGGCATAAAGGGGATAAAGAGGGTCTTGGTCCAAAAAGAGGGAGACGAATACGTCCTACACACCGACGGCTCAAACCTTTCTGCGGTCCTCCAGGTCAAGGGTGTAGATCCACACAAGGTCTACACAAATAACATCTCCGAGATAGCGGAGGTCCTTGGCATAGAAGCAGCAAGATCCGCGATAATAAAAGAAGCATTTCAGGTTCTCGATCAACAAGGTCTTGACGTAGACATGCGCCATGTAATACTGATTGCGGACCTCATGACATGTACCGGCAAAATAAGGCAAATAGGCCGCCACGGAGTTAGCGGTGAAAAATCGAGCGTCTTGGCAAGGGCCGCATTCGAGGTAACCGTAAAGCATTTATTAGATGCGGCATCACATGGAGAAGAGGATGCATTGGAGGGCGTAACTGAAAACGTTATAGTCGGGCAATCAATACCCTTAGGGACAGGGGTGGTCGAGCTCTTCATGCGATTCCCCAAGGAAGGTGCCTAAAGATGGATCTGTCAAAGGAACTGAAAGTCGCCATCAGCACGGGAAAAGTTGAGATCGGATACAAAGTGAGCCTTAAAGCTTTAAACAAGAAAAGAGCTAAATTGATCGTGATGGCATCAAACACTCCTGAAAACCTATCATCACGGATAAAACAGGTTGCTGGGACGGAAGTACCTCTGTATATCTTCCCTGGCTCAAGTTGGGATCTGGGCGGCGTATGTGGCAAGCCCTATCCAGTAACCACTATTGCCATAATCGACCCCGGCGAATCTTCTATCCTTCAGTTGAAGGGGGGATGAGCCTTACCAAACATAAGACTCACTGCAGACGAGATGCGCTACATCGCCCTGCTTGAGAATTTGACAGGGGCGATAGCAAAAGATTGTGTACTGGAACCTGAAGGTAACAGAATTATTTTTGTAATCCGTCCAGGCGATATGGGTTTGGCAATCGGTAAGAATGGGGTCAATATTGAGAGGGCTAGAAAAGTAATAGGCAGGAACGTTGAGATTGTTGAGCACGCGGACTCCCCAGAAGAATTTTTGAAGAACATACTTGCGCCTGCGAAAGTCAGGGGCATAAAGATCACCAGGAATTCTGAAGGAAACACTGTAGCTCAGGTGACTGTCGATCCAAAAGATAAGGGTATAGCCATAGGTAGGAATGGTCGAAACATAGCCAAGACAAGACTCCTCATGAAGCGACATTTTGACATCAGCAATGTTGTAATACTTTGATTGGCCCCTTCCGACAAAGTTAAATAATTGTGAATCTTTTACCAAGACCGCACTGGGTGTATCGCATGGCAGGTTCAAAATCACCAAAGGGGCTCCTCGCAGGGAGAAAACTGGCCAATAAGAGGAAGAAGTTCCGCTGGAGCCTAAGACAGTTCAAAAGGAGGGCTTTGAGGCTTGATGAGAAAGCTGACCCCCTAGAAGGTGCTCCGCAGGCGAGGGGCATCGTTCTTGAAAAAGTTGGCGTGGAGAGCAGACAGCCAAATAGTGCCGTTAGGAAATGTGTCCGAGTTCAGCTCATTAAGAATGGTAAACAGATCACCGCGTTTCTGCCTGGGGACGGCGCCCTTAACTTCGTTGATGAACATGACGAAGTGATCGTCGAGGGAATAGGCGGGCCTATGGGTAAGGCAATTGGCGACCTCCCCGGAGTGAGATGGAAAGTGGTAAAAATAAATGGCGTATCCTTGAGTGCCTTGATGACTGGCAAGAAGCAGAAGCCGGTGAGGTGAAAACTTTGTCAGAGATAAAACTCTTCGGAAAATGGGACACGTCTAACGTCCAAATAAGAGACTTGGGTCTTAGGGCTTACATTTCGCTTAATCCAGTCCTTGTCCCCCACTCCTGCGGAAGGCATGAACACAAACGTTTCGGGAAGGCTAAGATAAACATTGTAGAACGCCTCGCAAATAGAATAATGCGCCCGGGGAAGAACGGAGGAAAGAAAGCCCTCGCCTTGAGTATTGTCGACAATGCACTTGAACTAGTTTACTTGAAGACAGGGGAAAACCCGGTTCAAGTCTTAGTTAGGGCAATAGAAAACTCTGCCCCAAGAGAAGAAGTGACTCGCATCAGTTACGGTGGAGTGACCTACCCTCAGTCAGTTGACTCGTCCCCACAGCGTAGGGTGGACCTGGCCCTCAGGTTCATAACTGATGCCGCAAGAAACTCTGCCTTTGGTAGTAACAAACCAATTGAAGAGTGTCTAGCAGATGAGATCGTAATGGCCGCAAGCAACGATCCAAAGAGCTACGCCGTCCAGAAGAGGGAAGAGATCGAACGCATCGCCATATCTGCCAGGTAAAAACTGCAACATCATACAATTACAACACTGCTACAAAGTTTACCATAACAGAATTTAGCACATCCATTTTCGTTCAGGCGGCGTCTACTGGGGCTCTCTTTCTGTTCCCTTTTCCTTCCGCTCAATAAAGATCCATGCACAATCGACTAAACTTTATATATGACTGACTATTCTCTAACTTCAACAGACAATTAAGAGGCGAGATTAAATGTCATCCCAGAAGAAAGAGCACTTGAATCTGCTCGTAATGGGACACGTAGACAACGGCAAGAGTACGCTTGTGGGTCACCTCCTCTTCCTGGCAGGCGGACTTGATGATCGTTATTTGGCCGCCCTGGAAGAGGAAGCGAAAAAGACAGGAAAGGAATTCGCGAAGTTCGCTTGGCTCGGAGACAAGCTGAAAGAAGAAAGAGAGCGAGACATGACCATCGACCTATCATTCTGGAAATTCGAAACTCCGAAGTACTTCTTCACTATCATTGACGCTCCTGGGCACAGAGACTTCGTAAAGAACATGATTACTGGCGCCTCACAAGCAGACTGTGCGATCCTCGTGGTTTCGGCGAAGAAAGGTGAGTACGAGGCAGGTATGGGTCCTGGCGGTCAAACTAGGGAACACGCCTTCTTGGCAAAGACTCTTGGCGTGAACCAAGTCGTGGTCGCAATAAACAAGATGGACGATCAAACCGTCAACTACAGCGAACAAAGATACAACGAAGTAAAAGACGGCGTCTTCAAATTCTTGAAGATGATAGGCTACGACACGTCCAAGATCTTGGCGATACCCATATCTGGCTGGAAGGGCGACAACATAATTAAACACAGCCCCAACACTCCATGGTACAAGGGTCCCACCCTTTTTGAAGCGCTCGACACTTTTGTGCCACCTGAGAAACCAATTGCAAAACCACTCAGGGTTCCCATACAGGACGTTTACACAATCACGGGCGTGGGTACAGTGCCTGTGGGGAGGGTAGAGACCGGCGTAATGAAAGTTGGCATGAACGTTATCTTCATGCCTGCAAATAAGACCGGCGAGGTCAAGTCCATTGAGACTCACCACATGAAGATCGAGGAGGCTGTGCCCGGTGACAACATTGGCTTCAACGTAAAGGGCGTTGGAAAGACTGATATTCACAGGGGCGATGTCTGCGGCGAAGTCTCAAAACCGCCGACCGTGGCAGAGACTTTCAAGGGCAGAATCTTCGTTTTGTACCATCCGACTGCCATAGCGGCTGGTTACACACCGGTTCTTCACGTCCATACCGCAACGGTGGCTACAACATTCCTCGAACTTGAAAAGAAGATCGACCCCAAGACTGGCGCAGTCATCGAGGAGAAGCCAAGCTTCCTGAAGCAAGGCGATAGCGCCATAGTGACCTTTAAACCCACAAAACCACTCGCAATCGAGCTATACAATGACCTTCCACCATTGGGCAGATTTGCCCTCAGAGATATGGGCAGGACCATCGCTGCTGGCGTTGTAACTGAGATCAAACCGGCTACACTAGCCAAATAATCCCTCCTTTTTTATGGGGTATTATTTATGCCACAAAAAGCAAGGATAATGCTCAGCAGTACGGATCATAGAAAGCTTGACGACGTCTGCGCCCAGATAAAGAAGATCGTTGAAAAGACTGGCGTCAGAATGGCGGGTCCAGTCCCGCTTCCCACAAAGAGACTGTTAGTCCCGACAATGAAATCTCCGGCGGGGGAAGGAACCAAAACTTGGGACAAGTGGGAGATGCGGATCCACAAACGCCTGATTGATATCGACGCTGACGATAGAACAATGCGGCAGATGATGCGCATTCAGGTACCCGACGATGTTTTTATCGAGATAGAACTAGTTTAAAACTTGTTCTAGCTTTCAACCTTTTTAGTGCGTATTTTGCATTTTTCAAGTACTTTCACTAATAATAATACAAAATATAATATACAGTGTGAAACATCTCTATCAACGTGATTTTTAAAAAAAAGGATAATGCTGCGCACACCAGGTTCTAGCACTCTCAATTGCTTGAGCAGCCCGCGGGCGACTTGGTCTGGGTAAGTGAGCGCCGGGGAAGGGATTCGAACCCTTGCTCCCCAGAAGGGGAACCGGCTGGCCTGTCCCTTTTTGGAGATCTCGAGGCCGGCGCCTTAACCGCTCAGCCACCCCGGCTCATGGGCCTTAATAAGGGTTAACGCCCTCTAACGGCATCATCATTATGTTTTGGGCACCCTCGGCATTAAATATCTTTTGCTGGCTAAATATCCAATACAAAATACGCCTCCCACTTTTCTCCAACCTGAGAGATCTTCATCAGCGAATATGTCATTGCCTTTACCCCAACCTTCTGTCCGTGCCTCTTGGGATCATACTCCTCGCCATAAACTTTCGCTTTAAGTAGGAAAGGCGTCTCTCCTTCGATTTTTTTTATAGCATCCACTCTTGCCTTTGCTACTGCAAAGCTCCTCGAGTCAAATATCAACAGCAGATGATCGATCCACATGTAGAGGAGTTGTTCCAGGTCCTTTGCTAACACCTCGACCTCCAGCACCTCGCTCTCCCTGACCGAATCTGTGTCCAGCATGACCTCGAAAGTCGCCTTAGCCGCCTCTTCAAATAGCCCCTCCAAGGTTTGAGATATAACATGGATATACACATCTGATGGATGATCCAAGTAGTAATAAACCAACCATAACACCCCTCAAGCTATAAGTGAGAGTGCTTTTTCTTACTTTCTCATTAAATTTAAATGACTCGATTTATATATGATAGCACACAAAGGCGCCCTTCATAATGCGCCCTACCCATCTGTTTGTCTGTTTTGTGAGATAGGTTGGTGATTAGTAATGACATCCACAAACATCCCGCTCAAAAAGATAGGAGATAACATATGGGAGATCCCAAAGAGTTTTAATCCAAACATGAATGTTCCCTGTAGGATATACGCTGACGAGTCCCTATTAGATAAGATGAAACAGGACCTCACCTTGCAACAATGCGTTAACGTGGCTCAACTTCCAGGGATATTGAAATTTTCGATCACCATGCCCGACGGTCATCAGGGATACGGCTTTCCTATCGGTGGTGTTGCTGCTTTTGATGCCGAGAGCGGCGTTATCTCGCCTGGAGGAGTAGGTTACGACATCAATTGCCTCCCTCCAGGCTCAATGGTGCTGACTCCTTATGGCTATAGGATCCCAATAGAACAGGCAGCCTCACACCAAAAAGTCATTTCCATAGATTCAGGAAGAGCCGTGCCCTCAAAACTACTATTTGAGATGAGGAAACGCGACGGCCCTCTCCTCAAGATAACTACCAGATGTGGTCTGAAAATAAGGGCAACCGGCGACCATCCCATTTTAACGCCACATGGAATGGTTGAAGCGAGGGCACTTAAAGTTGGGGATAAAGTGGCAACTCACCCGTTCGAGGGGGTGGAATTTGAGAAACCTCCACAACTTGAAATCCTCGGAGAAAAAGATTTCTCGCCTAAAATTTCAAAGGAGTTGAAACGAAGGGGCCTCCTCCCGCTTCGGACCGACAACATGCACCTATCAACAATACTAAAGCTGCTGGGGTACTTTATTGGTGTTGGCTCTTTTGATGGCAAAAAAACCTATTTTTATGGGAGCAAGGAAGGCATCGAACAAATATGCGAGGATTTGAGATCCCTCGGCTACAGTCCATCGCAAGTTTACACTAGAGAGAGAATTGCCTCCATCAGGGGAAAGATCTTCCGAGGCACCAACTCAATTCATGTGTCAGCTCTAAGCTTCAGACAATTGCTTGAAAAACTGGGCGCTCCCAAGGGTAAAAAGACAAAGTCCGCCTTTTTCGTTCCCAAATGGTTGATGATCTTACCAAAGTGGTTACAACGTTCCTTTTTGGCTGGGTACTTCGGAGCGGCAATGAGCAAACCACAAACTGTTAACGGATACAATTTTGAACCCCCCCTGGTTTCCTGCACAATGTTCAAATCCCACTCTGAGATTGGCATCAAATTCCTCAATCAGTTGCGGGCGATGCTGAGAAATTTCGGAGTTGAGGTTTGCAGAGTGCGTGCTGAGGACCTTGGCGATAGAGTCAGGTTAAAGCTCCAGCTCTCCGAGTCGCCCGAGTCCCTTCTTAATCTCTGGTCTAAAATCGGCTATGCGTATTCACCAGAAAAACAGAGATTGGCATTAGCTGCGATAAGTTGGTTGCGTTGGAAACTCTCTGTAATCCCTCAGAGAGAAGAAATAGCCGTGGCAGCCAAATTGCTTCACTCCTCCGGCTCTTCAGCCGACGAAATTGTAGAGTTCACCTGTAATAGGCCCTGGATCAATAGAACACTCATAGAGCGAAGCTTATATGAGGAACGTGCGACACCAACTAGCCCAGCTCATGACTTTCCAAAATTTGAAGAGTGGGCTCATGCATCTTCAAACAAGGATATCGTCTGGGACGACGTGATTGAAATTGCAGAAGAACCATTCTTTGGCGAAGTTTACGACATCACTGTTGATAATTCTTCGCATAACTTCGTGGCGGATTGCTTTGTGGTGTCTAACTGCGGCGTGCGACTTGTTTTGACAAATTTAGAAATACGCGATGTGCGCCCCCAGCTCTCTAAACTTGTAGATACCCTTTTTGATCTTGTGCCATCAGGCCTTGGAAGCAAAGGTGGGATAAGGTTAGATCCCACCCAGCAAGACCGAGTCTTGGATATGGGTGTGGAATGGGCTATCCAAAAAGGTTACGGGTGGGACGAAGATGCCCGAAGGTGCGAAGAGGGAGGTTGCATGAAGACTGCAGACCATTCTAAAGTATCATCAAATGCAAAATCGAGGGGGGCAAGCCAGCTCGGCACACTCGGCAGCGGAAACCATTTCCTCGAAGTTCAAATGGTGGAGAAGATATTTGATCAACACGCGGCAAAGACCTTCGGAATTGAGCACGAGGGCCAGGTCGTGGTAATGATCCACTCTGGAAGCCGAGGTCTAGGCCATCAGGTCTGCAGTGACTACCTCCATGTCATGGAGCATGCCGTTGCCAAGTACAAAATAAAAATCCCTGATAGGGAACTTGCGTGTGCGCCGGCAGAGAGCCCAGAGGCTAAGGATTACTTTGCGGCCATGTCCGCGGCCTGTAATTACGCTTGGGCAAACAGGCAATGCATAACACATTGGACTAGAGAGGCCTTTCAAAAGGTCTTCAAAAGTGATCCTGAGAGGCTTGGCATGCGCCTGCTTTATGATGTAGCACATAACTTAGCGAAGCGAGAGGAGCATGTTTATGAAGGCAAAAAGCGCATACTCTACGTCCACAGGAAGGGTGCCACAAGGGCTTTTCCTGCAGGTCGCCCTGAAATTCCTCAGGAGTACCAGAACATCGGACAGCCTGTGATAATCCCTGGCAGCATGGGGACCGCGTCATACTTGCTAGTCGGGGCTCCAATGTCACTGGAACTAAGTTGGGGCTCGACTGCCCATGGTGCTGGGAGATATCTCAGCAGGGAGGCTGCAATAAAGAAATACTGGGGAAGTGACGTCAAGCGTGAACTGGAGAACAAAGGCATACACTTAAGAGCTGCAAACATTCGCGTGATCGCCGAGGAGGCCCCAGGTGCTTACAAGGACGTGGACAAAGTTGCTGAGGTATCTCACCAGCTGGGCATAGCAATGCTGGTTGCAAGGATGGTACCAATAGGGGTGACTAAGGGCTGAGCTCCGAACCCGTCCTCTCCCAATTTGGGAGGTTTATTGTGATCCATGAGGAATCCTTTGAGGGCGTAGGACTTTCCTCGAATGTTTATGTCCTCAAATCTCTAGAGGGGTTCTGCATATTCGATGCCAGCGGTCACCCTGATCTGCTGTCTTTTCTAATAAGTGCTGGAATAGAGAAGGATCGCATACTGGGCGTTTTTTTAACACACGGTCACTATGACCATGTAACTGGGCTGGTCTCTCTATTGGGCGCGAACATAAAGGCCTTCATCAACCAAAAGGATCGTAGTCTGCTTGAAAGCTACCTAGGTCCCCGCGAAGTTTCTGATATATCCGAAGGCATCTCACTCCTCGAGAAAATCGGTCTCAAAGCTCTACCCACACCCGGACATACCCCAGGTAGCACATGTTACTATTCAGAGGGAGAGCACCTTCTCATAAGTGGAGACACGGTATTTGCAGATGGATATTTCGGAAGAACAGACCTCAAAGGTGGTAGTGACTCTGACATGAAAGCCTCACTAAAATATCTGTCAGCCCTCGAAGTGAAATCTCTCCTTCCCGGGCATGGCAACTACATACTAGATGGCGGATCCAAGGCGATCTCATTGGCTCTGTCCAATGCTAACTACCTCCTCTAAACGTCCTCTTCTCTCAACCCAAAATGGCGCCGTGCATTATCCATGCCATTACCAGGGAGAATCCAGGCACCAACGTCCATAAAATCGCGAGCCTTGCCAAGAACCCCTTCCCCAGCGCATGCAAACCTTTCCCAAGCCCCCCGCCCAGCACTCCTCCTATCACTGAGTGGCTAATCGAGACTGGGATACCCGCCTGCGTGAACAAGTGCACAACCAAAGCTGCGCTCAACTGCGAGGAAAACCCCGTTGCTGGTCCCAGACTTGCCATTCCTTCCCCAACAGTCCTGGAAACCCTTTCTCCCATCAAAAATCCCCCCACGGCTGTGGCAACTACCGCTAAAATCAGTGTCTGAACACCCCCTAGCTCCGTTCCGACGACGCCCACTATTAGACCTAGAGTATTAGCCCCAAGGGCATAGGCCGTGTAAAAACTCGTCGCTATCGTCAAAAACCCATATGTTACGACAGCCTCTTCCACACCATCAAAGGTCAACCTGCCTGTAACCTTCGTCAAAACGTATGCTATGAACATCGCTGATAGAGGTGTGACTATCCACGACAAAAACACACCCAAGACGTTCGTCCAATCTATTGGGATCCCCACATACAAAGCACTACCCAAGGAAGCTCCATAAAGTGCTTGGGTGATCGGCAATGGCAACCTAAGAGTAGTTGCAAGGATTAGCATAGCAAAGGTTACGCCCATCACAACCTCTAACGAAAATGTATCAAGGGTGCCTTGGAGTGCCTTTCCTTGTACCGCATTTGAGAGTTTCCAACCCTCCAATATTGCACCGGCTGCTATCCCAAGTATGAAAATCAGGATGCCATTCCTGTAGGAGGTTATTTTAGAACCTGCCACGGTCCCAGCCGAGTTGCTAGCATTGTTTGCGCCTGTTATCACAAGCATAATCGTAGTCAAAATTACTAATATTGCTGACATTAAATTACGCACCTGACTTTACAATCATCGCCGTTATTATGTCAGATGCATTTTCAGCAGCATCGGCAATCATGTCCAGCAAGAATATGAAGTCTCTGATCTGAAGATAGGTAAGAGGGGACGTCTTCTTCTCCCTGACTGTGAGTCTCCTAAGCGCTTCAAGTTTTACGTCATCCAGCCTCTCTTCGTACTTTTCAATTTCGTGCGCAAGATTCAGCGCCTCATTTTTATCTTTATTTATCATCTCTATTGCCTCAATCAAGATCTTCACGATGTCTATAGTTCCGTAGATCATTTCCTTTACTTTTTCACTACAGTCTCCGATCTCTTCCATCTCTCCCCTGTCTGGTGCTCTCGATGCCAATGCCCTGGAGGCTTCTTTTGCCCTGTCTGCGATCTGATCGATGGCCTCAAGGAGCCTCAGGAAATCCTCTTTTAGCCCCACAAACAAAATTCCCCTGTACAGTTTGACCTCAACACCGCGCTTCACATCGTCTGCCTCTCTCTCAATAAACGCTATTTTCTCAGCAGTTGCCCTTACACTATCCCAATCATAGCATTGGCACTTTTCTATCAGATCGGACAACAACTCAATCGAGTCCATTACCAGCTGAGAGTGTAACTTCAGCCCCTCTTCTATTCCCTTAAGCGGAAAAGAGGCGATCTTTCTCCACATATTTTACTACCCGGCTGATCTCAATTGGGAGCCAATTCTACTTTCGGTTCCCCCTCAACATATTCGACTTCATCAATATGCAAAACCTCTTTTATCAGCCAGTCATTCCTTTTGCAGACCTTGATGACTTCCTTCGAACCACTCACATGCGCCTGCTTTACTTTTGCCGAGAGCGGGATCTTATTTTCTACTTTTTTGCTCCTCAGATCAGCTATTACCTCAATTAACAATCCGCCGTCTTTACCATCAACCTCCGGGATCTCTTCTAACATGGGATACGGTGCTGCGTGTATGGATGTGTATCCTTCTTTTTCCTTGAAGACCTTGTGGTAGATTTCTTCTGTTATATGGGGGCATATGGGCGCCATCATTCTTATGAAAGTCCAAATGACTTTGTATAGCGTGGCCTTGGCCGCCTCTTGGCTATTTGTGTTCCTTGGAGTGTATAACCTTGGCTTTACCGCCTCAATATATTGATCACAGAAATCATGCCAGTAGAACCGCTGTAGTAGGTCTACTGCAATGTGGAATTGCCCTTCTTCCATGGCTTCGGTGGTCTTTTTAACAACCTCTCGAAGTCTGGAAAGTATCCACCTGTCAACGTCCTCGAGGTCCTCCACCCTCATTTCTTGGGTGCCTCTAAGAAATCCGCACGCAAACCTCACAGATGACCATACCTTCTGATTGAAGGCTTTGCCATACTTAACCGGCTCCCACTTAAAGGGGAAGTCCGAGCCAAGTGTTAGGGAGAGGACTGCCTGCCTTATGGCGTCGGCTCCATAATTCCTTATGCCCTCTTCAGGCATTATCACGTTTCCTTTTGACTTCGACATCCTCGAACCGTCTGGCCCTAGTATGTGTCCATTAACCAAGACTCCCTTGAATGGGCCCTCCCCCGTAATTATCTTGCACCTCAGCACGGTGTAATATAGCCAAGTTCTGATAATGTCGTGACCCTGCTGCCTCACGTCTACAGGATATGTCTTCTTGAACCTATTGGCATCGGTGAAGAATCCAGTTATCACTAGCGGTGTTATGCTTGAGTCCACCCAGCAGTCGCACACGTCAGGGGTTCCAGATATTTGTGTACTTCCGCATTTTGGACACACTTCAATGGGTGGCTTGCTGATTGTGGTGTCCACCGGCAGATCCTCGGCTCTGGGCGGTATTATGTAATTGCAGCTCCTGCAGTACCAGAACGGGATCGGCGTCCCGAAAACTCTTTGCCTCGAGATAAGCCAGTCCCACTCTATGCTGTTGACCCAGTCGATGAGCCTCTGCCTCATGAATTTGGGCATCCACTTCATCTTGTCTGCTTCTTCAAGTATCATCTCTTTAAAATCTTTAGATCTCAGAAACCACTGCTCCTTTACCAAGAACTCTATCGGGGTCATACAGTCTGCTCTTTCGGTGTGTGTTAGAACGTTGTGGACAACGTCCTCTTCTCTGGAAATCAGCCCAACCTCTTTGAGGTCCTTTACGATCTCCTCCCTCGCCTCCGCAACGCTTTTTCCGGTATACCTCCCAGCATTTATCATCTTACCGTATTCGTCGATTGCCCTGATTATTGGGAGCCCATAAGATTGTTGCCACTTGATGTCCTGCTCGTCGCCGTAAGTGCATACCATGACGACCCCCGTGCCAAACTTAGGGTCAACCTCCTCGTCCTGCAATATCCTAACTTTTTGTCCGAAAATTGGCACCTCAACCTCTCTTCCAACAATATTGAGATACCTTTCATCGAGCGGGTGAACGAGTAGGGCAACACAGGCGTTCAGCAACTCTGGGCGGGTAGTTGCAACCTCAACATAATCCTCAGACCCAACCAGCCTGAACTTTACATAATGGAGCTTCCCTTTCTTTTGAACGTAACCAAGTTCCGCCTGCGCAAGCGCTGTGCCGCATTTACTGCACCAGTGCACAGGAAACTCCTTCCTGTAGACGAGCCCTTTCTGGTACATAATTAAAAGGGACAGCTGTACCGCCTTCCAATACTCTCTGTCCATGGTCCTATACTCAAACTGTTCCCAGTCTGGTCTATAGCCCAGCTTGATCATCATCTCTTTCATGCTCTTTATCATATTGTTCGTCCATTCGCTGCATTTTTTGCGAAAGAGCTCCCTGTTCTCCCTCGGCACTTTCCACTTATATTGAACCTTCAACTCTGTCGGCAGCCCTTGGCAATCCCAACCTTGTGGGAGTAGCACATCAAATCCTCTCATCCTTTTGTACCTTGCTAAAGTATCATTCAAAATATTCCAGTAGGCGTGCCCCATGTGAAGCTCGCCGGATGTGAAAGGTGGAGGGGTGTCTATAACAAACTTAGGTCTTTCGTCATTCTTGAATTTATAAACTGGATAGTATTCTTCGGTGAGCCATAGTCTTTGCCATCTCTCTTCTACAACTTGTGGCGAATAAGTTTTCTCCATCCCCTTTTGAGGATCCAAAGGTTTCCCCTCCAGAATATTTGAAAAATGTCAGATCAACCCCTTATAAAGAATTGCCTCGTCCCTAGGAAAGTTCACAACAAAATTAATCCTTTATCGTTTTCACATAAGATCCGGCGAGAAAACCCCTATCAGTTAGGGGATGAATAACGGCTAAATCCATTTTTCCTATAATTATTGGTCCTTCTGGATGTGGTTTGTATGTCCAAAAGCTCGAATAAGGCTCCGGACTGAACTGAGCGGGGTAGGTTCTAGCAGAGCCATTAAATATAGGCTACCTCAGCGGAGGTGGCATTAACTGGGCTGTGGCCTGTAAACACCCATTCCAGATAGCCCCTGAGCAAAGAAGGGGCGAATGCTTAAACATATGTGCCTCCAAGCGCTGAAGGGGCTGTGCGTGAATCTACCGGCTTCAGCCGGGGGAGTGTCAATCTCTTTTTTGCTCGAGCTTCTCTCCGGCCCTCTTATCAATAGCCTTTATAGCTCTGAGTGCAAAATCTGCCTCCATTCTGTCAATATCTTCCTCTAAGGTCCTCACACCCACAAGCTCGTACTCTCTTAAAACCTCTCTGATAGGCTTGCCTCTCTTCTGTTCAACTTCCCTGATCTTTGCCAAAAAGTAACTCTTGACAAATCCTCCCATCTCTTGGACACACGCTGGCGGCTCTAAGTCAAGCTCCTTGCAATGCTCGATAAGGGCTAGGCAGATCTCTGGATCTCTATCAGCAGGGCATTTGTTCTCACAGTGCGCCCTTGCATATGTTATTATCCTGATCAAGTCTTTCTCACTTATGTCCAAATCAAATACACTCCTTTTTGGCCTCCGCACAGTTTTTTCTACATCGCCATAGGCTCTGCGAACTCGGCAAATTCATCATTGGCCAAATATCTCTACTGCAAAGGTAGAGATAAATTTTATAGTTCCTGTTATTAATTACGTATCGGGTGTTGCTTATGGGTGGCAGACAACGTACTACGCTGCTGAATCCTGTTAGTAAAGAAGAGAAGAAAAAACAAGAGTAGAATTAATCATGGTTCCAAGGAGGTCCTGCTCCTTAACAGTTTGTTTGCCCTCCTCGATGCTTTCGTTAGCACACACCCTAATTGAAAAAACTATACTTGCCGGGCAGATCGCAAGGGCAGTCTCAATATATCGCGTTGACAATATTGTTATTTACCTCGACAAGCCCTCTGCAAAAGACGATGCAATGCTAATGAAAGATCTTTTGGCATATGCTGAAACTCCCCAATACCTCAGGCGTTACTTATTCCCCCTCACAAAGAACCTTCGATATGCCGGGCTTATCCCCCCTTTGCGGACCCCCCATCATCCACTTTCGGGGGCGGACTCAAAATTTCGTGAGGGCTTCGTCCTCAAAAGTGGGGAAAAAGACTCACTGGTGGATGTAGGGCTAAAAGAGCCTGTAAGGTGCCCGAGACCTTTGCCTTTAAACAGGCGCGTTTCCATGAAACGCGTGAATGGAACCTGGCTACCTACCTCAAGAGAGGAGATACAGTATTACTGGGGCTATCAAATTCAAATGGACCTGAAGGGGCTAGGACACTATCTTACAAATGCCAACTATGATTATTTGATATCGACATCGCGCCTTGGGGCTCCTGTAAGCCAAGTAGCCAAAGAGATACGGAGTGCCCTGCTCAACAACCACAGCATCGTTATTCTATTCGGCTCCCCTGACGAGGGTCTTCATGAGATACTCCGTAGGTCTGGTCTTGATTTGGAGCAGGTCTCTGACTTGATTGTGAACACGGTACCAAACCAAGGAACCGAAACTGTGAGAACCGAGGAGGCATTGTTGATCTCTCTCGCAGTCTTTACACTGATAGAGAATATGGATTTATAGGCAAGTCCATCAATTGTCTTCCTAAAAAAAGGACCTCCGACGGATAGAAATATATTTTAGTTATGCTGCTAATCACAAGCCAAAAGGGGAGATAATAATGGGACATAAGAGTAAGAGCGCGCCTAGAAGAGGCTCATTGATGTACTATCCTAGAGTAAGAGCCCGGCGCATTAGTGGAAGGATAAGGACTTGGCCCCATCTGGGCGGTCCTCCCCGGCTTTTAGGTTTTGCTGGTTATAAAGTTGGCACCACTCATCTTGTTATGGTCGAAAACCGGGCCAAGAGCCCGCTGTTTGGCAGAGAAGTAGTTAGGGAAGTAACCGTAGTGGAGGTCCCTCCCCTCTTCATTTACGGGTTTAGGGCGTATACAAAAACTCCTAAGGGTCTTAAAACAATTGGAGAAGTTATCCATACGCCATTACCAAAGTTTGCTGACCGAATTCTTACTCTTCCAAAGAAGAATGACTTCTCAAAAATTCAGGCGTTCATTGAAAATAACTTAAATAAAGTTGTGGAATTCCGGGTCCTGGCGCTAACTCAGCCGCAGAAGAGCGGACTTGGAAAGAAGACCCCCGAAGTCTTAGAGATAAAAGTGGGAGGGGATGATGTTAAAGCAGCCTATGGTTACGTGAGGGAGATCCTCGGAAAAGAGATCAGGGCAAAGGACTTCTTTGAAGAGGGCCAGCTGTTAGACGCCATATCTGTGACAAAGGGGAAGGGGTTTGCGGGTGCCGTGAAGAGGTTTGGCGTCAAGATCCAACCAAACTGGCATAAACACAGGAAGGGCAAAAGAGTTGTAGGCGCGATAAGTCCGTCCAGACCCCACATGATGTTCACAATCCCGCGACCAGGCAAAATGGGATTCCATCAACGAACAGAATACAACAAGTTGATCCTTAAGGTTGGAGAGAACCCCTCAGAGATCAACATAGCCGGAGGCTTTTTGCATTACGGTCTAGTTAAGGGCGACTATATCCTTGTTAGCGGGACCCTCCCAGGTCCCTCGAAAAGACTGGTGCGGTTCAGATACCCCGTGAGGGCGAAAACCCCGAAGTTGGAGTCTCCCAAAATCTTGAGCGTGAGTCTTGCCTCAAAGCAGGGGGTGTAAGCATTGGAGAGCGAAGCGATTGAGAAGCGTTCGGTCCCGGTATATTCCCTCGACGGGAGCATTAAGGGAGATGTAGAATTACCCAAAGTTTTCTTCGAGGAGGTCAGACCAGACCTCATAAGGCGCGCATTCATCTCTTCCTTCACCGCCAGGATTCAACCCAAAGGGCGGGACCCGATGGCTGGAAAGCGGACCAGCGCGGAGAGCTTAGGTGTAGGTTTGGACCTTGCAAGGGTTCCGCGAGTGAAGGGCGGCGGACCTGCCGCGTTTGTACCAAACGTTGTCGGTGGCAGACTGGCGTTCCCACCAAGACCAGAAAAGATCTTTCATGAGCGAATAAATGAGAAGGAGCGGACACTTGCCCTAAGGTCTGCCATAGCGGCTACCGCCATCAGAGACCTTGTGACAAGTCGGGGGCACGTGATTAAAGAAAACGTTCACCTTCCAATTGTAGTGTCAGACGAGGTGAAAAAATTAAAGAGAGCCTCTGAGTTCAGAGAGTTCCTCAAGAAAATTTCCCTGTGGGACGATGTCATAAGAGCGAAAAATGGGATAAAAGAGCGCCCGGGGAAGGGGAAGTACAGGGGCAGGCGTTGGGTAAAACCCAAGACTATCTTATTGGTTACAGACGAGCTCAACCCCCCAGTGAGGCTGGCTGCAAGGAACTTCTCTGGTCTGGACTTTGCAGAGGTGAGCTCGCTAAACATAGAGAGGTTGGCTCCTGGCGGTCATCCTGGGCGATTAACAATATGGACCGAGTCTGCTTTAAAGAAGCTTGAGGAGATATTTGCATAATGGTGATTGCCATGGATCCCACAGAAGTCATAATAAGGCCTGTATCGTCAGAGTCTGCTCTAGACCGCCTAGAGAGGGAGAACAAACTCACTTTCATAGTCAGTAGCAAGGCCAATAAACAAACCATTAAAGAGGCGTTTGAGAAGCTCTATGGCGTCAAAGTAAAATCTGTGAACACCTGCATTACTACCTCAGGCGAAAAAAAGGCGATAATTAGGCTAGAAAAGGAATATAGCGCATCAGAACTCGCAACAAAGATAGGCCTACTTTAGGTGATGGAAAATGGGAAAGAGACTCTTGGTTCAGAGGAGGGGGCGCGGAGGATCAGTATTCAGATCTCCCTCGTGGAAACGCGTGGGAGAGGTGAGGTATCATCCCATATTGGAAGAGGAGCTGAACTCATGTGTGGAATTCCTAGTTAAAGACATAGTCCATGACCCGGGAAGAAGCGCCCCTGTTGCTGTTGTAACAAATAGTAAGGGTTTAAAAACATTAATGGTGGCTCCTGAAGGTCTGTTCGTTGGTCAGAAGGTATACTTTGGCGCACAAGCCTCGCCCAACGTAGGTAACGTACTTCCTCTCAAGAATATACCGGAGGGGACATTAGTCTGCAACATAGAGGGTCTCCCTGGTGACGGGGGGCGTTATGTGCGGTCCGCAGGGAGCTACGCAACTGTGGTTTCCCATTCAGGTGACTCTGTGATAGTGCAATTCCCGTCAGGCATGGTAAAGTCATTCAGTGGGTCTTGCAGGGCTACTGTGGGTCTGGTTGCAGCTGGAGGTATTGTGGAGAAACCTCTGTTAAAGGCCGGAGCCAGTTACCACAAATACAGGTCGAAGTCGGTGAAATACCCGCGCGTTCGTGGCAAGGCTATGAGCCCATACGCTCATCCACACGGTGGTGGGAGCCATCCCAAGGGAGGCAGGCCTGTGAGCAGGACTGCGCCACCCGGTCAGAAGGTTGGGATGATCGCACCAAAGAGAACAGGAAGGAAGAAAAAGTGATAGAGAGGTGAATTTATGTCAAAAGAATTTACCTACCGGGGATATACGATCTCTCAACTTGCCAATATGCCAATGGACGAGTTCATTAGGCTACTCCCAAGCAGGCAGCGAAGGTCTTTAATGAGGGGTCTCAACCCTGAACAGAGAACTCTGTTTGAAAAAATACGCAAAGCGAAGCTCCAAGCAGCGAAGGGCAAAAAGGTAGTGATCAGGACTCACTGTCGCGACATGATAATTCTCCCAGAGATGGTGGGCTTGACGATATCTGTGCATAATGGTAAGGAATTCGTTCCAGTGGAGATCATTCCGGAAATGATCGGTCGATACCTCGGAGAATTCGCAATAACCACTGCCAAGGTCACACACGGCGCTCCTGGGTTGAAGGCTACCAGAAGTTCAATGTTCGTACCACTCAAGTGATTTTTTCCAATTTTTTGGCTCATTTCATTCGTTCTTTTACTAGACCGAAAGAAATCTCTGCCCTTATAGTTGCAAATTCAAAATAACGAGTCCCGCCCCACTCCTCAATTGCATTACTCACTATTGTAACCACTGTTGTAAGAGTTCAATTCCCTGTTTGATTTTTTTTGAATAGCACCTAATTTTTTCCTGTAAAAATTCAATTCCTCAAATCTTAAATTAACAGAAATCTGCACTTTTGCTCGATCCATAATGAGAAGCAATATTTTGATGGCGTTCGCCTTTGCAATGATGCTCTGCCTGACGTTGTACTCTGGTGTTTATGCCAGCTCCCTTGGGAAAGCAGAGATCGTTCACTTCTGGGTAGCCGTACCTGCTGGCAATGTCACTGAACCGATGACCTTACGTGGGGCTGGTCCACCAATCAGCATGGCGCCCCTAACAATAGACTTGGATGCGAGAGGATTGCCTAAGAAGCTTCTAAACCCAGACGTGGAGGCAATATCTACCCACTGGATATACAATCTTGGCAAAAAGCCGATCAGGATCTGTCTGGATCTTGTAAATGTTACCTTCCCTATTGAATGGGAGGTCAAAGCCGACTGGCCTTACGATCCCTCCACGCACACCTTCACCAAACCTTTGCCTCCAGGTCAGAGGATTCCAGGACTCTCCGTCGACTGGATCTTCAAAATACCTGCGTATTACATGGATGAGCAAGTAATCTATGACGGTGGCTTATTGATATTAGATGCAGATTCTGGTCAGCCCCTGACTTTTATTCCCATAAAAATCGTCAGGGGAGGAACAACCGTGCCCCAAGGAGGTGTGGGCAGTTGTCATTAGAGGGTAAGAAGCAAACACTGCTTAATAATAAGTACAGGTATCTTTCTTGGATCTTGGGCTTTCTTTTCTTTGTTGGACCGTTCGCGTTTTTAACCACGCTAGTCTACTTTGCTATTGGCAATATATCCTCGCCGGACCTTCACACTATCTGTCTAAGAATGCCGCTTGATTGGGTATTTTCTGGCAGAATATACAACCTACTTGGCAGTCCAGTAATGACCGGCTTTACAATAATTGTACTCCTCATCGCACTCTTCGCCGGACCATTGTTTTGCGGGTGGCTCTGCCCTGTCGGCTCGGTCAGCGAAGCCATAAGCCGCGTCCTCCCGATACCAAAAAAGTTCAAGCTACACATAAGGGACACGAATGTCACGAGGAGTCTCAGATACGGTTTTCTCAAGGGTTTCATATTGGTCTCTATACTCGTTGGAATTGGGTATGCCGGTGTGAGCGGCATTTGCTGCAGGTACTACCCCTCTTCTGTTCTGCAGAACCTTGTCAATGGTTTATTGACCCAACCTTCTGCCCTAGATTATTGGCACACGGGCGCAATTTTGGTTTTGCTCTTCTGGTCGTTGATAGGCGGCATCTTCACTTTTGGTGGGAGGGGTTGGTGTATCCTTTTCTGCCCACTGGGCGCCGCATCTGGTTTGATCCACACGATAGGTGCTAGACTTGGATTCTACAGGACTATCAAGAATGAAAAGTATTGCAAGGAATGTGGGTCCTGTTTGGATGTTTGTCCTATGTGGGCCATAGGGGTTGGTGGCTCAATAGAAAGAACCCTCTGCATAAACTGCAAGGAGTGTGTAAAAAAATGCCCTGCCCATGCGCTTAATGTGGTATGGGGGAAGGTGAAAAAAAGTTGATTCAGTCGATTATAAAGCAGTTCAGAGAGAGATTCAGACTATTCTTTACCTTTGTACTTTCAGCTTCCAGCATGCCCGCGATTTACCTTTTACGAGTCCCTCAGGCATGCGGGTTATCTTGTGCAACATGCCCGTTCGGAGGATTTTGTATCATCGCTTTGCCCATCATCATTGGTGCTGCTTTATTTACCAAATCTTCTAAAAAAGTGAGGGCTTGGGCAAAAGCCCTGACTAATCACACAAATACAAAATAGTCTTCCTGAAGGGCTTTTCTGACTAGGATGCACTACAAATTTGTTTTTGATCCAAAGCTTGGCCCATCAGTGTGGCAGCAAATCAAATACTGAGGTTGCTAACACCGGTCTCCAGCACGTGAACTTTTCAAACATTGTAAAAAACTTTTTATATCCCTCCCAAGTTTTAAACTTGCGATTCGACCTATCATGATAAATTGGAAGTGGTATAATGCCCGAATGGGGATATTCAACCTTGGAGTATGATCCTGACAAAATGGCTAGGGCTAGTGGGAGGGACCTTCGCATTTCCCCAAAGGAGGCCAGAGAGATATGCAATGCTATAAGGCACATGCGCCTCGATGAGGCTATAGAATATTTGAAGCGTGTAATCGAGAAGAAGGAGGCCGTCCCCTACCGTAGGTTCAAGAGCAACGTCCCACATCACTCTGAGGTAGCAAACAGATTTGGAATCCCCTCGGGCAGATATCCAGTTAAGGCTTGCTCTGAGATCCTCAAAGTGTTAGAAAATGCAAAGGCAAATGCCGAAAATAAAGGTCTTGACATAGAAAGCCTGCGCATCCGTCATGCATGCGCACAGGCTGCCATGAAGATCAGAAACTACATACCACGTGCTTTCGGCAGAGCCACTCCTTTCTTCCATCCCCTGACCCACATAGAAATTGTAGTTGAGGAGGTAGGCGCATGAGTATAGCAAAATTCTTTATCAACAAATCTTCCAAAAATATGATAATTGACAATTATCTCAGGAACGAGCTCAAGAGAGCGGGTTATGCTGGCGTAGAATTTCAAAAGACTCCCCTTGGGAACAGGGTTGTGATATACGCCGAGAGACCTGGAATGGTTATAGGTCGACAGGGAGCTACCATAAGGGAACTGGCACACGTGATAGAAACTAAATACGGTCTCGAAAACCCCCAGATAGCGGTCGTCCCTGTCCAGAACCCTGAATTAAACGCCAGAATAATGGCAAGCAGAGTGGCCTCTGCCTTGGAAAGGGGCATACATTTCAGGAGGGCCGCATTCGTTGCGTTGAGGCAGATCATGGAGGCGGGCGCACGCGGCGCCGAAATAGTAATTCGGGGCAAGCTCTCAACAGAGCGGTCCAGGTATGAAAAGTTCAGATCTGGAGCAATATTGAAGGCCGGAGAGCCAAGAAAATATGCCGTTGACAGGGCTGTAACGAGCGTTCTCCTGAAGCCTGGCGTCTTCGGGATCCAAGTTAGCATATATCTGCCGGTCAAGACCGTCGACGACATCTCTATTGTTGAAGTTCCACAGCAGGCAGCCGGGTGATCGGATTGGCAATCTTTAGGATCCAGGAAATCAGAAAGATGAGCAAGGAGGAGCGGAGTAAGAAGCTCTCGGAACTAAGGGCCGAGCTCTCCAAAATGAAGGCAATGCAGGCTATGGGTGGCTCGCTAGAAAATCCCTCGAGAATAAGGCTGCTCAGAAAGACAATAGCCCAGTTTCTCACGGTCAACCGAGAGGAGGAACTCGGGTTGAAGAGGGCTGAGCCGAGGGAAGAGCCCTCAGCCAAAGTTACAAAGGGGTTGACCAAAGAGGCAGAGAAGGAAGTTCCAAAAACCAGAGCCGAGCCTGCTGAACCCAAAGCAAGTAACATCTACGAAAAAGAGGAATCGGAGGAGAAAAGTGAATGAATGTTAACCCTTCAAACCTAATTTATCATGACCTCGTGGGCCTTCCAGCTAAGGTAGAGTTTTCCTCAGACCCTACCCAAATAGGCCTGGAAGGGATGGTTGTTGACGAGACAAAGAATATGCTTGTTCTCTTCACCAGCAGGGGCTGTAAGAAAGTCAGTAAAAGAAACTCTCTATTCACTTTCTACATACCTCAACCGGTGAGTGTAGACGGAACTAAGATCGCCTATCACCCTGCTGAACGTTTAAAACGCATTCAAAGGAGGAAGAAGTAAATGTCACAGACGTTAAAGGAGACAAAGTCTGCCCAATGTTCCGACAAGAACTGCCCATTCCATGGGAGCTTATCCATTAGAGGGAAGACCCTAACAGGTCGAGTTGTTAGTGACAGGATGCACAAAACAGTCGTCGTCCAAGTCGATTACCTTTACTATTACCCCAAATACAAGAGATACGCAAAACGGAGGTCAAAAATCCACGCTCACAACCCTCCATGTGTGGGCGCAGCCAAGGGGGATGTTGTCAAGATAGCTGAGTGCCGCCCCCTCAGCAAGACAGTGGGCTTTGTAGTAGTTGAAAAGTCTGGTGGTGAATGAGATGGCAAAGAGAGGGAAGGGTCTCGGCGGTGGTATAACCTACAGACCAGGAATAAGCCCTGGTTTGCCCATGGGTGCCTTATTGAAGTGCGCAGATAACAGCGGAGCCAAGGTTGTCCAGCTTATTGGGGTTCCTAAGATTAAGAGCAGGATCCGCCGCCTCTCATCAGCCTCAGTTGGAGACAAAGTCATAGTCTCTGTTAAGGAAGGCACACCAGAAGTTCGCCGCCAGATATTTCACGCCGTTATAATAAGACAAAGGAAGCCCTTCAGAAGACTAGACGGGACGTGGATTCAATTTGAAGATAATGCGGCTGTGATTGTTACAGAGGATGGTGAGTGTAAGGGTACCGAGATAAGAGGACCTGTGGCAAAGGAAGCCGCTGAGCGATGGCCGAAAGTCGCAGGTCTGGCATCAATGGTAATTTGAGGTGATACATGTGGCCAGCATTAAACCTAAAGTCCAAAGGAAACCTGTCTCACTCCATTTGAGGAGAAAAAATATGCGTGCTCCTCTCTCAGATGAGCTAAGAGAACGCTACGGAACTAGAACAGCTGCCCTTCGTAAGGGAGACACTGTGCTTATAGTGAGGGGTGACTATAAAGGGCATGAGGGGAAGGTCTCATCAATTGACCTCTCAAAAATGCGCATAACTGTTGAGGGCGTGACCATAAAGAAGACCGATGGGACGACCAAGCCGGCCCCAATTAAGCCTTCAAAAGTCATCATCACAAAACTTGATCTCTCCGACAAGAAACGGAAAGAGATCTTTGAATCAAGACTCAAGCGGAGGGAATCCTCTTGAAGCGACACTTGAAGACTTACCCTGCACCCCGTTTCTGGCCTATCAGAATAAAGGAGAGGGAATTTGCTGTTCGTCCTTCGCCAGGTCCACACCCCCTGAACTACTCCATCCCATTAGGGATAGTGTTGAGGGACGTCCTAAATTATGCAACGACCATCGGGGAAGCAAAGAAGATACTCTCTGAAAGGAAAGTAATGGTGGATGGCAAAGTTAGGACTGACTATAAATATCCGTTGGGGCTAATGGATGTGTTGCATCTCCGTCCATCCAATGAGTATTACAGAGTCCTCCCCCACCCCGTAAAGAAGCTATCTTTGGTGAAAATATCCCCAGAGGAGGCCACCTTTAAGTTAGTAAGGGTGGCAGGGAAGCGGATACTCAAGGGTGGGAGGGTTCAGCTGAACTTCCACGACGGGAGATCATATAGCATAAAGGTCGACGACCCGTTTAACATCCAAGTTGGATATAAGCTATACGACACAGTGAAGCTTACAATACCTGAGGGCGAGATCACCGATCACATCCCTCTCGAACCTGGGGCTTTTGTATGCGTAATAGGTGGCAGCAACATAGGCAAATATGGGGAAGTAGTAGAGTCTCCGGCTACTAGAAGCAAAGACCAATTGGTCAAGGTAAGAATAGAGGGCGTTGAAAGCACCGTTACGCTTAAGTACTTATTCCCAATAGGTAAGGGAAGCCCAATCATAAACATTAGTGGAGTAGTGTCGTAAATATGTCCGAGGGTGCTAAGGCCACAGGAGTTGGCCAATCGAACCCCATGCGATCAATAAGGATCGGAAAGGTAGTTGTGAACATAGGGGTAGGAGAGGGAGGAGAGCGTCTAGAGAAGGCCATGACCGTCCTTGAGTCCATAACCGGAGCAAAACCTTGCCCAAGGCGAGCTAAGAAAACTATAAGGGATTTTGGCGTAAGAAGGGGAGAAAACATCGGCTGCTTAGTTACGCTTAGGGGAGAGAAAATCGAGGACTTTCTCAGAAGAGCTTTTGACTCCAGAAAGAACCAATTAAAGGAGTCCTCTTTTGACGATTATGGCAACATATCTTTTGGAATACCTGAGCACATAAACTTGCCTGGAACGAAATACGATCCATCGCTTGGAATATTTGGCATGAACGTCTGCATCGTTTTGGAAAGACCAGGTTACAGGGTCTCGAGGAGACGCTACCGACCGTCAAAAATTGGTCGGAATCACCGCGTAACGAAGGAGGAAGCAATCGCATTCATGACTGAGCGGTTTGGCATTAAAGTTGAGAGGGAGGCCTAAATATGGGAAAAATCCGGAAACCAAAGGAAAGGAAGTTTGGCAAGGGTAGCCGAGCCTGCAAGCGCTGCGGATCAAAAGGGAGCACCCTCATAAGGAGATATGGTCTCAACATCTGCCGCCAATGTTTCAGGGAGGCCGCAGAAACCTTAGGGTTCAAGAAGTACATGTAGGTGCATGACCATGTGGGTGCAGGATCCGCTGGCTAACGTTCTGATAAATATCATGAATAGCGAGGAGCGGGGCAGAAGCGAGTGTATAGTCACTCCCGCTCCAAAGCTCGTAGCAAACGTACTTCGCGTCCTCCAGAGGCATGGTTATATCGGGGAGTTCGAGTTTATTGACGATGGTCGTTTAGGAAAATTGAGGATTCAGCTGCTCGGCAGGGTGAACAAATGCGGCGTAATAAAGCCCTACTTTTCAGTCTCATATAAAGAGATTGACAATTACGTTTACCAATACCTCCCTGCAAAGGACATCGGGATCCTCATATTGACCACCCCAAAGGGGATCTTAACCCACAGGGAAGCGATTTCTAACAAAATTGGTGGTCGCCTACTGGCCTACGTCTACTAGGGTGATGGCGATGACAAACTCATCATTGTCTTTAAAGATTCCAGAAGGGGTTAGCGTCTCACTGCAGGGATCATCAGTTACCGTGTCTGGTCCAAAAGGCACCATCTCAAAAGACTTCGCACATTCTGGACTCAAGTTCACAAGGACTGAGGATTCCATAGTGCTGACTGCCTCTGGCAAGGGAAAGCGTTCCAAGGCAATCCTAGGAACAATAGCCTCCCACATAAAGAATATGTTCAAGGGAGTTACCGAGGGTCATCACTACACTATGAAGGTGGTTTATGCTCACTTTCCAATCACTGTCAAGGTGGCAGGGAGAGAGGTCCACATAGAGAACTTTATGGGAGAACGATCTAAACGGGTAGCCAAAATAGTTGGCAATGTGAAGATAACGGTCAGCGGGGACGAGATTATTCTCGAAGGCATGGATAAAGAGGAAGTAGGTCAGACCGCTGCCAACATACACTTGGCAACCCACGTCAAGAAGATGGATCCCCGAGTCTTCCAGGATGGTATCTATCTTGTGGAGAGGAGGTAAGTAAAATGTCCGGCTCAGACAAACTCTCTAGGGCTTTAAAGATCAGAGAGAAGATCTCCCAGAGGAGACCAGACTTCATCAGACAAGAGGCTAATAGGTTCCCGCGCCTTGGAGAAAAGTGGCGGAGCTGTACAGGTATCAGGTCAAAGATGCGCCTAAAGAAGAAAGGGAGGGCTGCTATCGTCGAATCTGGGTACAGGAGTCCTGTATTGGCGAGGGGGCTTCACCCCTCTGGGAAACGCGAGATCTTGGTTTACAACATTGAGGATCTGAGCAAAATAAACCCCTCGACAGACGTCATCAGAATAGCATCCACTGTGGGAAAAAGGAAGAGGCTCGAGATCCTCGAAAAATCAAAAACCTTAGGGGTAACTGTAGTAAACATTCGCCCCTCCGAGAAGGTTCTATTAGAAAAACGGGAGGCGCCTTCAGAAGAAGTGAAAGAAAAAGAAACCAAAGGAAAAGCGCCAGAAGAAGAGCGCCCTCAAGAGCCAGAAGTGGCTGAGAAAGAGGCGATGGAGAGAAAAGAAGAGGGATGGTCTGCTGAAAGAGAAGAGAAGGAGTTGGAGGGATCAGAATGAGCCTTAGGATTCAGCGCAGGATAGCAGCAAAAGTCTTGAAGGTTGGTGAAAGCAGGGTTTGGATGGACCCGGAACGTTTTGAAGACATTAGCATGGCTATCACAAGGGACGACATTCGCGCATTGATCAAAGAAGGCGCCATAAAAGCCACTCCTGAAATGGGGGTAAGCCGTGGCAGATACAGGCGCATCCGCCGGCAAAAGAGAAAGGGCCTCAGGAAAGGTTATGGTAGTAGAAAGGGCCCTGTCGAGAATGATGATTGGACTGACAGGATACGGTCTATGAGGGAGTTCCTCCGTCTTCTCAGGAAGAGGCGAATAATCACCCCATCGGTTTACAGGATGCTCTATATTAAGGCTAAAGGTGGAGCTTTTCACGACAAGAGGCAACTCAAGACTTACATAGAAGAACATAACTTGGCGAGGAGGTAAAAAATTGGCAAAAGGACCTACTTATAGGGTGGCATTCCGGAGGAGACGTGAGGGGCGGACTGACTACAACCTCAGGAAGCGCCTCGTCTCCAGCAGGAAGCCTAGGCTCGTGGTAAGAAAGTCCCTCAAGCACCTGTCCGCCCAGCTCGTGGAGGCGAGGGTTGAAGGGGATAGAGTGTTGGCAAGCGCTACAACCATTGAACTGAAGGAATTTGGCTGGAAGGGTGGTACTGGCAACCTCCCTGCCGCTTACCTTGTAGGTTTCCTATTGGGCAAGCGCGCGTTGAGTAAAGGGTTTGAGACCGCAGTTTTAGATCTAAATGGTTACCCCATCACGAAGGGCAGCCGCCTCTTTGCTGCCCTCAAAGGAGCGCTAGACGCTGGAATGCAGATTCCCCATAGCGATGAAATACTCCCCACTGATGAGCGCATTAAGGGAGAGCACATTGCCAAATTTGCAGAATTGTTGCAGAGGGAGAACCCCGCAAAATACCAGTCCCAATTCTCCAAGTACATCAGCGTCGGCCTCCAGCCAGAGAGTATAGTCCAGCACTTCGAAACGGTTAAGGAGGCTATTTCAAAGAAGGTGAAATGAGATGGCATATCAACAGTCACAATGGGTTCCGAGAACCACTCTCGGTAAACTTGTCTTGGAAGGAAAGATCACCAGTATCAAGGAAGTCTTTGAACAGAACATACCGATTAAGGAGCCAGAGATTATTGACGCTTTACTTCCTGACATAAAGCACGAAGTCCTTGACGTTGGGATAGTCCAAAAGCAGACGGACGCCGGCGAGATCACAAAATTCAAGATCGGGGTCGTAATCGGAAACTTTGACGGTTACGTTGGCATAGGAATCGGCAAATCAAAGCAGATGAGATTCGCGATAGACAAAGCCATAGCCAATGCTAAGCTCAACATAACCCCCGTCAGGAGGGGCTGCGGGCATTGGAAATGCCCCTGCGGGAACCCCCACAGCCTTCCCTTCGTCGTCACAGGTAAGAGCGGCAGCGTCACCGTAACACTCATCCCTGCGCCAAAAGGGGTTGGCCTAGTTGGCGGTGCAGCTGCCAAAACCTTGCTGACATTTGCAGGGATCAAGGACGCTTGGGTCGTTTCCAGGGGCGAGACAAGAACTACCATGAACTTTGCAGGGGCTGTTTATGACGCCCTGAGGAACACCTATAGATTTAAGAAATAATGGTGGTAATGATGAAGCTATTCCTAGCGATTCGAATCAGAGGGTTAACGGGTGTCTCCCCGGAGATGCTGGACGTACTAAACCGCTTGAACGTCCCAAAAAAACACAACGCCTCGCTTATTCCTGACACCCCCTCCATGGTTGGCATGCTTAAGAAGGCATCAGATTACATAACCTGGGGGGAGATAAACAAAGAGAGCCTCATAGCACTCCTTCAAAAGAGGGGGCGATTAGAGGGCAATAAAAGGATCACCGAAGAATCCCTCAAAAAAATTGGGTTCAATAGCTTCGAAGAACTGGCAGAGAAGATCATTGCCGATGGGAAGGTCCCCCCACCAATAAAGAAAACCTTCCGGCTCACACCTCCAAGTGGGGGCTTCAAGGGTCCTATAACTAAGCATGTAAATGAGGGTGGCGAACTGGGCTATAGGGGCGAGGCAATAAACCAACTCCTATCAAAGATGATATAAAAAGTGAAGGGAACAAAAACTAAAAATATATTAGTGAAAGTCTTTCTGATTATCGCTAATCTCAGTGGTGTTTACAAATGGTAGTTCGAAGGGATCGTAAAGTCAGGCGGCAACGGGGCTCTAGACTTTATGGCTGGGGTCAGGTTGGACAGCATAGAAAGTCTGGAACCCGGGGTGGATTTGGTAACGCAGGTCTTCACAAACACAAGTGGAGCTGGACGGTGAAGTATGGAAAGGACCACTTTGGAAAGTACGGGTTTGTGAGGCCACTTGCTGTGTCAAAGCCTGTCAGATCAATAAATGTGGGATCATTGGCCACACTGGTTCAAGGCAAAATACTTGAAAAGGACGACAAAGGTAGGGCCGTTTTGGACTTGAGCGCCTTGGGCTACGACCGGCTACTTGGAAGTGGGAAGATAGACTTTTCAGTCGTGGTGAAGACTAATCATGCCTCAGAGATAGCAAAGAAAAAGATCGCTGAAGCTGGTGGGGAAGTCATCGTAGCAGGATGAGGTAGCGGTAATCATGGCTCGTTTCCTTGATCTCATGGAACCAATAATGAAATACGTCCCGGAGGTTCCAAAGCCCCAGCGGAAAGTGAGCTTCAAGGAAAAGGTATTCTGGACTGGGCTGGCACTCGGAATATACCTAGTCATGTGCGAGATCCCTCTTTTTGGCGTACCGATCTACCAGACCGGCTACGAACAACTCTTCTTCTATAGAGTGATATTTGCCTCGAAGAAAGGCTCCCTGATGGATCTCGGGATAGGTCCCATCGTCACTGCTGGGCTCATAATGCAAATCCTTGCCGGTTCTAAAATACTAAATGTGGATATGACAAAGCCTCGCGACCGGGGGCTATTCACAGGCACCCAGAAGTTGCTTGCGATACTTATGACCGCTTTTGAGGGCACAGCATTTCTCATAGGCGGAAATTATGGGAAGCCAGACACTTTGATTTCGGTTTTCATCGTTCTCCAACTCGTGTGTGTGGGTATTCTGGTTTTACTCCTCGACGAGATGATCCAGAAAGGTTGGGGACTGGGAAGCGGGGTGAGCCTCTTCATCCTCGCGGGCGTCTCACAGCAGGTGATCTGGCTCAGTTTCTCCCCGTTCGGCCCAATCGCGGATGGTAAGTCACTTGGCGCTATAGTTGCTTTCTTCCAGACGATACTTAAAGGTGAAAACATTCTGTCCGCTTTCTCAAGGTACCCGTACCCTGACATGACTGGTTTTATTGCCATGATCATAGTCTTCTTGCTGGCGGTCTATCTTGAAGGCATGAAGATAGAGATACCTGTGGCCTACGCCAAGTACGGTGGGATGCGTGCTAAGATCCCACTCAAGTTCATGTACGTCTCTAACATACCCATTATCCTGGCCTCGGCACTCTTCGCAAACTTTTACCTATTTGGTCAAATCCTCTGGCAGAATCTCAATATGGCGAATAACAATCCATGGCTAAACTGGTTCGTGATGTTCAATTCCACATCCACTACTCGGGAACTCTTACCGGGCTGCTTCTTGTATTACATCTATTCTCCAAGGAGTCTAACAAATGTAATTCGTGATCCAATACACGCCATCCTTTACACTTTGATCCTCGTGACATTCTCAGTGATATTTGCTAAGGTCTGGGTCGAGGTCTCAGGTATGAGCGCCAAGGCACAGGCAGAACAGCTCGTGAAGGCAGGTCTTCAGATCCCTGGTTTCAGAAGATCTCCGGGCATTATCGAACAGATCCTCCAAAGATATATCCCATCTCTTACCATAATAAGCGGTATAGGAATCGGTCTGCTTGCTGGCATCGCCGATATGCTAGGTGCAATAGGTAGCGGCATAGGTATACTCTTGTCCGTAGGTATTATTTACCAGTACTACCAAATACTTGCAAAGGAACAGCTCTCGGAGACATATCCTGGTCTCGGGAGATTTCTGGGTCAGGAGTAGGGTTAAAAATGGCAAAGAGGGCCTCTAGAGAGGGAAAATTAGTAATAGTGACTGGCATACCTGGTGTCGGCAAGACGACCGTCCTTAATTCCACAATATCTTTCTGCAAAGAAAGCAGAATTGATGTGATGCACATCAACTACGGGGATATAATGTTTGAGGAGGCCATTGCTAATGGTCTTGTCAAGGATAGGGACGAGATGCGCAGGCTCTCAATAAACCATCAGATCTCTTTACAGCTCAACGCCGCCAACAGGATAAGATCGATTTCAGAGAAGAATAATGTTCTGCTGGATACCCACATGTTCATAAGGACCATTGATGGCTATATGCCTGGAATACCGATTTGGATCGCCGAATCACTCATGCCTGACGCCATAGTCCTTCTAGAGGCCGATCCAGAGTCCATATCGAGACGTCGAAGGAAGGATGCTGGGATCAGAAATAGGGAAGAGGACTCGCCCCAAAAGATAGAGGAGCACCAACTTATGGGCAGGGCAGGGGCTGCATCCTTGGCAATACTCACAGGTTGCACCGTTTTAATAGTAGAGAACAGAGAGGGAGAACACGAGACGGCAGGCCGTGTCATAGCCTCACTTTTTAGGAGGCAATAGTATGGCCTTGGAATTTCTCTCAGACCTTTATATTTCGCTTGTGGCCTCCCTGTCCGCGATTTTGGGTCCTGCCAAGGACTTCCCGTTCTCTGCACTTACCATCCTAATTATATCCGTTGGGATGGCCTTAATCTCATCAGCGGTCACTCGTGCAGTAACGGATGTAGAACAAATGAGGCGAAGGATGGTGGAGGTGAGGGAGTGGCAGAGCGCGTACACAAAGGCCTTGCGCTCCAAAGATCAGAAGCAGATAGATAAACTTAAGAAAAAGGAGGCTACCATAAAGCGTGCCCAAGCCGAGATGATGCGAGAGCAGTTCAAGCCCATCTTCTTCATCATGATCCCCTTCACCATTTTCTTCTACCTTTTTAATGGGGTATTCGGGTACAGCCAGATCACGGTGGCCATCTCCCCGATCGACCTTCCCGTGATTGGGACCAAATTCCCCTTTTGGACATGGTATATTATAACTTCCTTCAGCTTCTCCGCCCTGATCCAAAGAGTGTTCAACCTGCCCTCAGCATCAGACTGAAATCCTTATTTTATTTTTGAGGACAAATTGTGTGTGGTGCTCTCTTTGAGGTCTTTGGATAACCTACTAATCACCATAAGCGGGCCTGCTGGGTCTGGTAAATCGCACTGCGCCTCAAAACTGGCTGAATTATATGGGATACCATGCCACTCAGTGGGGTCAATTTTCAGGAAGATGGCCTCAGAGCGTGGCCTCTCAGTGGAGGAGTTTTCAAGGTTGGCAGAGAGAGACCCCACAATAGACCAGGAACTGGATCGCCGAACCTCAGAGATAGCTAGCAAGGGTGGGCAGATTATAGAAGGTCGTTTGGTATCATTCTTTTCCAAGTCGTTTCCCAACACACTCAGGTTTTATCTGACTGCCCCCTTCGAGGAGAGAGTGAAGAGGATCGCCATGCGTGAGGGTATATCCGTTGATGTTGCCGAGGTCCGCACCCGTATGAGGGAGGAGAGTGAGAGACAAAGGTACAGATCTCTTTACAACATAGACATAAACGACCTATCGGTCTACGACTTTGTCATAAACACTTCAAAGTGGGACAAAGACTCTGTGGTACTTCTACTTAAAGAGATTATTGATCTATACCTTAAAACCTCCAGTAAAGAATAAGGGTCTCAATACTCAATATTTGAAATAATTAAATACTACCAAGGCGCATGGTGTTATTTTTGGAAAACTCAAACGTGCTCATCAAAGGGGAAGAGCCCACAGATCCAAGGTACGGATGGGTTCCTAGATCCCGCCCTCTTAAAGAATATTTGGAGACAGGCGTGATAAACCTCGACAAGCCGCCAGGTCCAAGTAGCCATGAGGTAGTCGCTTGGGTTAAGCGCCTCCTCTCGATCTCAAGGGCTGGACACGGGGGCACGCTGGACCCAAAGGTGACGGGCGTTCTACCAATAACACTTGGCAGATCCACCAGGATAATCTCATTTATTATGAAGTCTGGTAAAGAGTACATAGCCCTAATGGAGCTTCATGGGGATGTCGACGATGATCGGCTTCACCAGGTTGTTAAGGAATTTGTGGGGCCCATATACCAACTCCCTCCCGTTAGGTCATCGGTAAAGAGAGCCCTGAGGGTCAGAAAAATAAACTCCATAAAAATACTTGAAAGGGAAGGTAAGTTTGTTTTAATGAGGGTCGATTGCGAGGCTGGCACCTACATTAGAAAACTCTGCCACGACATCGGCGAAGTCATTGGGTGCGGAGCCCACATGAGGGAGTTGAGGAGGACTCGGGCAGGTCCATTTAAAGAAGATAGCGGTTGTGTGACCCTTCACTCGCTCCTTGACGCCATAACTCTATGGAAGGGTTCTGGCGATGAGTCCCTACTCCGCCGCGTAGTCACACCAATAGAAGATGCATTGATAGGTATGCCAAAAGTTTATGTTAGGGACTCAGCCGTGGACGCCCTCTGCCATGGAGCTGATCTCGCCTCCCCAGGTGTATTGAAATTAGATAAAAACATAAGACCTGGGGACACTGTATGCATTATGACCTTGAAGGGAGAGCTTGTCGCGTTGGGTGTTGCCGAAATGTCCAGTGAGGAGATCTTAAAATCTGACCATGGGATTGTTGTGAAAACTAGGAGGGTTGTAATGGAGCCTGGCACATACCCGAAGAAGTGGTGATCCTAATGTATAAAAATGAGCCTCTCTCCTCCCATTACTTCACTAAGCCAAATACCAAAAAACCAAAAAAATACAATTTACGCTTCGACTTCAAAGGTCACACAATCTCTTTGGTGAGTGGCAGCGGGGTATTCTCAAAGGATCACGTTGATCTGGGCACTCTCGTACTCCTCGAGAGCGTCTCACTCCCTGACGAAGGCGAGGTTCTTGACATGGGGTGCGGTTACGGAGCTTTGGGCATTGCCATCGCAAAATCAAGACCAAAACTCAAGGTGACAATGGTAGACATAAACCCTCTAGCCGTAAAACTAGCCCGCGAGAATATAGAAATAAACCAGGTATACAACGCAACAGCACTCCGAAGCGACCTTTACTCTCAATTGGAGGGCAAAAAATTCGACATTATATTCTCAAACCCTCCTTTGGCAGCGGGCTATAAGACCATCTTCCCCATGATTGAAGGAGCAAAAGCTTTCCTCAAAGAGGGCGGCTCTCTAGTCCTCGTCCTAAGAAAGGGGACCAATGCCATCCCCCAGAAGATGAGGGAGGTATTCAACAACGTGGCACTCATATCGAGGAAGAGCGGCTACAAAGTTTTCCTCTCTATTAAAACAACAAATCAACCAAAAACTCCTTAACGCGACAAACCAGCAAAACTTATGAGTAACATTCTAGTCACATAAACTCGACCCAACATTTAATAAAAGTAGGCCGAGGTCTCCTAGTCTGGTAGGGAGCAGACGTTGGGCCGGCTCAAGCCTGGAGAGGATCCCTAGTCAGCCTGTGACTCGCAAGGGTCTCGGGGGTTCAAATCCCCCCCTCGGCGCCACCAAGCTTTTTAGAAAAAAGCTTGACCAAAAACCATCAGGAAGCGTTAGAGAGGATAAACTTCAGGTTCAAGTACGGTATTGGTACCGTACGGGATTACGGTACGGTCAAGGACTTCGAGCGCTTCTACCTGATCGACCGCCGCCTTTCCACGGACTCAGTCGTCCACTACGCCAACACCGTCTTCCGCCTTCCCGTCCATGCCGGGAAGCCGCTCAAATCGCTCACAAAAGACGACATAAGAGACTTCCTCGCGCTCTTTTCCAATACACACACTTAAAGATCTTTTGGCGAGAAAGCC
>Ga0272448_1000866_pt1 | contig 43440 bp, 32 predicted proteins | sample YNPCB0191_FD_202220 | JGI IMG/M metagenome (GOLD analysis project Ga0272448, IMG submission 202220) | Hot spring sediment microbial communities from Yellowstone National Park, WY, United States - YNP-CB-019-1 | ecosystem: Environmental > Aquatic > Thermal springs > Hot (42-90C) > Sediment... | reverse complement strand
GTACGGGGTGCGGATCACCCCCGAAGCGCTGGTGATGGCCACGCGGGCCTAAAGAGACGGTGACGAGGCGAAATCACCGTCAGACCAGGGCACTACTGCGTCTGAAAATAGCTAAACTTCAGGGGTTGCGATCAGAAATGAACGCCAAGTCCCGGCAGGGACGACCGAAATCATACGAGCGCAAGCTCCTGTCGGGCGTCCCTGCCGGGACGCATCATGCCACGTATCCCGCTGGCTTACGGAGACCCCGGAATTCATCAAGCCGTGCCACTCTCGCCAGAAGCTGATGAGATGTGTACAATAGGGAGCAAATCATCGTTTGTGCTAAAGCAGGTTGCGCGCCAGTGGAATATTCCGCATTCCGCAGTCCGCAATCCCCATTATGAGGAGTGATCGGTGAATATTCGTAGCTGGAAGTGCTGGTTCGTGGCGTGTGTGCTCGCAGGGGCGCTGGGCGTGGCGTGGGGGGTGCCGGCGGATCCGGTGGCGACCGCGGCGGCGCAGTTGACGCAGCCGGACGCGGAGGCGCGCCGGGCGGCAGTGACGGCGCTGAGCGCCCTGCCGGGGCCGAAGGTGGCGCCGCTGTTGATCGAGGCGCTGCGGGACAGCGATACCGGGGTGCGCATGAAGGCGGTCACCGCGCTGGGAGTGCGGCGGGATGCGCAGGCGGTGGACGCGCTACTGGAGGCGCTGCGGGATGTCAGCGCGCAGGTGCGCTGCACCACCGTGGGCGCGCTGGGGGAGATCGGCGAGACGAACCCCGGCGTGCGCGCGCGCCTCTTCCCGGCGCTCATCGCGGCGCTGGAGGATAAGGACACCGGCGTGCGCAGCCAGGCGGCCAGCGTGCTGGGGAGCATCGGCGACGCCTCTGTGGTAAAGCCGCTGGCCGACGTGCTGGAGCTGGACGCCATGCCGACCGTGCGGGCCGCGGCGGCGGCGGCGCTGGGCAAGCTGCGCGACGCGCGCGGCACCGATGCCCTGCTGGCCGCGCTGCGCGATGCCGACCTGAACGTGCGCGTGGAGGCCGTGGGCGCGCTGGGGCAGGGGCGTGACCCGCGTGCGCTGGACCCGCTCATCGCGCTGCTGCAGGATCCCAACGAGACGCTGCGCCGCAAAGCCGCCTGGGTGCTGGCCTCATCGGACAGCCACCACATCGTCGATGCGCTGCTGCAGACGCTGCGCGATGACGACCCGAAGATGCGCATGGCCGCCGCGCGGGGCCTGGGCCGCGTGAGCGAGCCGCGCGCGCTGGAGCCGTTGCTGGCGGCGTGCAAAGACCCCAATGACTTCGTACGCGCCGAGGTGGTGCGCGCGCTGGGGCACTTCCGCGATGACCGCATCGAGGGCGCGTTGTGCGCCATGCTGCAGGACACCAGCGCGGGCGTGCGCCAACTGGCTATCGACAACCTGGCCGCCCTTCCGCCGCTGCACGCCGTGCCGCAGATCCTCGCCGCGCTGAAAGACCCCGCGCCGGGCGTCCGCGCCCGCGCTGCTGCCGCACTGGGCGAGCTGCGCGAGCCGCAGGCGGTGGCGCCGCTCATCACGCTCTTCGCCGACAAGGACCCCGAGGTGCACGCGCAAGTGGTGGCCGCGCTGGCCGCCATCGGGAATCCGGCCCTCGAGCCGCTGATCACGGCGGCGAAGTCGCCGACGGAGGAGATCCGGCTGGGCACGGCGGAGACGCTGGGGCAGATCCGCGACAACCGCGTCTTCCCCCCGCTCTTCGGCGCACTGAAAGATGCCGCGCCGCGCGTGCGCCGGCAGGCGGCGCTCTCGCTGGGCGTGCTGGGCGACCCGTATGCCTCGCGCAAGCTGGTGGAGGCGCTGACGGATGCCGACCTCCCCGTGCGGCTGGCACTTATCGAGGCCATGGCTCGCATCAAGGACAAGCGCACGGTGCCCTTCCTGCTGCCGCTGGTGAAAAGCCCGGCGGCCGAGATCCGCGAGGCTACGGTGACCGCGCTGGGGAACATCGGCGACCCGCAGGCACTGCACCCGCTGCTGGCGCTCATCGCCGACCACTCGCCGACGGTGGGGTGTGCCGCGACGGCCGCGCTGGGCGCACTGAACGATAAACGCGCCATGCCCACGCTCATCGCCACCCTCAAGCACCAGGATGCGGCCCTCCGCAAGACCGCCGCCTTGAGCCTGGGGCAATTGAACGATCCGCAGGCCGCCGCCCCGTTGCTGACCACGCTCAACGATTACCACCCCGGCGTGCGCGCCGGCGCGGCCCACGCGCTGGGGCAGCTCAAATCGACGCCCGCCGTCCCGGCGTTGATCGCTGTGCTGAAGGACCCCGACCTGCTTACCGCGGCGGACCTGCGGCGCGAGGCAGCGTGGGCGCTGGGCCAGTGCAAGGCGGTTGAGGCGGTGGAGGCCATCCTCCCGCTACTGCAGGACCCACAGATGACCACGCGGGTGGCCGCGGCACAGGCGCTGGGCGAGCTGGGCGACCCCAGGGCGACCGACGCGCTCATCGAAGCGCTGGTACGCGGCGGCGCCGCCACCGTGCGCGCCGCCGCCGCGGAAACGCTGGGCCGGCTGCACTACGCCGCCACCGCCCCCGAATCCCGCCGCGCCATCCCGCCCCTCATCAACGCCCTGCGCGACGACGAAGCCCTCGTCCGCCTCAAAGCCAACCTCGCCCTCTACGCCATCACTGGCCAGAACTACGGCACCGACATCGACCGCTGGGAGCTGTGGCGGAAGGCGCAAAACGGCTAAGCCCGTTCGTAGTCAGCCTGGAGCGCGAACCTCCTGGTGAGCGGATTATAGTTCTGTTCACGGTTCTCTCATCTGCTCACCAGGAGGTTCGCGCTCCAGGCCGAATCCCGCAATCCTCAAATCAAGTGCATCAAGGTTCAGACAACTTCCGTTCATATATCCGATACCCATGCTCCGCCCAGGTCATCTTATACTCCGTGGCGAGCAGGTGGCGGAGTTCGGGGAAGTCGCGGGAGGTGTCGCGGCCGCTGGGGTAAAAGGGGTTGCGCGTTTTCATCACCACGTAGCGGGGGCGCGCGTGTTCCAGCTTCGCGATGAAGTCCGCTTTCATCCCCTGGACGAACGGGTTGGACAGGTGGTGGTGGAAGATGAAGTCGACCAGGTAGGGGGTGGCGGGCGGGACGTTCATCCGCAGCATGGCCTGGGCGATGCCGCCATTCCACTCAATCGGCTGGATGCGGTCGCCGGGGCGCAGGGTGGGCTGCAGCCGGGCGATGATCTTCTCCATCCCGCTCAGGCGCGCGCCCTGGGCGCCGGGATCGATCTCTACCGGCACCTCGTCGATCAGCGGGAGCGCGATGCACAGCGCGACCACCGTCAGCACGACCATCGGCGCCAGCCGCAGCAGGTGCTCCCGCGTCTGGAACCAGTCCGCCAGGCAGAGGCCGGCGAAGAGGGTGAGGAAGTACAGCGCGATGAACCAGTGGTACGTCCAGTATTTCGCCGCCAGCGCGGGGTAGATGAGGTAGCAGACCGCATAGGCGGCCAGCACGCGGGCCTCCCAGCGGCGCACCGGCTCGACCCCTTTTCCGACCAGCAGCAGGGCGGCGGCGAGCAGCGCCGGGGGGATCCAGAGTCCGAACTGCTGGATGGAGGCGAAGTAGCCCTGCACCGCATAGGCCAGCCGGCTGCCCTCGATCATCTGGTGGCGGTCGCCCAGCACCGCGTAGAGCGGCACATACTGGGTGGTCACCCGCACCAGCGGCGTCCAGGCGTTGACATGCACCAGCCAGCCAATGGCGACGAGAATCGGCGCGGCAAAGGCGCCCGCCATCACCAGCACGGCGGTGATCCGCTGCGCGCGGGGCCGCGCCTCGCGCCGCCAGCGCAGCAGCAGCACGACGAACGCCACCGGCAGCGCGATGATGGCGTGGGGCTTCACCAGCAGGCAGCACCCGAAGAGGAGCCCGATGCCCCCGGCGGTGGCCCACAGCGGCAGCCGCTGCCCGCGCAGCAGCAGCAGCAGGGTGAGCGTGATGGGGAGGATGAGCAGGTATTCCCGCTGCAGGCTGGAGAACGGCCCCAGCAGCAGGTAGGCGAGGGCGAACATGACCGCGCCGCCCCACGCCGCCTGCGCGCCGAACGGCCGCAGCAGCGCGATGGTCGCGGCACAGATCAGCGCGAGATAGATCAGGTCGGCAATGCGGAAGCCCAGGTCGCTGTACCCGCCCCAATGCCCCAGCAGCATGTAGAGGACGAAGCACCCCGGCATGTTGATCTCGAAGAGATCCCGGTACGGCACCAGGTGCCAGTGGTCGATGGCAGAGGTGACATAGGCCATATACGCCAGGTCATGCTCAATCCGCCACCCCAGCGACGCAATAGCCAGCGACACCACCCCCGCCGTCGCCACCACCAGCCCGAGGAAGGGGAGCTTGCCGAGCAATTCTTTGAATCGTGCGAAAATCATAGCTGCATCCAGGGTAACGATTTATTCCATCAGCAAGGGGTGTATTCCTCCCCGGGGACTGCCTTCGCGGCAAAGCTCGGTTGTAGATGGGAAGGAAAGGTATCGGTAGGCATTCCGGCTTGTTTGAGGGTGCCCCGTTAAGGCTGTCCCCGCGTTTTTGCCTGACCGGTTTCTTGTCTGAACCATGATTGAAAGGATTCAAGGATTTTAGGATTCCGTCGGTGAAAGGTTTGCCCCTCGCATGATAGGCTATCCTATCGCCGACGCTACTCCACTCCGTTGCGTAGCTGACTACAAACGGGTTGTCGCATTTCCGCTCGCCGTTCGTAGTCAGGCACGCAGCGTGAGCGGAGTGCCGTCGGCGACAGGACGGCCACTCATTGACGCGGCAAACCTCCCGCCGATGGCATCCTAAAATCCTTGAATCCTTAAATCATGGTTCAGACTAAAGGATTTTAGGATTCGTCGCTGGCAGGCTTGCCGCTCGTATGATAGGCCACCCTATCGCCGACGCTACTCCACTGCGTTACGTAGCTGACTACAAACGGGTTGGCGCATTTCCGCTCGCCGTTCGTAGTCAGGCACGTAGCCTCAGCGGAGTGCCGTCGGCGACAGGAGAGGTGATGATTCGAGCGGCAAACCTCTCACCGATAGCATCCTACAATCCTCAAATCAAGTGAATCATGGTTCAGACAAAAGGGGCAGTCCCCGACCTTGTGCAAACATGCTACAATACACCCCTGTGACCGAGACCACGACCCGACAACCGATTTCTTCTCACGATCCCTATGCCGCCTTTCGCGTGCCGCAGCTCTGGCAGTATATGCTGGGCAACATGCTGTTGTTTATGGGCATGGGGGCGCAGGGGTTGGCGATCGGGTGGGAGGTGTATCAGCGCACCGGGCAGGCATTTGCGCTGGGGCTGGTGGGCGGGGTGCAGGCCATTCCGATGATCCTGCTGAGCTTGCCGGCCGGCTATCTGGCGGATCGGTTTGATCGGAAGGCGCTCTGCGTGGTCTGCCTGTGCGGGGTGGCGGCCTGCTCGCTGGGGCTGGCCTGGCTCTCCGCGTGTCATGGCCCCATCGGCTGGATGTACCTGCTGCTGTTGCTCGATGCCACCATGGCCACGCTGGGGCGTCCGGCGCGCGCCGCCATCTTCCCCATGCTCACCCCGCCGGACGTGTTCGAGAATGCCATGAAGTGGCGCACCAGCCTGGATCAGATCTCCGCCGTCGGCGGGCCGGCGGTGGGGGCGCTCATCCTCGTCTGGAGCCTGCCCGGCGTCTATATCGCCAACGCGGCCTGCGCGCTGCTCGTCATCGGGCTGCTGCTGGCCATGCGCATCCAGACCGGCCCGTCGACGGCGGGGAGCATGTCGCTGGCCACCGTGCTGGGCGGGCTGCATTTCGTGCGGGGGCGCGAGGTGCTACTGGCCACCATGTCGCTCGACCTCTTCGCCGTGCTGCTGGGCGGCGCCACCTACCTGCTGCCGCTCTACGCGAAAGACATCCTGCACGTGGGCGCCGCCGGGCTGGGCTGGCTGCGCGCCGCGCCGGCCGTGGGCGCCTTTGTCATGGCCATCCTGCTGGCGCACCTGCCGCCCATGAAGCGCGCCGGGCGCGCCATGCTGCTGGCGGTGTTCGGCTTCGGCGTGGCCACCATCGTCTTCGGCCTCTCGCACCACTTCTGGCTCTCCTGGGCCATGCTCTGCCTCACCGGCGCGCTGGACAACGTGAGCGTGGTGGTGCGCCACACGCTGGTGCAACTGCTCACCCCGGACCACATGCGCGGGCGCGTTTCCGCCGTCAACGCCATCTTCATCGGCTCCTCCAACGAGATCGGCGGCTTCGAGTCCGGCACCGTCGCCCGCTTCTTCACCCCCACCATCTCAGTGGTCGCCGGCGGCATCGGCACCCTCGTCATCGTCCTCCTCTGGGCGGGTCTTTTTCCGAATTTGCGACGGTATGGGGCGTTGAGTGAGGAGAAGGCTGGGGATTGAAGGAAGGCTTTGAGGATTGTAGGTCGGCCTGGAGCGCGAACCTCCTGGTGAGCGGATGATAGTTTCGCCACCACATCTATCATCTGCTCACCAGGAGGTTCGCGCTCCAGGCGCAGATGCGCAAGCCCAAAACTCCCACACTCCCAAACGCCCACACCCCCACACATCAAATCCACTGCCCGCGATGCTCGACCATCCAGAGTTGTGAGTTCAGCGTCGGTTCGTCGAGCTGGGAGACGGTGATGCGCTGGTAGGTGCCGTCGGGTTGCAGGCGGCGGGCGCGGACGTTGTCTTTGAGGTGCACGGTGAGCAGGGCGCGGATGAGGCCATCGCGCAGTTTGGTGTCGGTGACCGGGAAGAGGATCTCCACGCGGCCATCGAGGTTGCGCGGCATGAGGTCGGCGCTGCCCAGCAGCACTTCCTCCTCGCCGCCGTTGCGGAAGTAGTAGGCGCGCGTGTGCTCCAGGAAGCGGCCCACCACCGAGGTGACGGTGATATGCTCGCTCATGCCGGGGATGCCCGGGCGCAGGCAGCAAATGCCGCGCACCTGCAGGTCGACCTTCACGCCGGCCTGTGAGGCGCGGTAGAGCGCCTGGATGCACGCCTTGTCGGCCAGGGAATTCATTTTAAAGACGATATAGCCGTCACCGTGCGCGCGGTGGCGGGCGATCTCGCGGTCAATGCGCGCGATAATTTCGCTGCGCATGCCGACCGGGGCTACCAGCAGCTTGCGGTAGCTCTCCTTGCGCGAATAGCCGGTGAGCGCGTTGAAGAGGTCGGAGACGTCGCAGCCGATATCCGGGTCGCAGGTGAAGAGCCCGAAATCGGTGTAGATGCGCGCGGTGACCGGGTTGTAGTTGCCGGTGCCCATGTGCACATAGCGCACGATGCCTTCGCGCTCGCGGCGCACCACCAGCGTCATCTTCGCGTGCGTCTTCAGCCCGATGAGGCCGTAGACCACGTGCACGCCTTCCTGCTCCAGCGCGCGCGCCCAGGCGATGTTGTTCTCCTCGTCGAAGCGCGCCTTGAGCTCCACCAGCACGGCCACCTGCTTGCCGTGGCTGCGCGCATCCAGCAGCGCGTCGACCACCGGCGAGTTGGCGCCGACGCGATAGAGGGTCTGCTTGATCGCCAGCACATCGGGGTCGCGCGCCGCCTCGCGGATGAAGTCGACCACCGGGCTGAAGCTGTCAAAGGGATGGTAGAGCAGCACGTCGCGCTTGCGGATCACCGAGAAGATGTTGCCCTGGATGGTGAACGCCGGCGGCACCGCGGGCACGAACGGCGTGTCCTTCAGGTCGGGGCGCTCGAGGCGGGTGAGCTCCATCAGGTCCGCCAGCCCCACCGGCACCGTGGTGGTATAGACCAGGTAGGGGGCGATGCTGAGGTTTTTCGTGAGGATTTCGCGGATGCGCTCGGGCATCGCCTGGTCCACCTCCAGGCGGACCTCGGAGCCGAAATCGCGCATTTCCACGCTCTCTTCGATGGAGGAGAGCAGGTCGTCCGCCTCATCTTCCTCGATTTCCAGGTCGGCATCGCGCGTGATGCGGAACGGGTAGGCCGCGGTGACGCGCAGGCCGGGGAAGAGCAGGTCCAGATTGGCGGCGACCACCTGCTCCAGCCAGACAAAGCGCTGGGTGCCGGTCTTCGCCGTCGCCTCGCCGATGGCCCCCTGCTCATCGGGAATGGGCAGCAGGCGCGGGAAGGTATCATCCGGCACCTTCAGGCGGGCAAAGCGCTCGCCATGGCGCGGGTCGCGCACCACCACCGCCAGGTTCAGGCTGAGGTTCGAGATGTGCGGGAAGGGGTGCGCGGGGTCGAAGGCCAGCGGGGTGAGCACCGGGAAGATTTCGCGCTCAAAATACTGGCGCAGGCCGCGCTGCTGCGCGGGCGAGAGTTCGGCGTAGTTGAGCACGTGGACGCCGGCGTCGCGCAGCTTGGGCAGCAGGTCGGCGCTCCAGCACTCGGCGTGATGCCGGAGCTGCTCCAGCAGCGTGCGGCGAATGGCGGAGAGGGTGTCCGCGGGGAGGATGTGGTCCGGCGGCATCTCCACCGCGCCCGCCGCCACCTGGCGGCGCAGGCCGGAGACGCGGATCATGAAGAACTCGTCGAGGTTGCCGGCGAAAATCGCCAGGAATTTGACGCGCTCCAGCAGCGGATGCCGCTCGTCGAGCGCCTCCTCCAACACCCGCCAGTTAAACGCCAACCAACTCAACTCGCGGTTGATGAATAACCCCGGATCATCGATGTTCGAAACGTGCGCGGATAGCGCGGTCCGTTGTTTATTGCGATTTCCTGCCATGGTCATCCTGAAGGCATCGCGGACGAGAGACATCCCGATGCCGGTATTTATTGTAGCCGACATGACCTTATGCTGCCAAGTTTTGCGCGGGCAGGAGCGTGATGTCAGCCGTATCGGCAATAATTGATAGGTAAACCAAACGGCATTATACCAGATTATGCCGGCGCATGGCATGAAAAGGATGTGACGAGGATACGGAGATGTGAGAATCGGGGTTTAACGGGCATCCGGCGGGACGTTTCCTACGCGACCGATGGTGATCTCCACCGGCGTGGCCTCCACCGGCAACAGCGCCCCAACATCTCGACGATGCTCGCCTGCTGCGTCGCCCGCCCCCGAATACTATCCCGCCCCCACGGCTCCACACGCATCAACGCATGATTGCATGACCAGAGGATGCCGTTCTGCTGTTGGGGAAAACGCTGCATGTCGTTCTCCTGTAAAACGATGGCCCGGAAAGGTGTGGAGGGTATTATTTGCGGGGGAGAGAGAATCCTACTATCCCGGATAATTCATGCTCATGCTTAAACAACAAATCAGAGAATCGTTTTTGAGTAAGAATCATCCCATGGTCCGAGGCACACGACCTTGGACGGAAATCTTTGCCGCGCTCCGGCCCCGAACCTGTCGGTATGGCACCCGTGTAGCCGCATCCCTTTACGGGTGCGCGAATTTAGGTAAGGTGTGGAGAAATAGCATATCGGGAACGGGCACTAAAGTCGCGCACCCATAAAGGGATGCGGCTACGAGGCACTATGGCAACAAACGACGCACCCGTACGAGAAGCCGAGAAGGTTATTTCCAGAAGAGCATGAGCATGGAAAACCAGGCATGTGGCGCTACCAGTGATATACCATCAACGTCAGCTTTGATGCCGCTGTCTCGCTGTGCGTAGCCGAGTTACCGATAAAGGCCGCGTGATGACCGTCGGAGGAGACGGCAAACGGCTCAATAGACGTATGCTGGTCCCTCCCGGTAATGAACACAGGACCGAATTGATCATTGTTTATGATGGGGAGGACAGCGCGAAGACGGCCGGGAGCGGAGTAGACGGCGTAATGCCATTTCGATTCCCAGTGAGGGAGGTTTTCCAGGAATGGGATCTTTCGCATCAAACGCGAGAGGTGGTTATTGCGGAGATCAACAAGTGCGAGTGCAACCTGCCCGTTACTCGAGCAGATGGCGTCTTTAAAAGGGCAACCGGACGCCATATGAAAATCGAAATCAGCGGGAATCTCCCAGGGGCGCCCTGGAGCCGTGGCGTAGACGCGTGCGCGTACGGCGTCATTTACATCACGTATTTGCACCACGGCACCACCATCGGTGTATCGGTTTGCCATCATCCAATCGGTGATGCGGGTTACCTTACCCTGTGGTCCAATGCACATGCCGCTGCTATCTATGGCTGTCTGGCCGTCCAGCCAGTGAAATCCGTGATCAGTATCGTTCAGCCGGGCGCATGTACAGCGGGTTGTCACCTGCGTTCCCTGTACCCCGACGGTGACATAATCGGCGGTAGAACCACTCGAACAGATATAATGGCAAAGCAGCACCGATGAATCCGGCGAGAGGCTGATACTCCAGATGACGCATAGCTCGTTGGTCCCCGACCCGGTGTGGGCGTAGCTCCCGGTGGCTACTCGTGCGCCATCGATGGCCCATAGCCGGCAGGGGATGCCTTTCGCCACCAGCCATACCCGCCCGGTATCGGTGATGTGCAGCAGGTAGCTTGATGTCGCACACTCGCGTGGCCAGCGAAGCGTCACGGTGCCCAGCGCCTGTCCATCGCGCCAGCGCCACACGCGCACCACTCCACCTTCACGTCGCGCTAGCGCCAGCCAGTGGCCATTGGGAGAGAGGGCAGTCACGCCCAGCGCCGTGTCATCACATCCAGGCTGATTAAATTGATCTCGAGGCTCAATAGATGGCACCACCGGCAATGACACCTGCCAGCGCGGCTTGCCGTCCCACCCAATGAGCGTGAGCGTGCCAGGTGCAGGCCGATCATCCGCGGTGCGGTCCAGGCGCAGCAGCAGATCATGCTGGTCGTAGAAGCCTGAACGGCCGCTCACCATGATGATGTGATAATCACATGGAATCTCCGCCTCCAGCCGCAACACCCGCGGGCGCGACCACCACCACCAGCCGGCGAGCACCAGCACAACCAGCGCCACCCAGCCGATGCGTTTCCAGCGTTTGCGCACGCGCATCACATCCCTTCTTTGATGTCACGCTGCCTGTTGCAGGTAGGCAATTATCCGCTGCAGTTCCTCTTCGGAAAAGCAGTCGCTATACAAACGGCGAAAGATCGCTTCACGCAATTGGGCGTCCGAGATCTCCGGTTGCTCGTGCAAGATGCCCGCCTTGATGAGGGTGACCCCCGTATCGAACATTGAGCACGCCTTGCGTAAGCGTTCTCCGGGGGTGAGGCTCGCATATAATGACCGGAGATGCGCTTCGACTTCTACCGGGGTGTCACGCATGATGGATCACCTTTTCTAACAGTCGGGCAATGCCCAAGCGCATTGCCCAAGCGCGTAAATACGTAATGTCGATATCGTGGACAGCGGCAAAGAGTTGCTGTGCATCACGCAATTGTAATTCCGAGCCTGAATCAGCAGCCCAGAGCAGTTTTGAAAGGATCAAATCCTCCGGTGCAACACTCCATATCGCATGTCCTTCGATCGCGATTTTTCTCCGGCGTGCGAATTCTTCAATGCGGTATGCTTCATCCTTTTGCACGATAAAATCGATCTTCACAAAGGTGCGCTGACTGATGAGATTGAACATCCCATGCCTGAGTATTGCTTCGCGTACCGCACCCTCATCAATGTAATACTCATCGGCAAACGCAGACATGATCCTGGCAGCATCCGCTCGAGTAACCTGGATAATGATGTCGATGTCCCTGGTCATTCGGGGAATCGCATACAGAGCCATCGCGAGCGATCCGGTCACCATATAGGCGATTCCCGTCGACTCCAATCGCTCCGTCACCTCAATCAATACGGCCAGTTCGTCATTCATCAGCAGCATTATACCATGTGTATCGTTTTCCGATCACGAGTTTCCAGCGTTTACACATGCCCTCACACGCCCTTCCCTTTCCAATCCCGCAATATCCCCTGCGCCGCCTCGCGCACGTCCGGGTCGGGATCATTCGCCATGCGGGTGAGGAAGGCTTTGACATCGGCGCGGAACTGGTTTGCAAAGATCAGGCACATCTGCAGGCGTTCATACGGTTCCGCCACCTTCTCGCGCGCGAGCAGCCAGCCGATGATCTCGTCCGTGCGGACGCCGTCCTGCAGGAAGCAATTGAGCAGGCCGTACAGCTTCAAGCGCTGTGCTTTCGCATCGGCATGCAGGAAGGCGGCCCACACGGTATCCACCGCCACGGCACCCATGTCACACAAGCACGTGCCGGGGTCCTTCGTCTCCTCGGGATAGGCGTTCGGCTGGTCGGGGGTCAGGTAGGCCGTCAGCAGGCGCACGGACCAGGGATCGCCATCGATGTATTGCAGCGCCGCCATGGCCTCGGCGCGGGTTCGCGCATCCGCATGCTTCAGGTAAGGCTGAATGGCAGGTACGCTGTTGCGGTCTCGCAGGCCGGCCAGCGCATGCAGCGCTTCGCGCGGGAAACGGGGCAATTGCCCCACCACCGCCGGCGTGGCACGCGGGTCACCGAGGCGCCCCAGGGCCACAATCGCCTGGACATCCGCGGCGGCAGACACCATCAACTCCGGCACCGCCTCGCGCACGCCCCGCACGCCGAGGGCCTCAGCAGCCATCATATTGCCGTCATGCAGCATCTGCAGCAGCACGGCATCCGCCGCCGGCGGCAGCGCCAGCAGCGCACGCGTGCGTTCGGCCTGCTTGCCCTCATACTGCGTGCGCTGATAAATGTCCGCAATCTTGCGGTACAGTGGGTTGGGCGGGGCGATGGTGATGGTCAGCTTGCCGGACGTCAATGTGCCTGTCCAGACCCGCCCACCCGTGTCCAGCGCCGGTGGTGCGGGTGGGGCCGTACCCGGTGTCATCGGAAGTAACGGGCGTACCAGGGACTCCCTGGTGACTTCATACACCACCCACACGGCATAAGTGCCGGGATCAAGGCGCCATTCGCCGTCCATATCGCTCAGCTCCCGGGTGAATGAAGCGTGCTGTCCCGGCAGCAATGGGCAATCCGGGCGCAAGTAGTCGGACTCACCCGGGTAGGGGATCTTCTTCGCACCTTTGCCGGCCACTTCGAACGAAGTCGACCACTGACCAATGAGCAATGTGTCTTTTCCAGTGTTGGTCAGCGTCCAGGTGACGCGCGGGGAGGTCCAGGGGTGGAAAGTCGCCTGTGTCACCGAGAGCGCCAGGCGCAGGCCATCCTTCTCGACCGGTGGGGTGGTAACGATGGCGGCAACAGGCCTGGCACACAGCAGCGCCACGAAGAGAACCCACAAATATGCTCGCATGGGGAGCCCCTCCTCCGTGAACAATGGGATCGTTACCGTTTCAACTGGCTCAATAATACCGTATCAGCGGTGGACTGAACAAGCAGGTGGTTGTGGCAATACTATGTCCCGACAGGGACAACCGAAAATAGCCCAGCAATTCATTGCTGGGGTTACGGTTGGTCAGTATAGCCAAGTCCTGGAAGGACGACCGAAATATACCCGGTTACTTTCCGTCGTCCTTCCAGGACTTCACATCGCAAACCATCCTCGACCCCAGCACTGGAAGTGCTGGGCTATTTTCGGGCGACCCTCCGGGTCGCGCTATACACGGTGGCTGAGACATTATCCATCCGGCTGTGCCCCCGCATCCGTCAATCCTTTAATCCTTGAATCAAGGTTCAAACAACTCACCGCGGCAGCTTCTTCAACACCGCCTCCGCGCTGGCGATGCCCTCCATCATCTTCCCGATGGCGGCGGTCCAGAGGGTGGGGGTACCGGCGGCGAGGGACAGGTCGCGCAGCTCCTGCTGAGTGGCGCCGCGCAGGAAGGCGGTGCGGGTGGCGTCGGTGAATTCGAAGCATTCCAGCAGCACGTCGCGGCCAGCATAGCCGGTGCCGTGGCACTGTTCGCAGCCGACGGCGCGGTAGCAGGTGGCCTGCCGGAGACTCTCGGCGTCGCCGCCGTGCTGGACGAAAAGGGCGAGCTGCTCCTCGGTGAGCGGTGCCGGCGTTTTGCAATGCGGGCAGAGCTTCGGGAAGAGCACCTGCAGCGAGATACCGAGCAGGTTCGCCGCGATGAGTGCCGGGTCGCCGCCGAAACGCACCAGCCAGTCGAGCGCCTCGCAGGTATGCTTCACATGCATGGTCGCCGCCACCAGGTGACCAGTCTCCGCGAGGCCCAGGATGGGTGGCACCACCGAGGACTCCCGGATCTCCCCGACCAGCACGATGTCCGGGTCATGGTAGGCGAGCGCGCGTATCCCCTCGGCTTCCGTAAAGCCCTCCACGCGCAACTGCTCCACGCCGGGGATGAGATATTCCACCGGCTCCTCCACCGTGATGACCTTCACCTCCGGCGTCACACGTTCATACAGGCACGCCACCAGGGATGTCGCCTTCCCCGAGCCGGTGGGGCCGGTGACCAGGATGAGGCCATGAGACTGGTCGAACCAGCGGCGGAGCGGGGTATGTTCAATGCCCAACGCCGCAGAAGTCGGGATCTTCCACGGGATGGTGCGGAGGGCCACCCCTTCGCCATACAGCGTGGGGAGCACGGAGAGACGAAACCGGTAGCGCATCGCATCGTATTTAATGTCGTATCCGCCGTTCATCGGGATCTTGCGCTCGTCCAGGTTCATGCCGGCCAGTTGCTTGAAATGCATCACCAGCGGCTGATGCAGGCTCATGGGCAACCGGCGCACCTCGCGCAAGATGCCGTCGACGCGCAACCGCACGCGCAGGCATTCTTCGCCATCCAGCATCAACGGCTCCAGGTGCAGATCGCTCGCCCGGCGCACATAGACCAACCGTAGCAGGCGTTGCGCGAGCAGCGCCACCTTGCCGGCTTCGTCCAGCGGGGTCTCCGGCTCGGTGCACGGCGCCCCCGCCTGCGCCAGCGCATCGGCGAGGAACTGTAACTCCGCATCCAGCACCTGGATGGGCAGGTTCGCCAGCGCCAGCGCCACCGGCCCGCGCTCCAGATACGCCACCAGGTCCGCCCGCCGGAAGCGCCACTGCTTCCCGGCCTTCATCCCCAGCAGCTTCCCCTGGTCCAGCAAGCGATGCATCGTCGCCCGGCTGATCCCCAACAACGCAATCGCCTCCGCCAGCGTCAACAACTCCTCTTCGGGAGCCATCGCTGCCACCACGTCATCCGTCATCGTCATGGGATACCTCCTATTGTTACACCATGTTTCAATAGGTACAATAGCTCAGGGTGATAACTTAGTCAAGCGGCGATTATGACAAATTTTCACACAAGCCCAATGTCCGATAGCCGCCGGTTCCGCAACCGGGGTAGGCCGCGCCCACCGTGGCGCGCGGGTGGAAGCCTTGTATCCGTGATCGACAACACCGCCACCGGTGTCGTGTTGTCGCCCACGGAGCAGAAATTCCCACCAGCGCGCCACGGTGCCCGTCGAGAGCCTCTGGGTCGAACGAGGCGCGGCCTACGGCTGTTTGCGGTGCCGGAGTGCCTATTTCGCGGTGCTCTCACTTATCGTGTATAATAGTCACAGCTCTCTCGCACGAGAAGCGCCGAGCATGCCTGTGGATGTTGCGCCTGCCCGCCAATTAGTCCGCAATCCGCATTACTCAAGGGGAGGATAGGATGTCGTTTTCGTTCAGGTTCACCCTGGTCATCGTTTCCCTGTTGTTGCTCATCGCCGCGTCGCAGCTTACAGCGGCGCCGAACAGTATCGACCAGTACTTCACCCCGGCGCTGAAGCGTGATCCGGTGGCGGCGTACCGCGCCTATCGCCAGGTCCGCTGGGGGCAAGACCCGCAGCTCGTCGACGCGCTGCTCGATGGCCTGCGGCATCGCAACCCCGAAATCCGCCTGGGCTGTGCCCAGATGCTCATTGAGCGCAAAGAGCCCCGTGCCGTCGAGCCGCTCATCCCCCTGCTGCATGATGAGGATCGGAAGGTGCAGAAGGAAGTGCTGGGGTCGCTGTATAAATTCTCGGATTCTCGCTTCATCGATCCGTTGTTGGTGCTGGCGCATGAACAGGATAAAACGGTGCGTGCCGCCGCGCTGGCGGCATTGACCGGTTACGACGACCCGCGCATCGTGCCTGCGGTACTCAACCTGGTGAGCGAGCAGGATAAAGACGCCGCTGACTCTCTTGCCGGAATACTGATGCGCTTTGACGATCCCCATGTGATTCAACCGCTTGTGACACTCTATCCGAAGCACTGGGGGAGTATAGGGGACACCCTGGCGAAGTTCGGCGATAAGGCGGTCGAACCGATATTGATTGCCGTACAACGGCCCGACCTTGAAGCCGGCGCACGGGGGACGCTCCTTGAAACGCTGGGACGGATCAACGACCCGCGCGCGCTGCCGGTGATCACGCCGTATGTGATGGACCGGGATATGGTCGTTCGCGGATGCGCTTTTAACGCATTGGTAGCAATGGGAGACACTGGTTTCGACACGGTGATGAAACTGCTCCGGAATCCTGACGGAAAGTTGCGCCGTGCGACCGTTGAAGCATGCGGGTACTCCGATACGCCGCATGCTATCGACATCCTGCTGGCCGGGGCGGAAGATGCTGATGCTGAAGTGCGTAAGACAGCGCTTCAACACCTGTCTCACCGCAGTGCGACCGGCAATCCGCAGGTAACCGAGGCCCTATTTGCCGCCTTGCAGGACCCCGAGGCTGCGGTACGCGTGCAAGCATTGACGGGGATCGCGGCGAGTGCCGACCCGCGCGCCTTCGCTGCCGTGCTCCAGATGCTGGATGACCCGAGCGCTGATGTTTGCACCACGGCGGCGGAATACCTGGGGCAGCGGCGTGACCCCCGCATCCTCGAACCACTGTTCAAGGCCGCGCAACGCAAGGATTGCCCGGAGGCCGTGTTGAAGGCGCTGGCGCTGCAGCATGATCAGCGCGCCATCCCGCTGCTCATTCGCAAGCTGCATCCCTCCCTCATGAGTACCGAGCGGTCGTTATTCGTGCCACAGGATTCCATCGCCCGCGTGCTGGCCTTCCTGGGTGAGTCAGCCATCGACCCGCTCCTCGCTGCACTGCACGATCCCTCCGCCGATATCCGTGCGGGTGCCGCGGAAGCGTTGGGCTTCTCCGGCAGCCTGCGTGCGCTGGAGCCGTTGCATGCCGCCTTGCGTGATCCCTCACCGGATGTGCGCCGGTGCGCAATCTTTGCGCTGGGCCTCTACCACGACGAATCCACCCTCCCCTGGCTGGTGGAGAGCCTGCAGGATACAGAGATCGCCGTCCGTGACCTGGCAATGCGAATGCTCAGTGCATTTCACGATCCACGGATGATTGAGCCGCTGATTCACCTGGCCAAGCAAAGCCTGCCGGAGGTCACCGAGGCACAGCTAAGCCGCATAATGTCGGAGGACGACCCACATTGGATTGCACTCGATCTGAAGTGGGGTGCCTTTGAGAGCCTGCGCAGCAGTGATGATCCGCGCGTGACCGCCTATATGCTGAAGGCTATGCGTAGCGATGATACCATTCTGCGTGGCAGAGCGGCAGCAGGCGGCCCGTGGGCCACGGATCCCCGCGCACAAGCGGCATTCCTCGCCTTGCTGAAGGATACCGATGTCGCGGTACGGGCCAGCGCCGGCGACGCGGAAAGCCTCATCCACGACCCACGCGCCCTTCCACTGCTCATCGCCAATCTGCGTGACGAGGACCGGGATGTCCGCTGCAGCGCCTGCCGGGCATTGATGCATTACGAGGATGCCACGGCGACACAGGCGATCTTCGCCAACCTGGATACCGTGCTGAAGGAGACGATGTTCGGCGATCTTTGGCCGTGGACAGCGAAGATGCGCCGGCTGAGCGGGACGATATTGCCGGCGATCCAGGCGCAGGTGGCCCGCGCTACCAGCGATGTGCAGTTATACAACCTGGTCGACTTGATGGGTGAAGTCGGCCCACCCGCCGTGGCGCCACTGCTGGCCTATCTGAAAGACCCGGACCCGCAACTGCGCGCCGCCGCCATCCGCGGGCTGGGGCACACCGGCGACCCGCGTGTTGAGGAGGCGCTGCCCCGGCTGTTGGCAAACAGGGATATCGATATCGCATCTGCCGCGGCTTCGGCCCTGCGTGAATACTACGCTCTGGGGGCCCGGCGAGCGCGTGGTGACATGCCGATAGGGAGTGACGATGTCCAACAGGCGGTGTCAGGGCCGGTCTACGATCCCTTTATCGTGAAACCGCTGCTGGTGATCTTTCAGGACCCTGTGGTGTCCTATCATCAGGATGCCGGTTATATACTCGCGGAGATCAAAGACCCGAGCGCGGTTGACCCGCTGCTGGAGGTGCTTACCTCGACGGATAAGAAAGCGCCCAAGAGCATGGCGCTGACCATTCTCGGAGAGATCGGTGATCATCGCGCGGTGCCAACGCTGCTCAAGCTGCTGGCCGAGCGCCCGCGCTACAGCAAACGGATCATCGAAACGCTGGGTAACATCGGCGATCGCCGTGCCGCAGAACCGTTGCTCGCGCTGCTGCAGGAGCAACTCGGGCAGGTGGAGGGAGTGCCGCGATATGTCTCTCTCTCGCAGGCGCCGGGCGGATTCTCGGCAAACTTCCCGCGTATCTCGCTCATCGAAGCGCTGGGCAACCTGCGCGAGCCGCGCGCCGTGCCGCTGCTGCTGGCCGCGCTGCAGGAATACGATACTCCTACCGTGCAAGCCGCCGCGCAGGCGCTGGGCAAGATCGGCGATGCCGCTGCCGCCGAGGCGCTCTTCGCGCTCCTGCCCCGTAACCCGAGCGATATCTTCGAGGTGGATGACCTGCGCACCGCGGTGGCGACCGCCCTTGGCCAGCTCAAAGACGACCGCGTGCGCGCTCGGCTGCGGGCGGCCATCCAGGACGAGCACTGGCGCGTGCGCGCCGGCGCGGCGCAGGCGATGGGGGAGATGGGCGAACCCTGGGTCGTTGATCCGCTGATCAGCCTACTGGGTGACCCGAGCGCCCGCGTGCGCGGTGCTGCCGTTGAAGCGCTGGGGCGACTGCATGACAACCGGGCGGATGCACCCCTGCGTAAATTGCTGACTGATCCGTACCCGGAGATTCGGGAGCGCGTGCGGGGGGTGGTGAAGCAGTAGCAACGTTCGATAACCGCCGGTTCCGCAACCGGGGTAGGCCGCGCCCACCGTGGCGCGCGGGTGGAAGCCTTGTATCCGTGATCGACAACACCGCCGCCGGTGTCGAGTTGTCGCCCACGGCGTGGAAATTCCCACCAGCGCGCCACGGTGGGCGCGCGGGAGGAAGCCTTGTATCCGTGATCGACAACACCGCCACCGGTGTCGAGTTGTCGCCCACGGAGCAGAAATTTCCACCAGCGCGCCACGGTGGGCGCGGCCTACGGCTTTGCACTTTCCCCCAACATTTTCCCTCCACCGAGAAGGTTTCGCCTGTTTCTGCCGAAACCATAAGAGGCTAAGGGGGCGGTATGCAGGGGATTGTCAGCGATATTCAGCGGTTTTCGTTGCATGATGGGCCGGGGATCCGGAGTACGGTGTTTTTGAAGGGGTGCAACTTGCGGTGTGCCTGGTGCCACAACCCGGAGACGCTGCGAGGGAAACCTGAACTGCAGTGGTTTCCGGAGAAGTGCATTGGCTGCGGCGCGTGTGTCCGCGTGTGCCAGGTGCAGGCGCATGGGGTGGAGGACGGGCAGCGGGTCTTTCATCGCGCGCGCTGCGTGGCCTGTGGCGCGTGTGCGCGGGAGTGCTACGCGGAGGCGCTGGTGCTGGTGGGGCGGGCGATGACCGCCGACGAGGTGCTGGCCGAGGTAGGGCAGGATGTGGCGTTTTACCGCGAGTCCGGCGGTGGGGTGACCCTCTCCGGCGGCGAGCCGCTCTGCCAGCCCGCATTCACCCGCGAAGTGCTCGAGCGCTGCCGGCAGGCGGGGATCGCCACCGCGCTGGAGACCAACCTGGCCTACCCGTGGGAGACCCTCGCCCCGCTGCTGCCGCTGCTCGACCTGGTGATGGTGGACCTCAAGCTGCTGGACCCCGCCGCCCACCGGCAGTGGACCGGCGCCGACAACGCGCGCACGCTGGCGAATGTCCGCCGCCTGGCGCAGACCACCCTGCCGCTCATCGTGCGCACCCCGGTGATCCCGGGCGCCAATGACACGGCGGAGGCCATCGACCAGATCGCGGAGCTCATCGCCGGCTTCCCCGGCCTGTTGTATTATGAGCTGTTGCCCTACCATCCCCTCGGCACCGGGAAGTATCACAGCCTGAGCATGGAATATACCATGAACGGCGTGGAGCGCCCGACCGTCGAGACGATGGCCGCCCTGGCTGCGGTGGCGCGGCAAAGAGGCATTGAGGTGCGCGTGGCCGGTACTAAAGTCGTCCCTCACCCCCAGCCCCTCTCCCAGAGGTAGAGGGGGGAACGCTCGATAACACTGTTTGCGACAGCGTATGGCCGTTTGTCGATAATGATGAATGCTTATGCTACACGGACACTCCCCTCTACCCCTGGGAGAGGGGCTGGGGGTGAGGGACGATCATAGCATCCGGTTTCGCAAAATGAAAGAAGACTAACCATGACCAACCCATCATCAACGGAGACCCTTTCCCAGCTCCTGCAGGCGCCGGGGCAGTTGCGCTGCGAGTATACGATTGACCCGCGGGGCATCGATGTGCGGCAGCCGCGGTTGAGCTGGCAGCTCGTGGCCCATGCGCGCGGCGAGGGGCAGGCGGCCTACCAGGTGCTGGTGGCGAGCAGCCTGGAGCTGCTGGCCAGCGGCATTGGCGACAAGTGGGACAGCGGGCGCGTGGCTTCCGACGAGACGGTGCAGATCGAATACGCAGGCGCGCCGCTGGCCAGCCGCGAGCGCTGCTTCTGGGCGGTGCGCAGTTGGGACAGCCGCGGCGAGGCCACCCCGTGGAGCCAGCCGGCGACCTTCGAGATGGGGCTGCTGGCGCCGGAGGACTGGCAGGGGGTGTGGATCGGCGCCGGCGAGGCGATGGACGCGCCGATGTTCCGCCGCGCGTTCACTGTGCGGGAGGAGATCCGGCGGGCGCGCGCCTATATCTGCGGGCTGGGCTACTCCGAGCTGCGGCTGAACGGGCAGAAGGTGGGCGACCATGTGCTCGATCCCAACTGGACGGATTTCGACCGGCGCGAGATGCGCGACATGCTGTACCCCTTCGAAGATCAGGCCACCAAGCGCTGCCTCTACGTCACCTACGATGTCACCGAGCTGCTGCAGGCGGGGGAGAACGCGGTGGGGGTGTGGCTGGGCAACGGCATGCACAACCAGCGCGTGCGCCAGGTCGAAGGGAAGATGTGGTACGGGGCGCCGCGCCTGCTGCTGCAGCTCGAGGTGGAGTATGCGGACGGCACGCGTGAGGTGCTGGTCAGCGATGACGACTGGCGCTGCGCACCCAGCCCCATCACCTTCAACAACGTCTTCATCGGCGAGGTGTACGACGCGCGGCTGGAGCAGCCGGGGTGGGACCAGCCCGGTTTCCGCGCGGAGGGCTGGCAGCCGGTCTGCCGCGCGAACGTCCCCGCCGCCGTGCTGAGCGCGCAGATGTCGCCGTCGGACAAAGTGATGGGCACGCTGGCGCCGGTGGCGCGGCTGGAACCACAGCCTGGGGTGTACGTCTTCGACTTCGGGCAGAACTTCTCCGGCTGGGTGCGCCTGCGCGTGCAGGGGGCGGCGGGAACAGCGGTGACATTGCGCTTCACCGAGGAACTCCATCCCGACGGCACGCCCTTCTTCGACAGCACGGGCGGGCAGGGGAGCGATGACGATCAGATCCAGCGCGATGTCTACCTCCTGCGCGGCGCGGGTGAGGAGCGCTACGAGCCGCGCTTCGCCTGGCACGCCTTCCGCTACGTCGAGGTGAGCGGCTATCCGGGTGAGCCGGCGCTGGCCGCGCTGGAGGGGCGCATAGTGCACAGCGCGGTGCAGCCGGTGGGGCAATTCGCCTGCTCCAATCGGCTCATCAACCAGATTCAGACCCTCTACCGCTGGACGCAGCTCGCCAACTACCACGGCTGCGTGCCCAGCGACTGCCCGCACCGCGAGCGGCTGGGCTACACCGGCGACGGGCAGCTCACCGCGGAAGCGGCGATGCTCAACTTCGGCACGGCGCGCCTCTACACCAAGTGGTTGCGCGACATCGCCGATGCGCAGAACAAGGACACCGGCTTCGTGCCGCACACCGCGCCGTTCTACGGGGGCGGGGGCGGCCCGGCGTGGGGGTCGGCCTTCCCCATCGTCGCCTGGCAGCTCTACCGCTATTACGCCGACCGGCGCGTGCTGGCCGACTATTACACGGGCATCCGGCGCTGGGTGGACTACCTGGGCACGCGCACCGATGCAGAGGGCATCGTGATGCACGAGGAGCCGGGGAGCTGGTGCCTGGGCGATTGGTCCGTACCCGGCGATCCGCCGTTCGGCGAGAAGGCCGACCCGCCGCCGTCGCTGTGCAACACCGCCTATTACGGCTTCTGCGCCCGCCTGCTGGCGCAAATGGCCGCCGTGCTCGGCAAGGACGACGACGCGTGCACCTACGCCGCGCTGGCTCTTCGCATCGCCGGCGACTTCCACCGCCGCTTCTTCGACGCCGACCGCGGCTGCTATGCCAGCGGGCGGCGCGGCACCGATGCCTTCGCGCTGGCGCTGGGCGCCGTGCCGGCTTCGGAGCAGCCGCGCGTGATCGCCCACCTGCTGGGCAATATCGCTGAAAACGACGGCCACCTGGACACCGGCATCCTGGGCACGCCGCTGCTGCTGGAGATGCTCACCGCGCACGGGCACGGCGACGTCGCCTACGCCATCATGACGAAGACGACCTACCCCAGCTTCGGCTTCATGGTCGCCTCCGGCGCCACCACGCTGTGGGAGAACTGGGCCGCGGAGAACGGCTCGCACTGCCACCCCATGTACGGCAGCGTGAGCGCGTGGTTCTACACCACCCTCGCCGGCCTGCAGGCGGACGCCGCCGCCCCGGGCTTCAAACGCTTCACCGTGCACCCGCACCCCCTCGGCGACCTCACCTCCGCCTCCGCCACCCTCGCCACCCTCCGCGGCGACCTCGCCATCGCCTGGCAGCGCCACGACGGCACCTTCGCCCTGCAAGTCACCGTCCCCACCGGCAGCACCGCCCTGGTCCACCTGCCCACCGGCGAGGTCCGCGAAAGCGGCACCCTGCTCTGGGACAGCGCCGGCTACCACGCCGGCATTGCCGGTGTGCACGGCGCGTGCTGTGAGGGAGAGACCGTGATGGTAGAGGTTGGGGGAGGGCAGTATGAGTTTGAGGTGAAGTAAGCGCTCATGGGTAGGGAACGCCCGCTGTGGCGTTCCTGCCCCCGTTGACCTGTTGGTGGGCGGATAGCGCGGCCTGTGGGCACCAATGGCTGTTATCCGCTTTAACCTCTATCAGACGAAAGGCTCAACGGTCGCGATCCTCGCGCAATAACTCGACGCTATCGACATCGGTCGCAGGGAGTCTCTTGCGCCGCTCGATGATGCGCTGCAGCGCCGCAGCACGCTGGTTGTAAAGCTGTTCCTGCTCAACCATCCACTCCATCGCAATAATTACCTCATCACTGAGGGACCGATGGTCACGCTTAGCGAGTTCCTTGAGCTGGTTGTATAGCTGATCGGGAATGTCTCTCACGGTGATGCTGCGCATAAGAGGAGTTTACCGTCATCGCTATTCCTGTGCAATTGTAAGTGTGATACTTGTATGAGAACCTTGCGCTTTTTTGAGCATGAGCATGAGTAAGAGCATGCGCATGAAATACCCCTGATGTGCGCTATAATACCGGCAGCATATCAGAGTGAGGTCATGTCGATGTATTGGAAATCCAGCGGAGAAGCACATACCGTGGCGACGGTGGAGTTGGCGCTTGCGGCGGCGGCAGAGCGGGGGATCGGGCATATTGTGGTGGCCTCCTGCAGCGGGAAGACGGCCTTGCTGCTGGCGGGGAAGGGGCTGCAGATTGTCTGTGTCACCCACGCCAACGGGTTTACCGCGCCGGGGTGCAATGAGCTGCCGGAGGCGACGCGGGCGGCGCTCACCGCGGAAGGAGTGGCGGTGCTGACCACCACCCATGTGCTCTCCGGCGCCGAGCGCGGCATCAGCCGCAAGTTCGGCGGCGTCAGCCCGGTGGAGATCATCGCCCAGACGCTGCGCATGTTCGGGCAGGGGGTGAAAGTCTGCGTGGAGATCGCCGTGATGGCCCTCGACGCGGGGCTGATCCCTTACGGCGAACCGATCATCACCGTCGCCGGCTCCGGCACCGGCGCCGACACCGCCCTCATCCTCCGCCCCGCCCACGCGGCGAATATCTTTGAGACGAGTATTGGGGAGATTATTTGCAAACCGTAAGCCCTATTTGGAGTGCGATGCAAACTTCGGCTTTCCCTTAGCACCTTGGCGGCGGTGTAGGTTGTCGGTAGAATTAATTGTACCGGTGTTCGATCCATATCAATCCCGACGGGATGGCAGCATCTAGCCACGGGTGGAGCGAAGCAGAACCCGTGGATAGGTTAGCCTCTGATCCATAGAGTCCCGAAGGGCCGACAGCAGCATGGCTATAATCCTGGCTGTCGGCCCTTCGGGACTGGGAAAGCGTAATATTAACCAACCCACGGGTTGCGCTTCGCTCCACCCGTGGCTCGACGCTGTCATCCCTTCGGGATTTGCTATGCTTGATTACCCCTTGCTCTCGCATTTCCGTGTGCATAAGGGAAAGTATATTGTACGCGCTCCCGGAGAACTATTATGTGTATAAGTACAGCTCTGGAGCGGTTTGCCTGTTACTCGACGTTTCGGAGGTTGAATATTGCACTACCGTGCCGATTGGCTCGTTTGGCTGCGCGCGAATAATCTCATCATAGCACAGCGTGTATTCGACCGCTTGCGCAAGGTGCTGCCGGAAGAGGTGACGACCACCACCTTCGTGCCACAGCATAGCCAGCGCGGGATGTGGGAGTGCCGTTTTTCGACCGGGGAATGGGAGATGCCCTTTGCGGAAGCGGTGGTGAAGTGCATGGCGCTGGCTGGGTTAGTCGCCAAACCGTATGAGTGGCATTACGAGTTTGAAGACGGACAGTTCACTGGATATTTCAGGAAAGGCAGCCCGGATTATCCCGGCACCTGGCTCACCGGGCTGGAATGGGCGGATTTTACGTTGCGGGATGTCAGCGAGCCGGTGGAACCGCCCAACATAGTGCATGAAGATATGTACGGCATCTCCGGCGAATATACTATCGGGATACAAGCGGAAATGAGGAACGAGTGGCAACCACCGGTGGATCCCGCCGATGCCCGCACGAATGTCAGCGTCACCTTTGCCAGCGGCGCTAAATGGATCGCCACCTTCGTGACCTTTCAGCATGTCGAGACACTACGGCGGAAGTTTCAGGAGGACGGCGAATGCCTGCGCGGGCGCTATCTGCACATCAATGACATGATCCTGGTCGAGGACGTGAGCCGGGAGTGCATCGAGGCGGTGATTCGGCACCTGCTGAGCAATCGTGAATTTGAACGGGCTTTTCGGTTGGAGTGGTCGGATGTTCGTGGGTGTAACGATGACGTTGAAGAATGCGCAGATGATGTCGAGTAACGATGGGAGATTGCATCATGGCATACCGAATGGACTGGCTGGTCACCTTGCGCGCGGTCGGGCATGACGGCGTGGCAAAGCTGGTGGGGCAGATCCGCGACACGTTGGGCGAGGAGGTCACGGTACAAGGCGAATGGCCGTCACGGCTGTTTCATTCCTGCCGGAACTGCCGGTTCTCCTTGCCGGCGTGGGAACTCCCCTTCCCCGAGGCGGTGGTGAAATCCATGCAGTTGGCGCAACGGCTCGGGAGCATCTGGCAATTCTCGCTGCCGGAGGAGGGGAAGGAGGCCGTGTTCACCGGCTTGTTTCGCGATATCAATAATGCGGACAGGCTGTACGGGGTCGCCCGTGCGGCATTCTCCCTGGTCTCGGCGCAGGTGCCAATTCCCGCTGAACGGCAAGTACCGGATATCTCCGTGCCGGACTGCCCGGATTACACGGTCACCATCCATGCCGAAGCCTGGCCGGCCGACCCTGCTGCCCTGCCGGTTTCCGAAAGCCTGGTGGCAGTGGAATTCAGCGCGCACGACGTCTGGTCTGCGCACTGCTACACCCTGCAAGCCATCGAAAACGCCATGCGGTATCAACCGGGACCATATTACTGGGAGCCGGGCATGATCATAGTGAAAGCAATCACACGCCCGATAATCGAAGCGGCAATCGCCGATCTGATTCGCCAGCAAACCTTCCAGTACGCCTTTCATTGGATAGGCGAGGATGACGAAGTGGCGAACGAGGATGAGTATCAGCTCTAACACAGGGGATTTGGAGTGCGGCGAGGAGCGCCGCTTTCATGTTCTGCCTCGGTTGCTATGAAAACGGCAGGCTGAGTAAAGTAATCAGGCGCAAAATTTCCCCAGAGCCATTCCATAGCCCCCGGTTTCGCCGTGGGGAGAGGGCGAAAGGGGGTTATCGCTTTAACCCCGGATACCCCGTCCGATTCCGATAAATCACGTACATCGCCAGCGCGAGGAGGGTGGTGGCGGTGAGGTAGGTGATTGGATTTGGCTTATCCAACAGGCTGGTGGAGCCGAGGAGGACGGCGAGGCTGTTGTTGATGATGTGCCAGCAGATGGCGGGGAGGAGGGAGCCGGTGAGCAGCGTGACGGCGGCGAGCAGGATGCCGAGGGCGGCCGTGGTGGGCAGGCGGAAGATGAGGAAGTGGAAGAGCGCGAAGACCACCCCCACGGTGACGGCGAGGGCGGCGGGGCGCAAACTCTTCCGCAGGCCGTAGAGCAGCACGCCGCGGAAGGCGACCTCCTCGCAGATGCCCGGGAGCACGGCCAGCATCAGCAGTTGGCCCCACAGCGGGGTGTGGCCCAGCGGCTGCAGCAGTTCGGCATTGCTCAGCCACTCCGGCGGGATGGGCATCACCAGGTTCACCAGTTGTTCAAGCCCGATGCCGGCGATCGCCGCACACGGCGCGGCGACGAGCACCGCCAGCCACACCAGCGGGCGCACCCGGCGCAGCGGCAAGGCCTCCCTGATATTCAGCCGGTACCCCCGGATGAGCAGCAGCGAGCCGCCGAGGAAGAAGCCCAGCGTGTTGAGCAGGAGCTGCACCGGCACCCATTTCGGTGTCGCGAGGTAGTTGCCGGCAATCACCACCAGCGCCCACAGCAGGGCGAACCAGCGCAGCACATCAGCGGGGAAGCGCGCCGGCCCGTGCAGGGGGATGTCGGCGTCATGCTCCATGGCGGTGATGAGGCGCTCCGAGGCGAGCAGATGGGTGGTCTTGCCGCCCACCCACAGTGCGGCGCCGGAGGTGACCGCCCAGGCGAGCAGCGCCAGCGGCCAGTGCAGCGTGCCGGTGAGCAGGTCGCGCACGGCGAGGGCGATATTGGCCACCGGCACCAGCGCCAGCAGCGAGGCGAGCGTTGTGTCCGGGAAGAGCGCCACCAGCCCGATGCAGATGCCCAGCAGCAGTACGGGGGTGAAGTAGAGCTGCGCCTCCTTGTACGTTTTGGCGTAGCCGGAGACCAGCAGCAGGATGGCTGAGACCAGCACCACTACCGGCAGGTAGAGCACCAGCAGCCATGCCACCTTGCCCAGGCTGAGCGACCCCACCAGCGAGACCGGCAGCGGAATGAGCCGGCCCACGATGTAGACGGCGTAGTTAGCGGCTTGAATGCAGGTGATGACCAGCGTGACGGTGACGATGAGCAGCAGCTTGGCGAGGATGATCGCCCGGCGGGAGACGGCGGTGGTGAGCAGCGTCTCCAGCGTCTTGCGTTCCTTCTCCCCGGCCAGTGTGTCCGTCGCCACCAGCGAGCCGGCGGTGAAGAGGAAGAAGAGCAGCAGCGGGGTGAGCACCTTGCCCAGCGCCAGCCCGGCGAGCTGCTGCGGCGGGGCGACGTTCTCCTCGGTGACCGTGCCGACCTGCTCCAGGCGAACGGCCAGGCCATGCGCGCGCAGCCCCCGCTCGCGCTGCTCCTCCTGCGCGAGCTGTAGCGCATCGGCCATCCGCATGGAGGCGATGGAGGAGGGGGTCTCACTCATCCGGTAGACCAGCCGGATCTCCGGCACCCCCGCCTTCGCAGGCTGCACGTCGACCCACAGGTCCAGTGTGCCGTCATCCAACGCCTGGCGCGGTTGGGTGGGGGAGCTCTCCTTGAAATGGACGCCCTGCTTATCTGCTCCGGCACGCGCGGCACACCGGCGGATCAACGCGCGCAGCTCGGGCGTGCCCGCCCCGGTCAGGGTGTAGGTATACGTGTGCTCCTGCTGGCGGTGCTGCTGCCGGGTCGCCGTGAAGCGCATGATCCACAGCATCAGCGGAAAGATGAGCAACGGCATCACCACCGCCATCACCACCGCCCGCCGGTCGCGCAAAATCATCCGCAACTCCATGCGATAGAGCAGCGCGATGATCGAGAAATTCAGTTGTTCGCGGTGTATTGATTGCATAGCTGTATTTTATTGATAGCCACAAAAAGGCACAAAGAGCACAAAAAATAGAAGCTTCCACCCAGCCAGGTTTTCCGGTCACTCGGATTTATGCCTTCCCGCCAATATTCAGGTGAGCTGATCGATCTCAGCACCGTCTCTATTCATAAGTTACCGGTTTCATAAACAACAGTTCAATGACCCAGGGTGATTGTCTGAACCATGATTCACTTGATTACAGGATTTAAGGATTTGCTCTTCGTACCCCTTATCACTTGGGCATGATGGATCGGATTCCGCACCCGTTCAGCCCCGAAGGGGCGTCATTCGATAGCCCAGGGTGCAGCGATAGCGGAACCCTGGGTAGGCTGGATTTATAGACCCGCCAAGCCCTGAGAGGGCGAAATCCCTATTGTTATTCGAATAGATGAATGCCGCCCTTTCAGGGCTCGAACTATCTACCCACCCTAACCCAGGGTTCCGCTGCGCTTCACCCTGGGCTATCGAATGTCAGCCTTTCAGGCTTTACCGGATGCATTTTCCGATCCCTGTACCAGGTAGAAAAATATCAGGAGAGGTCCATCCTTCAATCCTTTAATCCTTAAATCCTGGTTCAGACAATCCCCGCACCACCTGCACAAAGATATCCTCCAGGTAATGCTTGCCCGTGCTGGCGCGCAGGTCGGCCAGCGGGGCGCAGGCGTGGAGTTCGCCGCGGTGGATGATGGCGATGCGGTCGCAGAGTTTTTCCGCTTCGCTCATGATGTGCGTGGAGAGGAGCACCGTCTTGCCGGCTTCGCGCAGGTCGGCGATGATCTGCTGCAGCTCCAGCGCGTTCAGCACGTCCAGCCCCACGGTGGGTTCGTCGAAGATGATCACCGGCGGGTCGTGGGCGATGGTGCGGGCGATGGCGATCTTCTGCTTCATCCCCTGCGAGAGCTTGTGCACGAGGGTGTCGGCGTACTCGGCGATGCCGAAGCGGGCGATGAGCGCGTCCACCCGCGCGCGCACCTCGCCGGCCGGGTAGCCGTTCACCCGCGCGAAGAAGTCCAGCGTCTCCCGCCCGGTCAGCCGCGGGTAGAGGGCGGTGGAGGCGGAGTAAAACCCCAGGCAGCGGCGCACCGCCTCCGGCGCTGTCCCCACGTCGTGCCCCATGATGGCTGCCGTGCCGCTGCTGGGCGCCAGCACGGTGGAGAGCATGCGCAGCGTGGTCGTCTTCCCCGCGCCGTTGGCACCGAGCAATCCGAAGATCTCCCCGGCCAGGCAGGCGAAGCTCACCGCATTGACCGCTTTGACTTCGCCGCGTGCTTCATCGTAAAAGACCTTGCTCAATGCATCTACGGATACTGTGGTGTTCATTGATTTCCTTATGCTCATATTTGAGAGATATGGGAAGAATAGGAGAGATGGGAATTATGTGCTGTATTCTCATTCCTCCCAGATCTCCTATTCTTCCCATACTTCCCATCCGAGCGTAAATCACGTTTGGTGACGCCCTCGACCTACCTCTGTGTAAACGTCCGCGTGCGTAAAAAGTGCCACAGGTTGCCGTCATACGACCCCAGCAGGATGTCCTCCGTGCGCAGCACGCGTGTGGCCAGCGCCAGGCAGCCGGTGATCAGCGCCAGCGAGACGGCGGCGGTGAGGCCGATAAGCGGCCAGTGGTAGACGCCGGTGATCGCCTCGCGAATGACCATCGCCACGTTCGCCACCGGCAGGCAGGCCAGCAGCGGGGTGAACTGCAGGTCGTCCCCCTGGACGAGGAGGACCGGCAGGATGGCGCAGAAATAGAACGGCATGACCATCGCCTGCCCATCCTTGAAGGTGCGCGCGAAGGCGGCGAAGCACATCATGCCGGCGGCGAGGAAGGCGGCCAGCAGCAGCGCGCCGAGGAAGATGACCGGCACGCCGCTCCAGGGGAGCGTGAACGCGATACTATCCTTGTGCTCGGCGAGCAGTTGTCCCAGCAGCGGCTTCAGCGTGAGCACCATGGTGGTGATATTGAGTATGCCCGCCAGCCAGCCGAAGGTGGTCACCGCGAGATACTTGGCGGTGAGGATGCCGGCGCGCGAGGCCGAGGTGGTCATCAGCGCTTCCCAGGTCTGCCGCTCTCGCTCGCCGGCAATGGTGTCGATGGCCGGGTAAAAGCAGCCGACGGCGACCATCATCACGAAGATCAGCGGCAGCACGATGCTCAGGATCGACCCGCCCACCGCCGTGTCCGACGAGACATTGTGCATCGACACGGCGAAGACCTGCCACTGCGCCTCCGTCAAGCCGTGTTGCACCGCGGTGCCGTGCAGCCAGGTGTCGCGGTAGTCGTCCAGCAAGCCCTGCAGGCGTTTCTTCGCCGCCACGCTGCGGTCTTTCACCGCGTCATATACCAGGCGCACCTGGTAGTCACCCGGCAGGCCGGCGGCCTCCGGCGGGAGAAATTCCACCAGCAGGTCCAGCGTCCCCCGCCGCACCGCACGCCGCGCCTCCCACACATCCCCGTCCACCAGCCGAATGCCCTTCTCCCGCCCCAATTGCGCCTTGAACCCGGCATGGGCGGCCGGCAGCCCGCTCACCTGCACGCGCGAAAGCTTCCCGGCGGTGCTCCCCTGGATGTAGGAGAAGATGGAGATGACCAGCCAGAAGAGGACGGGGTAGAGGAAGACGGGGATGAGCAGGCTGTTGATGACGGTGTTCCGCTCCCGTAATGCCATGCGAAGCTCATTACAGTAAAACGGCCATACCTGCGCCCAGAACGCGTTGTCCATACAGGATAGTATATTCGGGCGGGGCTGCCGCCATCCTTCCATACAGGAATCTTCCTTGGTACCGAAATCTAGCTTCGGCTGGGTGGAGATTCCTGTATGGAAGGATGGCGGCAGCCCCGCCCGAGTCGCGTCACTTCCCCTTGTCCAATTCAGCGGGATTGCCTATAATCCATTTATCGACCGGTCTCCTGATGCAGGATACCGTGGTCCACTCGTCCGATATGGAGGTTCTTTATGCGCAGTGCTATCATCATCAGCCTGGTCCTTGCCCTGGCGGCCATTGCCTTCGCCCAGGCGCCCACCACGCCCACCTATACGCCCACGGTCAAGTTCACCGCCGGGGCGAAGCGCACGTACACCGGCTCGTTCACCTGGACCGTCGATAATAATCCCTCGACGCTCAAGGTGACGATGCGCGAGACGGTCAGTTCGTGCAAAGACAACCGTGCCGTGGTGCTGTGGCAGCGCCTGTGCTCACAAGAACAACAAGCGGAGACCACGACAAATGGCGGTGCCGTCATGACGTTCGGCGGGATGCAAAATGAGATGCAGGCTGATACATCGCTGTTGCGGAACACCTACGGCAGCAGTGCGGCGACGGACCCGCGCTCCAAAACGGCGACCGGCCTCCCGCCGGTTGATGGCCCGAAGACGAAGCTGGTCGAATATTATGATTTTGAAGGGATGAGCATCGCCTTCCCGGCGAAAGCCATCAAAGTGGGCGATAGCTGGTCATCGGCCGGCACGATCGTGAAGCAAAGTACCTGGACCGGCATCTATTTCCCCATTCCCTACACGGCCAAATATACGCTGACCGAGGCCAAACAGGAGAAGGGGCACACATTGCTGACCATCAAATGCGACGTTGCCGCGAAGCTGGCGCAAGGCAATCAGCAGTCGCTCTATGAGTTCGAAGGCGGCTCCATGAATCGGTCAGCCTATTTCGGGCTGGACTGGACGCTGCAGGCCACCACCGTGTTCGACCTGGAGGCCGGGGAGATCGCCAGCGTGTCCATTGACAGTAAGCGCACCGAATATACGATGGGCAAGGGCAACGCGGTAACCACGCATGTCAGCACGAAAAAAGGCAGCCTGGTCCGCGACCCGAAAGCCGATAGCCGCGAGATCGACCCCGCGGATCCCTGGCAACCGCATATGGCCACGGACTAGCATTAGGGAAGGGTTTTAGGTTGTTAGGGTTATCGGAGTAGTGCTGTTCTCTTCCGACCTATCCCTAACCCGGCTTAGCCGGAACCAAGAAGACAACTTCATGCAAGGCTCACACCGACCGTTGATGAGTTGAGTACTTGCTTCTTTCGCGCCGGGTTAGATTGTTGACTTTTTTACGTTCCTTATCAGGGATTTTCTCAACAATTTGTTGAGAAAATCCCTGATAAGGAACTGAAACCCTCACCACGGCCACAACCGGCTCCACCATGACCCGCGCTTGCCCGGGGCGCGGCCGTCGCTTTCCTTGTCGATGCGCGCGTCTTTCAGGTTGGCGCCGCGGAAGCTGACGCCTTTGAGGTAGGCCCCGCGCAGGTCGGCGTTGATGAGGATGGCTCCTTCGATGTTGGCGGTGCTGAGGTTAGCACCGCGCAGGTCGGCCCCGCGCAAGTCGGCGCCGCCGAGGTCCGCTCGCGAGAGGTTGGCATTCCGCAGGTTCGCCTCGCGCATAATCACGTTTGTCAGATCGGCACCCAGCAGGTAGGCGTCCTGGAAATTCGCCTTCGAGGCATTCGCCCTTTCGAGATTCGCCTCCTCCAGCTTGGCACGGCGAAAATCGCCGTACTGCAAATTCGCCTCGCCCAGGTAGGCCCCGCGTAAATCCGCATTATTGAAATCCAGCTTCTCCGCCGGGTGGTCTTTGCGCCATTTATTCCACGCGCCCACCCCTTCCTTGACAATGCGCGTGATCTGCTGCTGGTTCGCCATGATTTACCTCCACCTTTGGGGACTGCCCCCGCGGAAATGCTCGTGAGTGTAACCGCGTTAACGTATCGTAATGGTATCCGGCCGGTAACCGGTGCCCGGTCAGGGCTGTCCCCGCGTCTTTACACCTGGTCTCGGGAGGGCGACGCTCCCGCGGAGCCAGATTATGCAACCGGCTCTCTCATCTGGCTCCGGGGGACCGTCGCCCTCCCGCTACACACGAATACCGATTAGATAACCGCGGGGACAGCCCTGACCGGGCGTTCTCGTTTCAACCGGTGAGCTAATCGCGACGGTGTTCTCTCGCTTATACCAGGCTCTGCCGCGGGGGCAGCCCCCGTACCTTCATTCAAAACTCAAAATTCACAACTTAACCCTCGGTATAATTCCCTTCCTGCCGCCAGATCTCCAGCATGGCTTCGTAGCGGGAGAGGCGCATGCCGGTGTAGACGCAGTTGCTGGTGGAGAAGATATAGCCGCCGCCGGGCATGCCGTGCTGCAGGGCGTAGCGAACGGATTGGGCGCACTGTTCATCAGTGCCGGTGTCCAGCAGGCCGCAGTTCACGTTGCCGACGAGGCAGACCTGGTCGCCGTACAACCGCTTCACCTCGGCGATGTCCACGCCGGCCTGTGGGTCGATGGAGTGCAGCGCGTGCGGGTTGGCCTGCACCAGTTGATCGATGATCGGCATGATGTTGCCATCGGTGTGCTTGATGGTGTAGAAGCCCAACTCGCGCTGGCCCTTGATGAGCCTGGCGAGATACGGCGTGACGAACTCGCTGAACTGCCCCGGGCTGAGGAAGGGGCCGGTGTTCAGGCAGTAATCGGAGCAAAGCGCAAAGCCGTCCAGCCCGCCATGTTTCGCCAGACGCTCACAAGCGGCCAACTGGTAGTTCACCCAGTCATCTGCCTGCTGTTTCATCTTCTCAGGTTCATCCGCAAGCTGGTAGGTGAACTCCAGCATGTTCTCGCCGCTGGGCAGGCCGTAGGTGGCGTCGCCGTGCATCATCAGGAAGTAGCGGTCGCCGCTCTTCTCGCGCACCAGGTCGATGAGGCGGAAGATCTCTTCCTCGCTGCCCGGGTTGGGGTGCAGGAAGATCGCGCTGTGCTCGTAGCGCTCGGCGGTGGCGATGTAGAGGTTCGCGATATCCTCGCGGTGGAGCTGCCGCTCCTTCTCTTCCATCTGGTCCCACTGCCCATAATGGCGCTGGCTGGGATGCAGCTTGCCGAAGGCTTCCATGGTCAGGAAGAAAACCAGCTCAAAATGCGGCACGCGCCCGGTCAATGGCCGGCGCTCTAATGCCGCGATAAAGCGTTCACGTGGTGTCATGATTGTTCCCCTTATTTAGTCGGGGACTGTCCCCGACACTAGTGACTGGCTGGAAAATCTGGTGCCCGTTGCAGGGACTGTCCCCAACCCTCGTACGAGAGCATTACTTCCAGAGTAGCTTTCTACAGGAGCGTACGCTCTCCTGCTAACCTTGCCGGTATTACGCCGCAAACACGCGTCCCAATTGAATCACCAATCCCGGCAACACACCCACCGGCACCTCCTCATCTTTGCCATAGACGGTCGGCGGGCCGTAATGCCCGGTGGCATCCAGCGTGAAGACCTGCAGGTTTTGTCCGAATGGCGAGATGATCCAGTACTCCGGCACGCCGGCCCGCTCATAGGTGTGGAATTTCTCCCGTTGATCATACGTTGCCGTGTCCGGGGAGAGCACCTCCACCACCAGCGTCGGGGCGCCCAGGCACCCGCGGTCATCCAGTTTCTCCGGATCGCAGACGACGGTAACATCCGGCTCTACCACGGTGGTTGCGGACATGCCGTCTTCCGCAGGCTTCGGCAGGCGGACATCGAAGGGAGCAGAGAACACTTCGCACGGTTTGCCTTCTAAATAATTATAAAACTGCGCGGATAATGCCGTAACAATCTGCTGGTGATGCCGTGAAGGCGTCGGCGACAGGTCATACGCCATCTTATACGCCACTCCATCGATCAACTCCCAGCGCTCATCGGCGGGCCAGGTCAGCAGATCGGCATAAGTGAAGCGTTCCACATTGGATGGCATTGGTGTTCCCATCGTTGCACCTCACCACAATATTCGTTACACAGGTGACAATTCCCTTTCCCGCACCATCATCTCCATCAATCAAACATGTTTGCTATGAATTAGCTCATCAAGTATAATATTTCTATGTCAAACCCGGAACAACCAACTCAATTCACGCTGAACGTGGCGACCTACTTCCAATTGGTGCGCGATTTACTGCGGGCATTATGTGCGCCGCGGCTGCCGGTGATCCTGGGCCTGTATGTCCAGCGCATGGGGGAGGCACGCCTGGGGGATGGCACGGTCGAGATGGCGCGCGCGAACTACCGGCAATTCCTGGAAGAGCAGGGTGGGGTGGCGCCGGAGGAACGGTTGCTGGTGCAGATGGAGACGCACTGCGTGCGCTTTGCCCGACTGCAAGCGGCGTGGACGCTTTGCTGGATGGTGTTGCTGCCGGGCAGCTATCCGGTGTATACCCTGGTGCACACCCTGCGGTCGCCGGGCACATGGAACCTGCTGGTCGCCGTGACGCTGCCGCTCTTCGTGCTCTTCTTCACCGCCGTGCTGGTCGTGGTCGGCTTCTTCATCCAATCCCTCTTGCAGCGGCCCTTCCATTGGCTCTGCGCACGCGCGCTGGCGATTCCCGGCGTGTTCGAGCTGCCGTCGTAAGCTTAGGAAGCCTTTTTTTGTGAGATAACCTGCTGGCGCAATTCTTCCAATTCACGCCCACGCTCGCGCCAGTATGCGAGTTGCTCCTCGCGCGTCATGCCGGCCAGAAGGGCTTGAACGCGCTCTGCGCCTTGATGCTTCATCTCGACACAATCGAATGGCTTTTTCTCATTCATCATATGCCAACACCTCCGCCGGCGTGTTGATCGCAATAGGTTTATACCCGTTGAGCGTATTCACCGCGTTATACAGCGGTACTTTTCTAAAATGCACGATATGCCGAAAGTTCCAGCTCACAATCAAATCGCATTGCATAACAGTGGCCAGTGCGACATGCAAGGCATCGTCCGCCCATGTAGGGGTTAATATCCCGGCAGTCAGATATGCAGTCTGCAACTGTAGAGCTTCATTATTGGGATAGACCGTTTCACTGAAAGGCAACATTTCTGTTACGAGTTTTCGGACCGGCAATGGAGAATTTTGAATCTCGGCTTGGACGAGTGCTGATACTACGAGACGGAATCGCCCTGAACGCACTTGAGCGAAAAACGCTTGGGTTACTACGGCAAATTCCTGATCAAACACCCCACCAAACACGCAAGTATCCACATAGACTCGTAATGGTTGCATCAATTCTCCCGAGCATATTATACCATAAGCCGAGATCGTGGGGCGCAAACAGTCCAGAGTTGGGTGGGCTTAATGATCCTGTAAACCCTGAAAGGGCGGCATCCCGATTGTGAAACGTGCATCGGAATGCCACCCTTTCAGGGCTGGCGGATCGATAGGCCCACCCGCCCAGGGTTCCGCTATGCTCCACCCTGGGCTATCGAATGGTCGCCCCATTCGGGGCTTTACCGGATCGCGTCTTTTGCTCCTCATCAATCATGTGGCAAACTGAACGGTGGCTAATCCTTAAATCCTTTAATCATGTGAATCATGGTTCAGACAATCACCCTGGACTTTCGGTCTTCAGCCCCCTCGCCTTCAACACCACCCCCATCTCACACCGCGCACAGTCGAAGCGCAGTTCCAGCCGGCTCCCATCGGGACCGAGGAGGGTGAGTGGTTCGGCGGGGTGGGGGGGGGTGCCGGTTTTCGGGCAGCAGCCGCCCTGGTATTTGATGCAGAGTTTGGTGGTCATTACCTGCTGACCTTGCAGGTTAATGCAAAACTCGGCGGCGGGCTCGATGTGCATCACTCCGTGCCGGCGGTAAAACGCTTCCGCCTTGCGGTTGAGCACGTTGCCGCGGAAGGTGAGGCGGCGCTCGGGAAAGACGGCGGTGTTGCGCACCGCGCCGCCGGTGGAGCGCGGGTATGCTGCCTCGCGCGCAGCCAACAGCGCCTCCAGCACGCCGCGGCGCAGGTTATTGAGCACCGAGACCGGGACGAAGAGTGGGGTGGAGAGGCGCGTTTCCACGCCGGTACAGGTGAATTCGCTGCCGCCCATCTTCGCCAGTTGCCGGCGGATGGTGTCCAGCGCCTGCTCGGGCTTCTCGGCGCGGATCTTCTCGCAGGGCATGGCGAATGCGGCAGTGACGCCATCCTCATCCACCGCAGAGAGCACCAGGCCGTCTGCAGTGTTGTGCAAGGTCAGCGCCACGGCGAGCTGCCGCTCCGCGCGCGCCCGCGCCAGCCGGGTGAGGAACTCGTGGTCATGGTTGCGGAAGATATGCATCCCGCGCGTGATGCCTTCCATGCTGGTGGGGGTGATTACCGCGCCCTGCACGCCATTCACCATCGCGCCGCGCAACTCGCCCTGCGCATCGAAGAAACAGAGGCCGTCGCCGTTATGCAGCGGCGCCGGGGCGTCCAGCGTGAAGGCGCGCGGGGTGGTGTAGATCACCGTGCCCACCGGCTCGCCCACCATCTTCGGGGTGTCCGGCGAGGCGATCTCCGCAGCTCGCCCGTGCAGCAGGTAGCTGGTGAAGCCGCGGTTGAAGGTCTTGCTCGGGTCGGGGGTGAAGTCGACGATGCTGGTGCCGGAGGAGCTTTTGCGCAGGCCCTCCTCGGCGAGCACCGCGTCCAGTTGCGCGCGATAGTGCGCGACGACGTTCATGATGTACGCCTTGTCCTTCAGCCGCCCCTCGATTTTGAACGAGCAGACGCCGGCGCGGATGAGGTCGCGCAGGGAATCGGTGAGGTTGAGGTCGCGCAGCGAGAGCAGGTGGCGGTCGCGCGCCAGCACCGTCCCCTTCGCATCGACCAGCGTGTACGGCAGGCGGCACGGCTGCGCGCACGCGCCGCGATTGCCGCTGCGCCCGCCCAGCGCGTAGCTGAGGTAGCACTGCCCGCTATAGCAGACGCAGAGCGAGCCGTGGATGAAACACTCCAGCTCGATGGTCTTCGTGCGGCGGCGGATCTCCGCGATCTGCTCCAGGCTCAGCTCACGCGCGAGGATGGCGCGGGAAAACCCGACGCTCTCCAGAAAGGCCACGCGCTCGGGGGTGGCGTTATGCATCTGCGTGCTGGCGATGAGCGGCAGCGGCGGCAGGTCGCACTCCAGCAGCCCGGCATCCTGGATGATCAACCCGTCCACGCCGGTCTCGTAGCTACTTTTGATCAGCGTCAGCGCCGGCGGCAATTCCTCATCGCGCAGCAGCGTGTTCATGGTCACATAGACCTTCGCGCGATATTTGTGCGCGTGCTTGGTGAGCGTCGCGATATCCGCCATGCTGTTGCCGGCGTTCTCCCGCGCCCCATAGCGCAGCGCGCCGATATACACCGCGTCCGCCCCGCAATTAATGGCCGCCAGCCCGCACTCCAGATCACGCGCCGGCGCCAGAAGTTCAATAGATGTCATAGCGCGAACAGTTATACAGGAAAATGCGCCGGATGTCACGCAGCGAGAAGATTCATACTCATGCTCGTACTCATGCTCATGCTCGACAGGGGGCCGATAGGCGGTTTTAACGCATGAAATTCAGTCCGCAAGCAATATTCTCAGTCTGGAAGGTAGACGGCAGTCCCGCCCGAATATAGCGGATGGTGATTTCCCTCACCCCCACTATCCCGACGCGTCGGGATAGAGGGGAGAGGTCTATATATAGCACGAGTTCTTTCAATGAATAGCCCACTCCCCCTCTCCCCCTGGGAGAGGGGGCCGGGGGGTGAGGGAAAACAGCACTGACTACCTTCCAAGGGAGACACACATGACTGATACACAGCAGCCCCTTTCCGGCGGTTTTCATCACCTGGCGTTGAAGGTGGCGGATTTTGATGCGACCGTGAAGTTTTATACCGAGGCGCTGGGCTTGGTGCCCACCATCAGTTGGGGCGAAGGCGACACGCGCGCCATCATGCTGGACGCCGGCCAGGGCAATTGCCTGGAGATCTTCGCCGGCGGCACACCCGGAGCGAAACCGGAAGGCGCCCTGCTCCACTTCGCCTTCCGCGCCCACGACTGCGCCGCCGCCCTGCAGCGCGCCCTGGACGCCGGCGCCACCCTGCACATGCCCCCCACCGAACTCACCATCCCCAGTTCACCCACGCCCACCCCCGTGCGCATTTCATTCTGCATCGGATTGGATGGGGAGATTATTGAGTTTTTTGAGAGCGCGGCGGGGTAAGGTCATCGACGGCTCATACACAACAGGGAACCGGTACCGGTTCCCTGTTGTGGAAAAAGCGTCAGATATGCATACGGGATACACGTATTGCGAAGATACTGAAAAGCTACGCCAGAGGGGGAAAGTTTTGAGTAGGCATGGTATACGCACTCGGAAATGCCGCTATTGTCTGGTGGATCATTTGGCGGTATGATTTATGCAGAGACGACCGATGCAGATCAATATTCCGATTGACCATGAGAAGATCCGCGCTTTTTGCGAACGGTGGCAGATCACCTCGTTTGCGCTGTTCGGTTCGGTGCTCCGAGAGGACTTCCGCCCGGAAAGTGATGTCGATGTGCTGGTCACCTTCGCGCCGGATGCGCAGATATCGCTGCTTGATCTGGCGAAGATGGCGGGGGAGCTCGAGCAATTATTCGCTCGTGAAGTCGATCTGGTCGAACGCTGCACGGTCGAGGAGAGCCACAACCCGCGCCGCCGGAAGGAAATCCTCACTACCGCCCAGGAGATTTATCGTGCAGCCGCGTGATCATGATTCCCTGCTGGATATCCTCATGCCCATTGTCGCCCTCCCAAACCATCCCCATCCCCAAACCATGTAATAATACGGCATTGCCAATGATGGAGTATGCTGTCCATGGAGGGCCGTTCCCCGGGCGAGGGTGGGGTGCCGTATACATTGCTGCCGCACACCGGCGATCTGGCGGTGTGGGTGCGGGGGCGCGATTTGCCGGAGCTGTTCGTCAACGCGGCGCTGGCCCTCTTCGACATCATGACCACGCCGCCGGTAGAGGCCACACGCGAGCGGCAGGTCACCCTGGACGCCGTCGACACCGAGGCCCTGCTGGTCGATTGGCTCAACGCCTTGCTGCTGCTGCACGAGTCCGAAGGTGAAACCTACACCCGTTTCGTGCTGGACGCCTTCACCCCCACGCATCTCAGCGCACGCGTCTGCGGCGGGCCGACAGCGGAGAAAACCCTGGTCGTCAAAGCCGCCACCTACCACGAGCTGCACATCACCCCCGTGGACGGAGGCGTGGAGGTGACCGTTGTGTTTGATATTTGAGGGCGGTTGTACCGGGAGGGCGACGCTCCCGCGGAGCCTGATGAGAGAATCGGTTGCATAATCTGGCTCCGCGGGAGCGTCGCCCTCCCGGGCCTGATGAGAGAACCGGTGGCATAATCCGGCTCCGCGGGAGCGTCGCCCTCCCGGGATCAGTCGGATTGAAAAGGCGGACAACATGGTGTTGCGCACAGCGTTTCAGCAGGTGGAACCGTATGCTTTCGAGGTGCCGGCGAGCTATCGGGCGGATATGCGCGTGCCGGCGCGGCTGTATGCCGACGAAGCCATCCTGGAGGCGGCGGCCGGCGACCGCTCGCTGGAGCAGTTGATCAACACCGCGACGCTGCCGGGGGTGGTGCGCTACACGCTGGCCATGCCGGATATCCACCAGGGATACGGGCCGCCCATCGGCGCGGTCATCCCCGTCGACCCGCACCGGGACGGCGTCATCTCGCCGGGGGCCACCGGCTACGACATCAACTGCGGGGTGCGCCTGCTCCGCTCCGAGCTGCAGGCGGAGGAGATCCGCCCCTACCTGGAGCGGCTGGTGGATGTGATGTACGAGCACATCCCCAGTGGCATGGGGCACGGCAGTGAGGTGCACCTGAGCGAGGCGCAGATGGATGCCGTGCTGACGGAGGGCGCGCACTGGGTAGTCCGCAAGCAGGCCGGCACCGCGGATGACCTGCCGCACATCGAGGAAGGCGGCGCGCTGGCCGGCGCCCGCGCCGATGCGGTGAGCGCGGCGGCGAAGAAGCGCGGCAGCACCCAGCTCGGTACCCTGGGGTCCGGCAACCACTTCGCCGAGATCGGGCGCGTCGCGCACATCTACCACGCGGAAGCGGCGCGCGCCTTCGGGCTCACGCTCAATCAGGTTGTCGTGTGGATCCACACCGGCTCCCGCGGCCTGGGGCACCAGGTGGCCACCGATTACATCCAGCAATTTCAGACGGCGGTGCGGCAATACGGCATTGTGCTGCCGGATCGCGAGCTGGTCTGCGCGCCGTTTCAGTCGCCGGAAGGCCAGCGCTACTTCGCCGCCATGGCCGCCGCGGCGAACTTCGCCTTCGCCAATCGTCAACTGCTGGCGGAGCGCGTCCGCCGCGCCTTCGCCATGGTGCTGGACGGCCACGTCTCCTCGCATGAACTGTATCTCGTCTACGATGTGGCGCATAATATCGTGAAGCGGGAGACTTACAACCTGAACGGCGTGCCGTCCGAGGTATTGGTGCATCGCAAAGGGGCCACGCGCGCCTTCGGGCCGGGGCAGGAGGCCATCCCGCCGGCCTACCGCGCGATCGGGCAGCCGGTGCTGGTGCCCGGGGATATGGGCCGCGCCTCCTACGTGCTGGTCGGGGCGCAGGGGGCTATGGACAACACCTTCGGCAGCGCCTGCCACGGTGCCGGCCGCGCACTGAGTCGCCATGCCGCCTTGAAGGAAACCAGCGGCGCCGCCCTGCAGCAACGCCTGCGCGCGCAAGGCACCTTCGTGCGCGGCAGTTCCCGCGGCCTGGCGGAGGAGGCGCCAGAAGCCTACAAAGACGTCGACCACGTCGTCGAAGTCGTCCAGCAAGCCGGCATCGCGCAAAAAGTGGCGCGCGTGGTGCCGCTTGGAGTAATCAAGGGGTGAGAAAAGGGAAAGAAGGTCCGGTGGCTGCCTTCGCGGCAGAGCCAGTCTGAAATCGAGAAGAGCAGGAAACGACTGGCACCCCGGGTTGATCGAGAGTGCTCGGTCAAGGCTGCCACCGCGTTCATCTGGCCAGTTTGCTTATACGCAGTGGCAGCCTTAACCGCGCACTCGCATATATCCCGGTATGCCGATCGCTGCCTGTTCTCCTGAGTCGCAGGCGGGCGCTGCCGCGAAGGCAGCCACCGGGGCTGTGCGGTGATTTGGAGTAAGAGTAAGAGAAAGAGTAAGAGAAAGAGAAAGAAATGGGAACGAACAGGAGGTATACCATGGCGCATCAGGATGAGCATCCGGTGGCGATTGCGGTGCCGCCGGACATCACGCTGGCCGGCGATCTGGGGGTGCCGGCGGGGGCGACGGGGCTGGTGATCTTTGCGCATGGGAGCGGCAGCAGCCGGTTGAGCCCGCGCAATACCTATGTGGCGCAGGTGCTGCGGGCGGGCGGGCTGGCGACGCTGCTCTTCGATCTGCTGACCCCGGAGGAGGACCGCGTCTACGAAACGCGTTTTGACATCAACCTGCTGACGCAGCGCCTGATCCAGACGACCGCCTGGACGCGCGACCAGCCGGAGTTGCAATACCTGCTCACCGGCTATTTCGGCGCCAGCACCGGCTCGGCGGCGGCGCTCCGGGCGGCGGCGGAACTCGGCTCCGGCATCTGCGCCGTCGTCTCCCGCGGCGGCCGCCCGGACCTCGCCGGCGATGCCCTCTCGCGCGTGCAAGCGCCGACGCTGCTGATCGTGGGCGGCAATGACGATGTGGTGATCGAGCTGAACCGGCAAGCCCAGGCCCAACTTACCGCCGAAAACGCCCTGACCATCGTCCCCGGCGCCACCCACCTCTTCGAAGAACCCGGCACCCTGGAAGAGGTTGCCCGCCTGGCAACAGAGTGGTTCCAGCGCTACCTGGGCGCTGCATCGGGAGGGGAGAGCCGGGCGGCGTGAGGATTGATTGATTTAATAGCCACAAAAAGGCACAAAGGGCGCAAAAGGGGCGGTGCTGTTTTTCGAGGGCCTGCGTGCGAGGGGAATATGTGTCCCTGGGTTGGCAGGTATCCACCGGTTTCGGGGACTTGAAAGAACATGTGATTATTCACGTTCGAGAGTCGCCGGTGACACAAACTGGAGGTAGGCCGCGCCCACCGTGGCGCGCGTGAGCGTAATTCGCACCCGTGGGGACGTAAACTCGGAGCCGGTTTCGAGTCTAAGTTCACAAAGTGAAAACTCCCACCAACGCGCCACGGTGGGTGCGTTGCCTTTTTGCCATATTCAACTTTACGCTCAAAAACCCATTCCACGGGGGTATCCGACCGACCTGAAGACCTACGGTGACCATCTACGGAAGCGGCGGCTT
>Ga0272448_1000863_pt1 | contig 43489 bp, 43 predicted proteins | sample YNPCB0191_FD_202220 | JGI IMG/M metagenome (GOLD analysis project Ga0272448, IMG submission 202220) | Hot spring sediment microbial communities from Yellowstone National Park, WY, United States - YNP-CB-019-1 | ecosystem: Environmental > Aquatic > Thermal springs > Hot (42-90C) > Sediment... | reverse complement strand
GTGTGGCGCTCAACGTCATTCGTCAGCAAGGCTTCCGTTATGTTCCTGATGGACACAGGGCAGCCTCCGCACGCCCAGACCGAGGCCTGGCCTGGCTGGGCATTTGTTAGAGCATTGATAAGCCCTGGCATCCCCTCATTCTCTACCCCCCGTTTCCTCCCTCATGGCCATTTCCCGCAGCCGAAACTTCTGCGGTTTCCCTGTAGAGGCGCGGGGGAAATCCTCTACAATCCGGACAACCTGAGGAATCTGATACGGCTCCAGCACTCCCCTGCAGAACTCCCGCACTTCCTGAGAGGTCAGGGTGTGCCCTTCTGCAGGGATGACAAACGCCCAGACTTCCTCGTCGCCGAATCGTCCCGGCACTCCCACCACCGCCACCTCGCGAATGGCAGGATGAGCGACCAGATGCCGCTCTATCTCTTCGGGATAAATGTTCCGGCCCCCCCGGATAATCATGTCCTTCTTCCGGCCCACGATGCGCAGGTATCCCCGCTCATCCATCACCGCCATGTCGCCCGTGTGGTACCAGCCCTCCGCGTCCAGCACCTGCTCAGTCAGGTCGGACGCGCCCCAGTAGCCCAGCATCACGTTCTCCCCTCGCACCCAGAGTTCACCCACCTGGCCCGGCGGCAAGGGACGGCCTTCATCATCGGCGATCCGCACTTCCATCCCCGGCATCGGTCGGCCCACCGTCTCGGCCTGGAGGTCCGGCGAGTCGCCGACGTCGGTGGCCGCGATCCCGCCGCCGATTTCGGTGGCCCCGAACCCGATGTGCAGCGCGCAGCCAAAGCGGCGCTGAATCTCCCGGGCCAGGTCCGGTGGACAGGGCGCGGCGCCCGTCCCACAGATCAGCAGAGAGGAGAGGTCATACCGGTCAAAATTCTCCACCCGCAGCATCACCGCCAGCGCCGTCGGGACGGCGACCAGAACCGTCACGCGTTCCCGCTGAATCAGTTCCAGCGCCTCCACCGGATGGAAGAAGGGCTGGACGACCAGGGTGTCCCCCATCAACAGCGCCTGCAGGAAGACCTCTATTCCGGTGGTGTTGTGGTAACCGGTGGTGGAGAGGAAAATCTGGGGGCGACCGGCCGCCCGAAGGAGGCGCCGCCGGTAGCGGGCCAGCGCCCGCCCCATTTTGGGCAGTTGCGCCAGCGAGGGACGCTTCATCCACAGTTCCCGCAATTTCAGGCTGGCGACCACCGGCGCGATGAGGCTGCGGTGGGTGTGCATCGCCCCTTTGGGCGCGCCCGTAGTGCCGGAGGTGTAGAGAATCGCCAGCAGGTCCCCCGGCGCCACCTCCGGCGGCGGGGCCGGCGGCAGGACCGGCATCCGCTCCGGAAGAAATTCATCCGCCAGGTGGACTTCTATCCCCTCCGGCAGGCCGGACACAATCGCTTCGGGGAGCGGCTCCGCCACCACCATGCGGGCTGGTGCAATCTGCTCCGCAATCTGGAGCACCCGTTGAGGACGGACGGTCGGGTCTATGGGAACGACCACTGCCCCCCGTCGCGCGATGGCGAAGAAGAGCGTGATGTAGTCCGCGCCGGGCGGCAACATCAGGGCAACGCGGTCCCCTTTCCCGACACCCAGGTGGGCCAGAAAGTCGGCTGTCCGGTCTATGCGCTCCTGCAACTGGCCGTAGGTCAGCCGGAGGTTCCCGCAAATCAGGGCCTCCTGGGCGGGACGGTTCTCCGTCACCCGCCGCAGGGCCTGATACAGGGTCATCTGGAGAGTCAGTGGTGGTAGGGACATGGCGAATCGTGAAACGTAAAACGCGAAACGTGAAGGTTTTAGGGAAGTGGCTATTCAGGCTTCCTCACCCCACCCCCGCCGCCTGCGGCGGCGAAGCCGCTGGGGGTAGGGTGAGGTCGTCCGTACTGGTAGTGGGCCGCGCAGGCCCCCTCGGCGCTGACCATGCAGGGGCCGACAGGGTTCTGGGGGGTACAGACCCGCGCGAAGAGGGGGCATTCCACCGGTCGCAGGACCCCCCGCAGGACGTCGCCGCAGCGACAGCCCGGGGGCTCGCGGGCTGGCTGGACCTCCACCGGGAAACGCCGCGCGGCATCGTAGCGGGCGTACTCCTCCCGAATGCGCAGGCCGCTGGCGGGCAACACCCCCAGCCCCCGCCAATCCGCTTCGGCAACCTCAAAGACCCGCTCCATCGCTTCCAGTGCAGCCGGATTCCCCCCAGCCCGCACACTCCGGGAATACGCGTTGGCGACGCCCGGCTGCCCCGTCTCCAGCATCTCCACCAGCGCCAGAATGGCCCGCAGGATGTCCAGCGGCTCAAAGCCGGCCACCGCACAGGGAACACCGTACTCCTGGGGCAGGAATTGCCAGGCTTCGGGGCCGATGATGGTGGTGACGTGGCCCGGGCCGATGATCCCGGAAAGCCGGACCTCCCCGGCGTCCAGGATGGCCCTCATCGCCGGTGGCGTGAGTTTGTGGGTGCTGAAGACGGCAAAGTTGCGGATGCCTTCCGCCTCTGCAGACAGGACGGCCGACGCCACCATCGGCGCGGTGGTCTCAAAGCCCACGCCCAGGAAGACCACGGTTCGGGTGGGGTTCTGACGGGCAACCTCCAGCGCGTCCAGCGGCGAGTAGACGATGCGGACATCGGCGCCCTCGGCCCGGGCGCGGGCCAGCGAGCGCCCCCGGTCTGCAGGCACCCGCATCATATCCCCGAAGGTGGTCAGGATGACCCCGGGGATGCCCGCCAGCGCGATGGCCCGGCTCAGGTCGTCCGCCGATGTCACGCAGACCGGGCAGCCCGGGCCCGAGAGGAGTTCCACCGTGGGCGGGAGCAGATCCGGGATGCCAAAGCGCAGGATGGCATGGGTATGCCCGCCGCAGAACTCCATCAGCCGCACCGGTCGGGTAGAGCAAGTCGCGATCGCCTCAGCAACTGCCCGGGCCGCCTGCGGGTCCCGAAAATTGGAGAGATTCATTTCTCACACAAAGACACAGAGGCACAAAGACCTGAAGTAATTCAGGCCGATTAAAATCGGCATCCCTGGGCACTTCGTGCCGGTTGTCGGCCTTCGCCGACAACCCTTATGTGCACATCTGAGAGACCTGGTCGGCGAAGGCCGACCATCGGCCGCAGGCCCAAAGAGGCTGACTTCAGTCAGCGGAGAGAGCCTCAATGATCGTGCGGCAGAACGCAGGGAGGTCATCGGGTTTCCGCGACGTGATGAGATTGCCGTCCCGCACCACCTCCGCGTCCACCCACTCCGCTCCGGCGTTCACCATATCGTCTTTGATAGCAAAGAAACTGGTGACCCGTCGGCCTTTCAGGATGCCCGCCGAGATGGGCACCCACCCGGCATGGCAGATGGCCGCGACGACCTTCCCCTTCTGGAACGCCTCCCGCACCAGCCGGAGCACCGATTCGTACCGCCGCATCAGGTCGGGGGCGTAGCCGCCCGGGATGATGACGGCATCAAAGTCGTCGGCGGAGACCTGATCGGCAGAGACATCCACCGTCACCGGATAGCCGTACTTGCTGGTGTAGGTGGTGGCGCTCCCGGTCCCGACCACTTTGACCTCTGCCCCCTCCTCCCGCATCCGCAGGAGCGGGTACCAGAGTTCCAGGTCCTGGTAGTTGTTCTCGGCCAGAATAGCGACCCGTTTCCCGACCAATCGCATCGTCAACCTCCTTCAGCAACAGATACTCGTCTGGGCACGCCCGCCACTTCAGCGACCAGGCGGGCCAACTCCTGCATGGGCTCCTCCTGGTCATCCTCGGCCAGTGGCCATGTTCTCCCATCCCCAACCAGTTCCACTGACCAGCGAATGACGGCAGCGTCGGGCACATCCCGCCAGACCCGCTGACGGCAGCGCACCTGGCTCACCGCGTCCAGTGGAACCCGAAACGTCTCCGTCCGGCGGGCCAGGAGATAGACCCGTTCCAGGCAGTACTCGCGGGCATCCATGTCCACCGTCAGCCGCTCCAGACGGGGGACGAAAGCGGCGATCAGCAACCCCACCCCTGCACCGATCACGACCAGGCTGATGGCAACGGGCACACGGGTCCCGCCACGCCAGGGGGTGATGGCGACAACCAGTACCAGGAACACCACCTCCACAATGATGACGGAGAGATGAGGGGTACCCGTCCGCTCCGCCACCAGCCGCCGGGCGGTTCGCTCTACCAGTAGATACGGCCCGACCCGATTCTCCCTCTCCCGGCCCGCCTGCTCCTCGGCCATCTCCGGCTATTCCTCACAGCACGGGCACCGCCCGGAGGGATCACAGTCGCAGGCGACGGCCACGGCCTCAATCTCCACCCGGGCGCCCATCGGCAACGCCGCCACCTGGACGGTAGAACGGGCAGGCGGGTCCTCGGGGAAGAACTCCGCATAGACGCCGTTCATCCGCCCGAACTCTCCCATATCCTGCAGGAAGACGGTCGTCTTCACCACGTGGCGGAGACAGGAGCCAGCCGCCTCCAGAATGGCACGGATGTTCTCCAGCACTTGGCGGGTCTGGGACTCTACATCCGGTCCGGCGAACTCCTTCGTCCCCGGAACCAGGCCCAACTGCCCGGCGGTGAAAATCCAATCGCCCACCCGCACGGCCTGGGAGTAAGGGCCCACAGCCGCAGGGGCATTGGAGGTCTGGACAATTTGCTTTTCCATCTGACTTCCTCCTGCAAACAGGATATGTTCATATTACAACAGGTTACAAGTTTCGGCAAGTAATCCTCATAGGGTAGTACTCTGTCAATTATGAAACTTATATTTGCGATGGGGTTGAATACCCCCAAATATGGGCAAATGAGGTCATTATAGGCCCACATATCCAGCCAGCAGGGTGTTTCTCAAATCCGGCCAAACTGAAAAATCAGCCTTGACGGAGTAGTAGCATCTATCCTGGACAACCTCCCCAAGATGGGCAAATTCTGCTATAATCCAAGAGATCCGGAACAAACTTCATCTTCATCCAGGAGGTTATCATGCGAGTACGGTGCGTAGATGGGCGGTTTCTCATTCGGCTGGAACCCGGGGAAGAGGCGATGGCTTCTCTGCGGTCATGGGCAGCAGAACAGAAGGTAGGCTTCGCCGTGCTGTGGGCCATCGGCGCGATGCGCCGGGCCACCCTGGGGTACTTTGATACCACCGCCGCCGTCTACCGGCAAATTCCGGTGGAGGAGCAGGTGGAAGTCGTGAGCATGACCGGCAATGTGGCCCTCGGAGAAGACGGCGCCCCCATCGTCCACGTCCACGCCGTCCTGGGACGGGCCGATGGCCGCACCGTGGGCGGACATCTGATAGAGGGCCACGTTTTCCCCATGCTGGAGGTCGTGGTCCGGGTGTTTCCCGAACCGGTCTACCGCCGGGCCGACCCCACCACCGGCCTGACCCTCTGGGATTTGTAATCCACCCCGAAACACGGCGTGCCAGGCACTTCCGGAAGTGCCTGGCACGTCCTCCTCAAGCCCCATTTACCGCCTCGGTACCACCTTCAGAACGGTGCCGGGGTGGATGGTGAAATCCGGCCCGATGTTGTTGAGACTGACCAGTTCCTCCACCGTCATCCCGAAGCGGCGGGCGATGGAGTAGACCGTATCCCCCCGCCGGACATAATAACCGTACCCCCCTCCCGGCGCAGGCACCGGGATCAGGAGCATCGTCCCCGCCTGGACCTGCCGGGGGTCCGGAATGTTGTTGGCGGCGGCAATTGCCTGGGCCGTCGTGCCGAATTTCAGGCCGATGCGGAAGAGATTCTCCCCCGGCTCCACCACGTAGTAAATGCCCCCTGCCCCCGAGGGCGTCGGAAGCACGACAACCGGCGGGGTCGGAGTGGGAGCGGGCAGAATCGGCGTCTCCGCGACCGGGGGCGGTTGCTCCTCCGTTGGCTGGGAGGCCGTCCCACCCACAGTGACCAGCCCGTCAGAGAGAGTATCCACCATGACCGGGTTCCCGGCCGCGTCCTGGGCGGCCGCGTGGCCAATCTGAAGGACGGCGGTTCCCGGCGCAATGCCCTGTAGCGTCAACGAAACCGCAATACCGGAATCCTGCGCCACGGCTCCAGGCTGGACAGCCGCCTGATAGATCAGACGGTCTCCCTCCACCCGATTCTCCAGGACGACCCCCATCAGGTCGCCCGGGGCCGCCTGAGTGCCCTCCACTGCCGGGTCGGCGTCCACTATCTGAACCCGCGCGGGGTCAAATTTCACTTCCAGGGAGAGCGTGTTCACTCTGCCCATCCCATCGGCCCAGACCTCCACCGTCGCCGTTTCCCCCACCCCCAGCGAAACGGTTCCCGGGTTCAGATACAGGCTGGGCGGATACTCCACCGTCGGTTGCGCCGTCGGAGGGGGAACACCAAAGGGAAGAGGACCGGTGACCGGCGGCGGCAATTCCTCCTCCGGCGTAGGGGTGGGGTTGTAGACCGGCTGAGCACAACCGGTCAGCACCAGCATCCCCAGACCCACAATCATCCAGCGAATGAGTGCCCGTTGCATATCACCCCTCCTTTGACGTCGCACGGCTGAACCTGCGGGCCAGTCGGGCCCAGTCCTCCAGAGTGAGGCGCTCCGCTCGGGTGCGGGGGTCTACGCCGGCCTCCTGCAGTGCGCTGGCGGCCTCCCCAGGCGAGATCCCCAGACCGCTGGCCAGACTGTTGCTCAGTTGCTTGCGGGGCTGAGAGAACCCGGCCCGGACCACCTGGAAGAACCAGCCCACATCCGTCACCTCCACCGGCGGCTGAAGGTGACGGTCTATCCGGACCACCGCCGACTCCACCTCCGGCGGCGGGTAGAAGGCGCCGGGCGGGAGGCGAAACAACAGTTGCGGGCGGCCGTAAAACTGGACGCTGACCGCCAGCAGACTCATCCGCCCGCCCCGGGCCACGATTCGCTCCGCCACCTCCCGCTGGACCGTCACCACCATTCGCTGTGGGGGGATGCGTGCCTCCAGCAGGTGGCGCAGTACCGCCGAGGTGATGGCATACGGCAGGTTCGCCACCACTTTGTACGGCCCCTCCCCCATCAGGTCGGACGGGTCCAGGGCGAGAATGTCCCCCGCGACCAGATGGACGTTGGGGCGGTCGGCCAGTTCGGCCTCCAGGACCGGGAGGAACCGTCGGTCTACCTCCACCGCGACGACACGCCCGGCAGAGGCCGCCAGTCGGTGGGTCAGGTTGCCCACCCCGGCGCCGATTTCCAGCACCGCGTCGTCGGCGGTCAACTCCGCCGCCGCCACGATGCGGGCCAGCGCCCGCGCGTCCACCAGGAAATGCTGCCCCAGTTCCCGACGGGGCTCCAGACCGTGGCGGCGGAGAATCTGCCGGACGTCGGTCATCGGTCGCGGTCAGTCCAGAATGTACGCTATCTGGTCGGGGGGCGGGACGGGGGTGAGGATGTAGACGTCCACCCAACGGTACCAGAGGACCAGGTTGTCGTCGTCGTAGCCCAGGTCAATCCGCCGCCCCTTGATGGCGCCGCCGGTATCGGCGGCCAGTCCAATGCCGTATCCGGGCACGTAGACGCGCGAGCGGAGCGGGATGACGCGCGGGTCCACGGCGACGATTCCCTTCCGCATCGGCAGGCCCAGCCGGGTGCGTCCGTAATAGGGATTGGTCTTCGGCACTCCGGCCGTGGACGCGCTGTAGGAGGTCGCCAGCATGCGGATGACCCGCCAGTACTCCACCGTCCCCTCCGGCGTCTCCAACTGCCGGATCACGATCTTCGTCCCGTAGCCGATGATTTTGTCCGTCGGCGGGACGGCCACGTATTCGTCCTCCAGGGCCCGGGCGACCTCCGCGCCGTTCTCGTAGCGGACCCGCCAGCGCCGCTGGAGGATGCCCGGCACGCCGTCCTGGATCAGCCGCCGATAGTCTATTTCCAGTTCGGGGTCCGGCTGCCAGCGCACCGGATAGGGAATCGGTTCCTGCTGGACCAGGAACGCCTCCGCCACCCGGACGACCTGGACGACGGTCTCTTCGCCCAGGGGGGTATCCGGCGGCGGGTCGGTGTAGTCCTGGCCTACCAGGACGATGCCCAGGTCGGCCAGCACTTCCCCCACCCGGTCGCGGTGGGTACGGGTGCGGACCGTCTTGCCGTCCACCAGGACGGTGACCGGGCGGGAGCGCTCCAGGTAGATGTGCATCCCGGCCGATACGGGCTGTCCCAGGTCGGGCCGCACGCGGTCGGCCTGATAGAGGGCCAGGCCGATTTCCTGCAAGGCCTGCCCCACGGTGGGCGCGGCGGTGGTGAAGGAGAGGGTCCGCCCGTCTTCGTGGAGGGTGACCGGCACCGCGCGGGTGACCCGCACAAAGTCGCCGGAGCAGGCCAGGACCTCAGCGACCGACTCGCAGGGAGACGTGGTGACCCGGTCGGCGGGGTGGAGGGAGATGCCGCTCTCGGCCAGAATCCGGTCCGTCGTCGTGGCGTGAGTCCAGACCGTCCAGGTTCGCCCGTCGGCCTGAATGGTCACCGGGCGGGCCCGGGAGACTTTCACCGTCATCCCTGGCTGGAGAGGCGTCTCCGGGGCGGGCTCCAGAATGTCCTCGGGGCGGAGAGCCAGGCCAATGTCCAGCAGGAGCGCGCCGACGGTCTGCTGATGGGTGCGGACCGGACGCGCCTCCCCGTCCACCACCAGGGTGACGGGGATGGCGTCCGCCTCATAGGTGGCGGCGATCCCGCCCACCAGCAACAAAACAGCCAGGGCAACCGCGCCCTGAAGAATCCGGTTTGGGGTCATCCTGCGGTCTATGGTCTGTCGTCCGTCGTCTGTCGTCCGTGGTCTGTCATCCGTCGTCCAATAAAAATAAAAAATGGTAACTACCTACTACTCTGTCTATTATGAAACTTATATTTGCGACGGGGTTGAATACCCCCAAATATGGGCAAATGAGGTCATTATAGGCCCACATATCCAGCCAGCAGGGTATTTCTCAAATCCGGCCAAACTGAAAAATCAGCCTTGACAGAGTACTACCCAAGAACCGTTTCATAAAAACCACGAAGGACACGAAGGCCGCACAAAGGGCACAAAGGACGATATTTTATCCCTTTGTGTCCTTTGTGAGTACTTTGTGTCCTTTGTGGTAGGTAATTACAAAAAATGGCCGTGCACCTTCCGTCGAACCTGGCCGCCGGGCCGCCTTCGGTCATCGGGCTCCAGGCAGGCACCCCTGCGGCACCCAGGAGGGACTCCGTACCGTTGCTTCCTCCCGGACCTGGCGGGGTTTGGAGGCTCCTGCCGCGCAGGACCCACCGTTCAACACCTTCTGACCGGAGGGGTGACCGGCGACGTGAGCCCTCGGGAAGGAATTCAACCCCGCTATGGCGGATTGCGGGTACAGGGCACCGCCAGCTCCCCGTCTAGCACGGCCATATTCATGTTACCGCAGGATGGGAGGTTGTCAAGTGGCCTGCTCGCGACTGAAGTCAGCCTTCTGGGGCCTGCGGCCGATGGTCGGCGCCGACCTCAGAGTGTCGGAGTGTCGGGCCCAGGCAAGACCTCAAAGCCCTGCTCGGCGAAGTGGCGGTCAAAAGTGAAGACAGTGTAAATACCAGTCTGGCGCATCAGTTCAAAACTGGTGTAATCCACCAGACTGACATCCCGGCGGCGAGCGGCGAGCCAGGCGCTGAGAGCGGCCATATGGATGGCCGGTTTTATCCAACGTAACCGAAAGACAGGCACCATTTCGGCTACAAACCGCTGCGCGGCTTCCATTCCCAGCCGGCGCTGAATAAGGGCCAGGCTCTCCAGAAGAACATAGTTGGAGCAGATAAAAGAAACCGGCTGTTCTATCCACTCTATCCAGGCGGACCGGGCGAGCAGGTGATAACGGTCATTGGCATCCAGCAGAGCGTAGATGGCCGACGTGTCCACAAAGATCACCATTCGCCGTAGACCTCTGCCAGATAGTCGTCGTGCCGTTCAGCAATGTCCGAACAGCCGGAATGGAACTTGCCGACTACGTTCAGCGATCGGCGACGTCGCTCCTGGTCGGGAACCATCATAGCGTTCTCCAACATCTCCCGCACCGCCCGGCGGATCAGTTCAGCCACGGATGTGCGCTGGCGCACGGCCAGTTCCTTCAAAGCGCGGTACTGTGTTTCCTCCAGTTGAATCTGGGTCCGAATCATATTGCCTCCAATGTGTTATCATTGGGCATATTGTGATGTAATGATAACACGATTCCGCGAACCGTCAAACGCGGCCTCATGTGGAAACGGGGATGTCCCAAAATCGCCACCTGTGCAATTGGAAAACCGCAAAGGGCGCAAAGAGCGCAAAGAACGATAGAAAATCTTTGCGTCCTTTGCGTTCTTTGCGGTAAATTCAATCCCATGACTTCACTGCAAAAACTCACCGCAGAGACGCCGAGAGCGCAGAGTTCTACATAAATATAATCTCTGCGTACTCTGCGTCTCGGCGGTGAAATGACCTTTTTGCAGGAGACTCATCCCATGGAAACAGCCTTCAGCCCGCGACCTCCCGATACATCTCCAGCGTCATCGCGGCGGTCCGGTCCCACGAGAACCGGGCCGCCTGCTGCAGCCCTCGCTCCTGCATCTCCTCCCGTCGTGATTCGTTCTCCAGCAAATCCGTGATGGCAGCCGCCAGGGCGCCCGCATCGGTGGGGTCCACCAGCAGTGCCGCGTCCCCGGTCACCTCGGGCAGGCTGGACGTATTGGAGCCGATCACAGGCACCCCGCAGGCCATGGCCTCCAGCACCGGCAGGCCGAAGCCCTCGTAGAGGGAGGGGAAGACGAAGAGGGTGGCCGCGCTGTAGAGGGCAGGGAGGTCGGCCTCGGGCACCGGGCCCAGCCAGCGGACGTTCTGCAGGCCCAGGCGCTCCGCCAGAAGGCGGGGTTCGGGGTAGCGGGGGTCCCAGACACCGGCGATGACGAGAGTGAAACGTGAAGCGTGAAACGTGAAATGTGAAACGTGAGGCGTGAGGAACGACCAGGCCTCTATCAGCCGGGGGAGGTTTTTATGGGGTTTGTTGGAGCCGACGTAGAGGACGAAAGGGGCCGGCAGGCCATATTTGCGGCGGACTGCCGCTACCTCGGCCGGAGGGCGGGGGTAGAAGGTGGGGTCGGGGGCCTCCGGGATGACGGAGACCCGTTCGGAGGGCGTGTGGAAATACTGCTGCAGGTCGCGCGCCGTTGACTCGGAGACAGCGATCACCCGATGCGAGGCCCGCAGGGCCAGCGAGAGGGCCCAGCGGAAGAGCAGACGGGCCTGCCAGGTGGACTGGCGCGGGAAAAGGAGCGGGATCAGGTCGTGGACGGTGAGGACGGTCGGCCGGCCAACCCGGTACGGCATCAGGTAATAGGGGCTATGATAAAGGTCGGCGCGCAGACGGGCCAGGATACGGGGAACAGCCCACTGCTGGCGGAGCGCAAAGGGGGAGCAGGAGAGGTCCACGACGCGGACCCGCTCCCCCGCCAGGGCGGTCAGGTCCCAGGGAGAGGGCCGGGCGGGGTCGCGCAGGAGGACCAAATGCTCTCCCGGACCCAGCCGCGGGGCCATCGCCCGCGCCAGGTTGACGACGTATCGGCCAATGCCGGGGAAGTGACCGGTGGCGGTGCGGGCATCCAGGGTGTAGGATAGGTAACCCATCTTGCCCTATTCCAGCTCTTTGTCGGGCTTTTCCTTCCACTCATTTAGCAGAATTTGCATTAATATCCAGCCCGGCCACGCAAAACAAGCCAGAGCAAAAATTGCTCTCCAGAGTGGCCAATGCGCTAACACAGGACTGGCATAATAGATGCTGGCCCCCATACTCAACCCCAGTGCCAGCGCATTCACAGAAGGCAAAGATAGGAGTCCCGAGAGCATGATTGGCCAGACAAAATACCACTGTCGTAAATGAGTACTGCCAATCACCGCCCAAACTACCAGCAGAAGTACACTCTGGCGAACGAATTGCAAGAAACATGGTTTCTGTCTAAAAGCAAAGGCAATGAAGAGGAATACCACAGGAGCCAACGTCAGAAACTGTGCAAGAGGGCTCGCAAGATAAGAGGCGTGTGAGCATGTGATCTCCAGAAAGCGCTCCAACAAGGTGCGAACAATATAGGGTACTGACAGAGTATCGTAACGAGATGTTTCAAACATCAGCCCATAGAAAGTCGCCCGCCCGGCCCAGTAAGGAGCAAAAAGTAAGCCACATGTCACAAAGAAAACCAAAGCACTGCTTAATAGCAGCCGCAAGCCCCCCTTTCTAAAGGTATAAACCATATACAGACCGACGGCGGGTAAAAGGGAATACTTGACCAGAGTACTGGCCGCCACAACAACCCAGGCCCAGCGCTGATGCCCTTTGCTATCTAACCACAGGCCGAACAAAAACAGGGCCATCATTGGTGCATCACTGTGGCCATTAAATGCGCTTTCAATGAGCAAGAGGGGATTTAACAGAACCCATGTCGTTGCCCAATCCTTGTTGCCGCTTCCCCACCGCTCAACCATACGGCCAATCAGCGCAACACCAGTCAGGTGCGCTCCAACACTGACCAACCGGATCAGACTTACAGCAATGACCGGGTTTCCCCCGCTGATCCAGGCCAATAGGACGATAATAGATAGCCAAGATGGCCCATAAGGAGATGGCATATCAGGCCAGTCTGTGTTGAGGGCTACAATTGGATCGTGATAGAAATGGCGGGGGATATGAAGGTAGGGATTCACCTTCCAGATTAAAGCCATTTGTCCATAACTCAAGTACAGAAAGGGATCACGAGAGAGCGCAGGGGCTGACGCGAGGCCGCAGAGAACCAACACTATTACCAACAAGGCTTTCTGCCATTTAGGAAGATTACTACAGCAGTGCACTAAGCCCCAATAACCCACCCAGATGAGAGCGAATATAGCCAGCAGCAAGCAATAAGCCACTAAAGAAGGGACTGGCAGTTCGGGAAATCCAAACAAGGCTATCCACTGTGGCGGCGTTTTACCAGGGAAAGCCCACGATAGCATTGCCAGGCCAATATAACCTGCCATCGTTAAGATGCTGTAGATAGTCGTGCCTGCAGGTTGCGCTTTATCACTCATTGCACCATTCCCGATAAGGCGCAGTATAAAGGCGAACGAGTAACTTGTAGGCGTAGGCAGGTCGGCCCAGTAGATCTTCTTTGACTATTTGGTAAATCGGGTCTTGAGCCACGTAGCCCCACCAGTACATACTAAGGTAGTGGGATGCCAACCAATCAGCCAAGTCTTCGGTGCGATAATTCTCGGCTGTACTGTCCCGTCCAAAGGTCACCAACCAGACCCGGTTAGGGCGGTGGCTTTGAATATAGGCTTTATTAGCAATGTAATCTGCATCTTGATAGAGGGCTGGCCCAGGGTTCTGTTCATAGTAGTACCCAAACAAGGTGTCGGCCTCGGCAATGATGAGGTCACCGGAGGCACACTTCGCTCGCACCTCTTCTACAATCTGGCGAATTGGTACGGCGTAAATGGGATTGTGAAACTGGTAGCCATGATAGTAATTCCACAATGCACAGGTAAAAGCGACTCCGATCAGCAAGCCCCCTATCCAGCGCAACCAACGCCGCGAGAGGGCAACCCAGCCAGATGCGACGCCAAGGTAAAATACTGCAGCAGCCGCCGGTATACGGCTGGCCGAGTTAATGAAGGGAATATCGGTAGCAATGAACGTAGTGAGAAGAGCCATGAACAGTAGGGATAATCCCAAAAGTGAAATGAGCAGCCAAAAGCCAGTGCGGTTTGTCCGGAACAGGGTCACCAGTCCCAGAAGCAACAGCAAACCGCATACCATCACACCTGGTAGAGCAGCAGGATGCCATGGGAAAATCGTTTCGCCGGCCCCCCAGGCATACAGGGGATAAACAAGTTTTAGCACAAACCCACTGGTTTCCCGTGCCAGGTCGGTAAGGCGCACAGGGTGCTCTTTCTGAGTAAGGATAACAGGCAGGAGAGGTGTACAGGTCAGAAGAGCAATGGAAAACGTCGTCATCCACCCCCGCCATACCTGATGCGCTTGTGGAAGCAGCAGGAGACAAAGAAAATGGCTGCCCACTAATGGGATGCCACTGTAATCTGTATATAGCAGCGCTACAACAGATAAGCCGTAAGCCACCCACTGGTTCTTGCAGGGCTTTCTCAGTGCTCGCAAAAACAGCCAGGTGGCCAGTATCCCCAGCATCATCGTCTGGGTGTAGCCCCGAATCATCCGCCCATAAAGCACGACAAAAGGCGAACCTGCCAGCAGAAGTGCCGCGCAGAAGCCCACCCTGTGATTCTCCAGATGACGGCCCAGTGCATAAAGCACCGCTATCGCTAATAGCGCCAGGAGAGTGCTATAGACCCGTAGGGTGAACTCACTGTTGCCTGTAAAGCCAGCCCATAACTTCAACAGTGCATAGTGCAAAGGGGGACGCCGTTCAGTGGCGATAATATGGGGCAGGAATCCAGCCCAAGATGCCCGGATAATATCAACAGTAAACCATTCGTCAATCCACAGGCTGAGGGAATCCAAACGCGCGAGGAGAAGGGCCCATGCCCCCAAAAGAACGGCAAGAACTCCCCAAGGTTTACGCGTGACGGAAAGTAGCCACGTTTTCATAAACTTGCATCGTCTCCTGCGCTGCTCGGGCCCAAGTAAACCTTTGTGCCCTCTCTATCCCCCTGGCCCGCAGGGTGACCCGAAATGCCTCATCTCTCAGCGCCCGCTCCATCGCTCCCGCCAGCGCCCGCACATCGGCGGGGTCCACCAACAGCGCCGCATCCCCGGCCACCTCGGGCAGGCTGGAGGTGTTGGAGCAGACCACAGGCGTCCCGCAGGCCATCGCTTCCAGCACCGGCAGTCCGAAGCCCTCATAGAGAGAAGGGAAGACAAAAAGGTCGGCGGCACTGTAGATGGCCGGGAGGTCCTCGTCGGGCACGTAGCCGGTGAAGATGACCCGGTCCTCCAGCCCCAGTTCCCGCAGGCGGCGGAAAAAGCCCTCGTAGAGCCAGCCCTTTTTGCCCACAATGACCAGTCGCAGGTCGCAGGTCGCAGGGAGCAGAGAGCAGGTCGCGGGTCGCAGGTCGCAGGGAGCGGGTCGCAGGGAGCGGGTTGCCAGGAGGTGGTGGAAGGCTTCCAGGAGCGCGGTGAGGTTCTTGCGGGGCTCAATGGTGCCGACGTAGAGGATGAAGTGCTCCGGCAGATTGTAGCGGGCGCGGACGGCAGCGATGGCTTCTGGGCTGGCCGGGCGGAAGCGGGGGTTCACCCCTTCGTAGATGACGGTGATTTTCTCCTCGGGGATACCGTAGAAGCGGATGGCATCCCGTTTGGTGCACTCGGAGACGGCGATGACCGCATCGGCCGCGCGCAGGAAGCGGGGCATCATCAGGGTCAGAAACCAACGGTTCAGGGGTTTGTGGGTTTCGGGATGGAAGAGGAAGATGAGGTCGTGGAGGGTAAAGACGGATTTGATTCGCCAAAAGCAGGGAAGGAGATGGTCTGTGGCATGGAAAAGGTCCACGCCAGGGAAAAGAGGGTCTTGCGGGATGCGGGCAAAATGGGCCAGCATAGCACTCAGCCGCCAGGGCTTGTAGGAAAGGGGTGTGGTGATCTTGGGAAAGCGCTCCAGGGTCGGGTCAACCCGGGCGGTAGCGGGGTTGTTATAGAAGACCACATACTCATTTTGCCCATCGGTGACCGCCAGGGCCAGAAGCAGTTCCTGGGCATATCGCCCCAGGCCCGCATGCTGATGTACAGCGGGGGAAAGGTCAAGGCAGATTCTCATGGACCGCACTGATATAAAGCCACCTGTGCCTGAGAGCCTGGCTTTTCAAATCCCGCAACATATTGCAGATGAGCCCGCAATTCATCCGAAGGGCCCAGGGCATCAGGGGTAATCAAAAGGGCAGGGCATTTCTCTAAAAGCAAGGCCCGACGCTCTTCTGGGGGAATAGCACGGCCATCCACAACGTGAAGTTGACGGATTTCTATCCGGCATCCTGAAGGCAAACTTAATGCCAGTTGCATCGCCGTTCCAACTTCCAAGGAGTATACGGGCAGAGAAGGAGATGAGGAGCACAAGTATCTTGCAGCCTCGGCATATCCGTATCCAGAGGGCCAGCCACTGATGTATCCCCAACGATCACTCTCCGACCACCGGGCCACCGGAGGGTTCAAAACTAACAGGGTAGATTGATAAACAAAGTAGAGTAACGGAATCGCTAACAAAAGCCCTTTTATCCAGTGGTTTTGATTTTTAAGTGCAGAGGCCCATCCACTCACAGCGCCAATTATCAGGGCTGGGATTGAGAACAGCAAATAGCGGGAACTCCATTCTCGGGCGATTAAGATGAGCCCCAGCCAGGGAAGGAGTCCCGTTACGGTGAGCCATCTCTGATACCTGTTACCAAAGACGAGCCCGAGAGTCATCCCAAGTCCTCCCAACAGGAGCGCAGGCCATCCAAGTTGTGCTTCCAATTCGTAGATTAAGCGTATCAAATTCTGACCCATTGATACGCCAATTTCCACCCCACTGCTCTGTTGCTCCAATAATCCGAGGCCAAAACCTGGAGATAATCCCTGACGGGAACGCACCAGCGCTATCAGGAGCACAGCCCCCAACAAAATGCTTATCGGCACCAGAGCTATAGAAACTTCCTGTGGCCTCAATAATCGTTGGCGCTCTTCGGGGGATGCAAAAACGAAAGCAAGAGGAAGCCAAACGGCAAATACGAATCCGATGGGGAACTTCGTAAAAGCCGCGGCCGATAGGGCCAGGCCCAAAATAGCTGCTTTTCCCCGGCTGGAATTCTGCCAGAATTTGAGGGTCGCTATAGTAACCAGCAAACCGCCTGCACACAGGTAAATCTCTGCCAGCGCCATTCGCTCAAGATAGATTAAAAAGGGGCAAAACGCAATCAACACAGCACTGGACAAAGCGATGATTCGGGAGGAAGTTACCAATTCGGCGATTTGGAATGTCAACAAAACAGTGAAGAGGCCAGCCAGCACATGAAGAGAGCGCATTATCACAAGGGGGTCACCCCCTAAGTAAACCAAGGGTGCCGCCAGCCAGGCCTCCAGAGGCTTCCCCACGTTCAGTGGACGCAGCCATTCACCAGCCTCCAGAGCCCGCAGAATCCACCAGTAATGCACCGCTTCGTCTACAAATGGCGGTAAGGCCCGAAGCCGCAAAAAAGCCAACGAGCCAAGGAGGCCAATAAAGAGATAATTCTTTGGCTTATCTATTAGACTCCTTAGCACGATATGAACCCCCTTGGCTATGTTTTCCTTGTCATCATAGCGGAGTTCACAGAGAAACTTCTTTTTTTCTGGGCAAGTGCAAGGCCCCCTCGCATATTCTCATAAATTTTGACTACTCGCCGCGCCGTTTCCTCCCAAGTGAAACGTTGTGCTCGTTCCAGCCCCTTTACTCGCATTTCCACTTGCAGGCTTTCATCATTTAACACGCGGTGCATTGCTGCTGCCAGTGCTTCAACATCCGGCGGCACTAATAAAGCGGCATCACCAACAACCTCCGAGAGGCTGGCAGCATTAGAACAGACCACGGGCACGCCACAAGCCATAGCCTCTAAAGGCGGCAATCCGAAACCCTCGTAGCGTGAAGGGTAGACAAAAAGATTAGCCAGATTGTATAACCCTGGTAAATCTTCATCGGCTACGTAATCCGTAAAGTGAACTCGTTCACGCAAGCCAAGAGCTTCCACTTGGCGAAAGAGCGATTCGGTGTACCAGCCCTTCTTACCAGTGATGACCAAGTGGTGTGAGATTTCGGCTGCTAATAAACTATAAGCAGTGATTAACGTGTCGAGCCCTTTACGGGGTTCAATAGTGCCAATGTAGAGAACGATATCCGGAGGTAAGCTGTATTTACGGCGCAGGGCTTCTAACTTTGCTTGCTCCTCAATAGGTCGGAAAGATTTATTTACACCAAGGTAAACAACTTCTATGCATTCAGAAGGAATACTTAATAACCGTATTAAGTCCCGCTTAGTAGACTCTGAATCAACTATGATTTGATCTGCCCAACGCACAGTGCGTGGTAGCCAATAGCTCCAATAGAAACGAGAAATAGGTGGAAAGTTGCTTGGGAAAAGCAAGCCGATAAGGTCGTGGACGGTAAGCACCGTGGGACATGGGCGCCAACGAGGAGCGTCAAAGCCAGTCACGTGAAGCACCTCTACAGCAGCGGAGCGCGCCTTGCGCGGCAGTTCCACTTGCTGCCACCATATGCGTTGGTCAGTGCGTAACTCCTTGGTGCGGCCCCAAGACAATTCCACGTACTCGTGTTGGGGGGCTACGCAACGCAATGCGTGGAGAAGGTTACGCGTGTACAATCCTATGCCTGTTTTGCGGCCTAAAGTGGATTGCACATCAATCCCTATTTTCATCTTCGTTTTCAACCAAAAGAGGTTTCATAGAAAATTCTATAACCTGATCTTCCACGCGAAACCGGTCTAACAACTGCCGGTCCCGCTCTGTCCAGATTCCACGCCCGCTCTGGATGCGGATCCGTTCTGACAACTTGGCGTAATTCATAAACTTGGTGTAGCCCAGGATAATCGCCAACAACAGGCCCTGTTCCCCGTACCGCCAGAGGCCGGCAAAGAAGTAATGATAGAGAAAACAACGTATCCCCCTGGCAATGGCCTCCATCAGGCTTACCCGGTTGCGGGAACGATGCAGATAGGCCGCCTCCAAATCGGTGTAGAAGTTGAAGGACCCACAGGTCAGTGAAAGGTTGGTCATTGCGTAATGGTAAATGACGCCATCTAACACTCCGTGCGGTTCGGGTACCCGTACCACTTCGTGCAAGGGCCGTTCCCAGATCGCCAGGCGACGGTCAAACAGGCGCGGGACTTCGGTGCGGCGAATCCAGGCCCGCAGCCGGGAAGTTACCCGGCGACGCGTGGGGTCAGGAATCCAGCGCCCGGAAAACAGATGGACCCGCTGGATATGATAAGCGTTGAACTCGGACAGGCGATCTGTGGCAGCCAGGTAGCAAATTTCGTCGCGTAACTCCTCGGAAACCCGTTCATCCGCATCAATAAAAAGCACCCAATCATAACGGGCCTGGGTCTGGGCATAGTTGCGCTGGGCCGCGAAATTGGCAAAGGGATGCTGGACCACCCGCGCACCTGCTCGCCGGGCAATTTCTACCGTCCTATCCGTGCTGAAGGAATCCACTACCAGGATTTCATCCGCCCAGGCCAGACTTTCCAGGCACCCGGGCAGCATCTCTTCCTCGTTCTTGGTCAGCACAATCGCAGAAACAGGAATGGCCATTTTCGCCTCACGGATTCGGTGTTCTGTGCATGAGTCCCCACACATACCTCACCCGCTCCCCCGTCTCCCGGGGCCGCAGGGCAAAGGTCAGGGCGTAGAAGGCCAGAAAGGACCAGGCGGCCTTGACGAGAAGCCGCAGGAGAAGGCCCAGGTTCTCCAGGGGTACAACGCGAAGGGCCGCCACATACACCAGCAGAACAGCGGCACCGACCAGTACAGGGAAACCGAAGGCCGCACTCAGGTTCACCGTCAGTTCGCGGCGGACGTAGCGATAGGCCAGCACCATCCCCAGAAGGAGAGCCAGCCCCACGGCCCCGCAGGTCCCCAGCGCCCCCCAGCGCAACGTCAGCGGGAGCCCTGCAAGACCCAGCACCCCAACCTGTGCCCAGAGCAGTGTCGCCGCACGGGCCGGTTTGCCCATCGCGTTCAGCAATACCCCGGCGTTCTCCAGGTGGGGACGGACCACGAAAAAGGCAATGAGGATTTGCAAGAAGAGGGCACTGGGCAGCCAGCGCTCGCCGTAGAGCAGAGCGATAATCTCGGGCGCAGCGATGAAGACAGCAATGGCCAGCGGCACCGCTACCATGCCAACGGCCCAGGTCACCATCGTGGCGCTCTTCTCCAGCCGGGGCCGGTCATCCTGCAGGCGCGCATATGTGTAGAAGGCGGGGTGAAGGAGCACTGCGTTGAACAGCAACCCCGGCCACTGGGCCATCCGGTAGGCCCGGTCGTAGTATCCCAGGGCCGTCACCCCAGCGAAAGTGCCGATGAGGAAGTTATCCAGTTGGGAAAAGAGCATCCCAGCCATCAGCCACAGGCCCGTCGTGGCGCCGAACCGCAGGAAATGCCGGGCCAGGTCCGGGCGGAACCGCCAGGGTTCCCGCCACAACCGGGGATCCCTGCGCCGCAGGACCCACCATATGCCCAGCCAGAGGAAACTATAGGTGGTGGTCTGAGAGACCAGACTCCATACCCCACCGCCGTGGGTCGCCAGCCAGAAGGCAGGGATGTAAGAGAGAGGAAAAGCAACGGACTGGTAGAGGCTGACAACCCCAAAATGTAACTCCTTCTCCAATAGAACCCCAGCGATGTTGGACAAGCCTTCCATAAAGGCGGCCAGGGCCAGGACCAGCGCGGCCCAGACGACCAGGCGGTCATACCCCAGGCGCAGCAGGATCGGGGCAGCCAGTCCCATCAGAACGGGACCGCAAAGAGCCGCCGCGGCGTCCATCGCCGCGTAAGTTCCCACTGATTCCCCTGTCGTCTCCCGGTACTGGCCAAAAGCATACCCCAGCCCCAGTTTGGTCTGGAGGCGCAGTAGTTGGGCAAAGAACATCGCCAGGGCAAAGACACCGAAGTCATCCGGGGAAAGGATGCGGGTGAGGACGATATTGGCGACAAAGCCAAAGGCCAGGGTCCAATACGAACTCAGTGCCACCCATAGCCCGCCCCGCACCGCCCGGTAGGCCAGGGGGACTTCCGATGGAGATGGCTCGTCTGTCCGCAGCCCCATTCAACCTGCACTCCGCCGCAGCCAATCAGGCGGCTGGCGCGTTGAACACCCAGTGACGCCGCAGCCAGGGCACCCGATCAAAATCCGCATCATCGGTGGCGATATCGCTCAATCCCAGGCGCTGCATAACCGCTACATGCAGAGCATCCCGGGGCAGCAGTCCGAAGGCGGTAATGTTTCCCAGCATCTGCGGAAAATCCTCCTCGGCCACCGCTGCCAAATGTAAGTGCGGCAGCCGAACGAGACGGCGCAGCGCCGCTCCGATTTCAGACCCGCATCTGGCTATCGCCCCACTGGTATCCTCCCGCAACACCTGCAGGGGATCGCGCGGGTAGACATCTTTGATCCTCGCCAGGAGCAGACGATAGAATAACTCATCCATCGTCAAAATAGACGTATACGCTTCAATATCTCCCTGAACAGTCCGCTCCAAGAATCCTCGGATCATGGGCAGGTACACCGGATCGGACCGAAGATACATATAGAACACGTTGACATCTACATAGACTCTGCCCCTGACAACCTCACCGAGTCTCATAAAGGCCCCCGATTTTCAGATTGAAGTCATAGTTCTGAACGGGTTCCTCTCCTAAGCAGCCTGCCAGATCATCCAGAACCTTTCCCCAGTCCTCCTCGGCGGGCAAAATGCGAATTTCACCTTCCCGAACAATGACCCACACGTGCCGGCCCAGACGGGCTTCCCGCAGCAGCGGCGCCTCTAACCACAACCCCTCTTCCGTTATCGGTAAGTCTCTCACCCTTGTAGCCATTCTTTCCCTCCGCTCTGTAATTACCTACCACAAAGGACGCAAAGTACTCACAAAGGACACAAAGGGATAAAATATCTTCGTGCCCTTTGTGCGGCCTTCGTGTCCTTCGTGGTTTTTATGAAACGGTTCTTGGGTAGGTAGTTACCCCGCTCTAACGAATTGTAATACCCACCCATAGCCCGCCCCGCACCGCCCGGTAGGCCAGCGGAGCTTCCGGCGGGGACGGCTCGTCCATCGCGCGCTGGACCGCCTCTCGGTTCTGCACCTTTCTACGCTTCAACGGATGTGTAGACCCTCTCAGGTACCCGGCCAGTATGAAGGGTCACGACGAGTTCTCCCGCTCCCACCAGGCGGCGGGCAGAAGCATGCAGAAACTCCACACTGACCGCTTCCCCGTCCTCCCCATAACTGATGATTACACCACCGGGCTCCTCTATGGCATCCACCGGAGGCAAATCCCTCAGCACAAACAGAAGGATGTCCGCTTCGGGATCATAACGGATGCGCATGTTACTCCTCCCGCCAATACTTCTCTACCTTGCTCGTCCAGTAAACGGTAAGAATCTTGCGTCCTGCCTCTACTTCCACAAAAACCACTCGTAACAGGCCTGCCCCTCGCCTTGCTTGAGCGACCCAAGCCCCAAGATCGCCCGGCACCACCTGTTCAGGCGCATTCAACACATCCTCCACTTCCTGTCGGGTGATGCCCAACCTCCTCCGCCATTCTTCCTGGCGTTCTTCCGCATGCCGTGTCCAGATGATTCTCATGCGCTACCTTTGTGCCCTTGCATCTGCCTGTTCCTTCTGGTCTGATGCGCATTGACTACGACCTGTCCCCCGTAAAACCCCGGTAGGCCAGGGGGGTCTCATCCGCCACGGTCTCCTTCCTCCCGTTCCAGGTAGGCCGCGATGGCCCGGGCGTAGGCATCAAAGTCGGTCAGACGCTTCTTGAAGAGGTAAGAGACCTCATTCCGCAGGTACGTCAACCTCTCTACGATTGCGTCGTCGGCGTCCCCCAAGGCCCACCTCCCGAATCTCCTTGAAGAGCACCTCTGTGAAGAAGTCATACATCGGCTTCAGGTCGGCGTAGATTTGGCCCGCCCGGACCTCAAACTCCACCCGCGCGGCCCGGTCCCGCTCAAAGATCAGACGCCCGTGCTTCAGGACCTGATGCTGCAACAGCGGCGGGGCGTCGTTCAGGACCACCAGATCGGTCGGGCGGCCAATGACGCGCTCCACCTCCCACCCCAGCCGCAGCCGACGGTCAAAGCGGGTCTCCTCATCCAGGTCGGCGGCCAGCAGGACGGCGATGTCCACGTCGCTCTGGGGACGCGCCCGCCCCTGGGCCACCGATCCGAAAACGTAGGCCGCCACCACGTCTGGCTGAGCGGCCAGATATTCCAGCAGAGAGGACATCCACTCGTTCATCGCCGCCTCTAAACATTCTACCACAAAGGTCCCAAAGGGTACACGAAGGGCACAAAGAAAAACCTTCGTGTCCTTTGTGTCCTTCGTGATTCTGAAATTAAACCAATGTCACCACCGAACCCTGAGGAGTCTTGGTCACCTCAATGCGCGCCGGGAAGGCGTCCCGCAGTTCCTCCAGGTGGGTGATCACCAGGATGCAGGCGAATTCGTCCTGAATGGCGTGAATGGCCTCCACCAGCCGCTCCCGGCCCTGAGCGTCCTGGGAGCCGAAGCCCTCGTCCACGAAGAGAGTCTGGAGTTGGGCGCCGGCCCGGCGGGCCAGCAGACGGGAAAGGGCCACCCGCAGGGCGAAGTTGACCCGAAACTGCTCGCCGCCGGAGTAGTTCTCGTACGGGCGCTCGCCCAGTTCGTCCGCGATGCGGATGTCCAGGGTCTCACGGACTTCGCCGGAGAGAATCTCCCGCTGGGTCTCCAGCCGGACGTGCATCCGCCCGCCCGTCATCCGGGCCAGCAGACTGTTCGCCTCCGCCTCTATCTCCGGCACCACGGCCTCTATGATCATCGCCGGGACGCCCTGGATGCCGAAGGCGGTGCGGAGTTCGGCGTAGAGGGACTCCTGGTGGGCCAGTTCGGCCCGCCGCCGGAGACGGGTCTCCTTCTGACGGGCCAGTTCGTCACAGGCCGCCAGCCGCTGCTGGGCCGCGCCCAGGCGCTGGCGGGCCAGGGACTCCGCCTCCTCCACCCGTCGCAGTTCCTCCTCCAGCGCCGGGGCCTCCCGCAGACGCGCCTCCAGCGCGCGCGCCGTCTCCTCCAGTTCCGCCTGTCGGGCCTGGTCGGCGGCCACCTGCTCCTCCCAGCGACAACGGGCCTCCGCCAGCCGGGCCAGTTCCCGCTCCTCCCGCTCCACGCCGGTCCGGGCCTCCGCCAGTTGTTCCCGCCGTTCGGCGTAGACCTGAAGTTCCCGGACGGCCCGGCGGGCCTCCTCGTGGGCGACGGCGTCGTAGCCCAAGGCCGCCTCCTGCGCGCGCACCTCCTCCAGCGCCGCGCGCCCGGCGTGGGCGTAGTCCTCCGCCGCCAGAGTGGCCTCAATGCGGTCGTGTTCGGCCCGCGCCGCCTCCAGTTCCCGCTCCGCCTCCTGTCCCGCACGGATGCGCTCCGCCAGCGCCGCCACTTCCCCCTCCAGACGGGGAAGTTCCTGCAGCGAGGCCTCGTTCGCCCGGACCTCCGCCTCCAACTGTTTGATCTCCTCGCCCAGTTCTTTCAGCCGCGCCGCGTTGGCCCGGTACGTGTCTCCCTTCTCCCGTCCCTCCCGCTGCATCTCCTCCAACAGCCGCAGACGGTCCGGCTCGGTCAACGGACGACGACAGAGGGGACAGACCGCCTCCGCCCCCTCCAGCATCTCTATCCGCTCTTTCAGGACCTCCATTTCCTGCTTGAGGGACTGGTTGACCGCCCGGAGTTCCGCCATTTCCAGGGACAGGCGATCCAGGGACTGTTTCGCGGCATCGTTTTGTTGACGGAGTTCCTTCAGGGCGGCCGCCTGGGCCACCAGTTCCTCGTGACGGCGCAGGATGTCGGGGGTCACCCGACGGGCATCCAGCATCCGGATTTGCTGGGCGGCCCGCTCCCGCTGGAGTTCCAGTTCGTGGCGGGCCTGGTTGATCTCCGCCTCCAGCGCGGTGCGCCGCTCCCGGAGTTGGGCCAGGGCGGAGAGTTTCTCACTGTAGCGCCGCTCCCGCTCCAGCGCGTCCTGGTAGGCCGCGTACCCCCGCTCTATCTCCTCCGCCTCGTCCAGCAGGGCACGGTACTGAGCCCGGCGCGTCTCCCGCTCCTGCCGCTCCCGCTCCAGCGCGTCCAGTTCCCGCCGCGCCTGCTCCAGGCGCGCGGCCAGTTCCTGCCGTTGCTCCTGGACGCGGCGGTAGTCGCTGCGGGCCCGTTCCATTTCCTGCCAGGCCTCCCGGAGACGACGGAGTTCGGCGCCCCACCGCTCCGCTTCCCGCCGCGCCTCCTCCAATTGGGCCTCGTACTCCGGACGGCGGGCCAGTTCTTCGTCTATCTCCGCCAGACGCATGTCGTTCAGGCGGGACTCGCTCTGAATCTGGACCAGGCGATTTTTGGCCCGTTCTTCGTACTCCTGCCAGACGTCCAGGCCCAGGATGTCGCTGAGGACCCGTTTCCGCTCGGCGGGCGTCTTGACCGTGAACTCGTCGGCGCGGCCCTGGCGGAGAAAGGCGGAGTTGACAAAGGTGTCGTAGTCCAGGTGGAGAATCCGGACAATCTTCTCCTCGGTGGCGCGGATGGAACTTTCCGACAGGGAGCGCCAGCGGCCGTTATCCTGAACCTGGAAGTCCAGCAGGGTGGAGCCGCGTTTGCCGCCGCGCCGCTGGCGGATGACCCGGTAGAGGTTATCGCCCAGGCGGAAGGCGAAGTCCACCGTCATCTCGTCCGCGCCCTGGCGGATGAGGTCGTCGTCCCGGCGAGACCGGGCCGTTTTGCCCCAGAGGGCCCAGGTGATGGCGTCCAGCAGCGCTGACTTTCCGGCACCGTTCTCCCCGCTCAGACAGGCGACGTGGATGCCCGCGAAATCCAGTTCGGCCTGACGGTAGGGCATGAAGTTGGTGAGGGAAAGTTTGTATGGGATCATGGCACAGGTTGCAAGTCGCAGGTCGCAGGTTGCAAGTCGCAGGTCGCAGGTTGCAAGTCGCAGGTCGCAAGTCGCAAGTCGCAGGTCGCAAGTCGCAGGTCGCAGGGTGTCCTACGCTGGCACCTCCGCGCCGCGCCGGATAATTTGCTGGAAGATGGCGGTCAGGAAGCGGCTGGCGTCCAGGATTTCCAGCAAGACAATGCGTCCGTCGGCAGTCAGGTGAGTGATGATGGAATCACTTTGCTCGGCATGGTCAACAATCCCGTCGGGCATCATTTCTATCAGCAGGACATCTTCTTCCCAATCATACCGCATCTTCATAGCGCTCTCTCCTCCCAGGGTAGAAGGTGATGACAACGGCATCTTCACCCTCCATTCGGTAAACTACTCTCAGGACATATCCTTCCGTCAGCCGCTTCTGGGCAATCAATCGTCCTCCTGATTGAAGAACAACCCGGTCCGGATGCATCAGAGTATCCGCCACCTGGTCTGGGGTGACAGGGAATCCGTGTCGCCTCAGCACCTCAAACTTGTATTCAGCGTGGCGGGTGTACCGAATAGCCATAGGGCTCACACCAACTCTATCTCCCAATCCACCACCTGCAGGTCCGGGCGGGTGGTCTCTATCCAGTGGACGGCCCGCTCCAGGAGGGCGTGGGTGTAGGCGGCGTCGTTGGCAACGGTGACGATGGCGATGACCGCCGACTGCCAGAAGTCGTTGTCGTCCACTTCGGCGGCGGCCAGGTTGAACTCTTTGCGCAGACCGTTCAGCAGAGGCTTCAGACGGCCGCGCTTCTCCTTCAGGGAACCGTTACCCGGCAGGTGAAGTTGGATGCGGCAGAGACCGACGACCATTGGTCATTCCGTCATTGGTCATTCCGTCATTGGTCATTGGTCATTTGGTCATTCTGTCATTAAATACACCGGATTGCCCATCGCGCGCATCATCAGCGCGGCCGGCTCTTCGTCCAGCGGCGCCTCCGGCGGGTCTATCACCTCGGGCCGGAAGTAGCGGTCGCCCTCGGGACGAATCTCCCAGGTGTGGGTGAAGTCGTCGGCGGAGATTTCGGTCTGCAGGACCCGCCGGGCGGAGACCAGCCGCAGGAGGCACCCCGCCGCGCCCCGGACCCGGCAGGTCAGGCGGACCGTCGCGCCCGGCGGCAGGGGGAGTTCGTCGCCCATTATGGCCCGACGTCCGGCATCTTCAGCCGTCAGTTCTATCAGCGGGCCCGCCGGCCCTTCGGAGATGAAGACGTGCCCGGCCCGCAGGCCCGCCACGACCGCCGGAATAGAAAGTTCCTCCGCCCACACCCAGGTGGTGGGGGTGCCCAGTTCGTACCAGCCCAACTCGCCGGTAAAGGGCCCCTGGTGCTTGTCGGAGCCGCCGACGGCAGTGATGCGGTGGCCGTCCCGCAGCAGGGAGTCCCAGACCGCCAGTGCCTGGTAGTTGGAGATAAACCAGGGCGCGCCCCAGACCTCCATACAGTCCGGCCCGAAGAAATCGCCGAAGGCCCAGGGCGGGCCGTCGTCTTTGGGGTGGTTGACGGAGAAGAGCGCGCCGTGCTCCCGCGCCCACTCCCGGATGCGGCGCATCTGGTCGTCCCGCCAGCACCGGAAATCGGCCCAGTCCGTGACGGGCCAGAGGTTGGCATGCCCGTGATAGGTGGAGATTTCCACGCCGGGGATCAGGAGGGGCAACCCTTGCGGTTGCCCCCATACCGGTTGCCCCCATACCGGTTGCCCCGACGATAACCGGCGCAGTTCGGGCAAGTGGCTGACGGTGTTGTGTTCGGTGACCGCCACGAAATCCAGCCCCTGGGCCCGGGCGGCGGCGATCAGGTCCTCCAGCGGGGCGGAGCCGTCGGAGTGGTGGCTGTGGGCGTGCAGGTCGCCGCGGAACCAGCGGGGGCCAGGAGCGACGGGGCCCCGGTCATAGGGACAGGGCAGGGGAAATGGCGCATCGTCCGTTGCACCCGATTCCAGCCGGATGGTGATGCGGTAGTCGCACCCCTCTGGGGCCAGTTGGTAGAGGCCCAGCAGGATGTGCCAGGTACCGGGAAGGATAGGGCCGGGCAGGTAGCCGGGGGTGGCGTCGGTGGCGGAGAGGGTGAACTCCCGGCGGGCCGTGCCACTCCAGCCGCGAAAGCCGCGCCCGCCCGGGAACTCCGCCCCGCGCGGGTCAAAGAGGCCAATATCCACAATGTTGCCCTCTTCCCAGCCGGCCTTGTCGGCGCTCAGGGGACGGCTGAACTCGTAGGCGACGGAGAGGCGCGCCACGCCCGGCGGCACATTAAAGGGGATGAGGGGGAATTCATCCCGGTCCCGATCTTCGGGGGAGAAATGGCCGTGAAGGGTGAATTCCATGTCGTCTCTTTCCGGTTAGGGTTCTTCGGCCCGCATCGCGGCCAGAATGACGCTCAGCCGGTTGCGCAGGGCATCCGCCTCCACCTTCGCCTCCTCCAGGCGCAGCGCCAGCGCGTCCCGCCGCTGAAGCGCGGCCCTGTACTCCTCGTCGGCATCCAGAGCCACCAGAAGGATGCGGGCCCGGTCTTCGGCGGTGGGGGCCAGCGATTTCTCCCCTCCCGCCTTCTTGATCCACTTCCGTTCCACCCGGGCCTGGGTCACGCGGAGGTCGTACTCGGCCCGGGCCAGTTCCGCGGAGAGATGGGCGACTTCCAGCCGGGCCGCCCGCAATCTCTCCACCACCTCGTTGGCTTCGTCGTACAGTGGGTGCATCAGGAACTCCCTGGAGAATGTTGCTCAAAACCAATCGCCGTTCTAATCGCCTGCAGGAGTACGGTTGCCTGACTCAGGAACTCCTCCAACTCCTCTCTCTCCGGGGGAGAGACAAACAGAAAGGGATACCTTTGGGGAATGTAAAAACCGTTGGCCACCTCACATAATTCGCGAAACGGTTCCAATTCGGGCATGTGGGAAACCGCCTCATTCAACAGCACAACGAGGTCGTGAGTTCGGCGAGGAAGGATGCCCTGGTTCAGCAAAAACGCCTTCAGCGCTTTCTCCAGGGCCTGCTGGAGATGAAAACCCGCGCCCTCGGAATCCCCGACATCCAGGAGCACCCGCACCCGGTTGAGGTCCCGGTAGGCCCGCTCCAGCCAGTCCTCAGGATGCCGCGACTCCACTCCGATCAAAAAGCACCTCCCCCTCCCGGATGATGCTTTCCAGGAAAACGTTTCCACGCCTCAATTGTTCGTTCAGTTCCTGGGGGGTTAACACGATAATGTCCATAGGTAGAGAGAGTTGAAGCGGACGCAGGAGAGCGCGCACCTCGCCTCCTCGCCGATGAAAAGGAAGAGAGGTTTCTTTGATAATCAGCAAATCCACATCGCTCTCTTCGTCTATGTAACCGGAGAGGCATGAACCGAAGAGCACAATCTTCTCCGGAGCATATGACCGCGCCAGTCGGTCCGCCACCTGCCGTACCAGAGACCTCACTTCCCTCCTCTTCCCCATGCTCCTACCCTCCAGGGACACGCCCTCTATCCACCCCAATCCGATACACCGGGACGTCCTTTCCGCCCAGGCGGTACTTGTAGTCCTCGCTCCCGCGCAGGAAGTCGTAGGCCTCCCGGCCCTCCGCGATAGCGTGCCGGATCAGGAAGGCCGAAAGGACAATGCCCGCGCCGATGCCGGGGTCGGCCCGCCAGTCCAGGCCGGAGTTGTACACCAGGACGCGGTTCCGATAGACAAAATTGAGATACGCGGCCAGTTTCCGCCCGTCCCACTCCAGAAAGGCCAGTTGCAGCCACCCTTCGGCGAACGCCGCCCGGGCCAGTTCCCGGAAGAACGCGCGCATCGGTGGGGTGAGAAACTCCGCCTTCGCGCGGGTACTTCTGGCCATCAGGGCCAGGAAGTCCTCCATCTCCGCTTCCAGGTCGTGCTGAGGCCCGACGATGTACCAGCGCAACCCGTCCATCGCCTCCGCCCGGCGGAGTTTGCGGCGCAGTTCGTGCCGGTCCTTCCCGTCCAGAGACGCCAGATACTCCTCCCAGGTGGACGGCAGGGAGATGACGGGGCAGACCTCCTGGACCTCCATCTCCACGGCCCAGCCCTGCTGGCGGGCCAGCGCGGGGAGGACCTGGAGCGTCGGGGAGGCCACCGGGACGTTGCAGAGGTCCATCCGCTCCCATTCGGGCGCGGCCGGACCGGTCAGCCCGTCCAGGACGGCGGCCCACACTTCGGCCTCCCGCCCGGCCACGACGACAGCGTCCAGATAGTCGGAGACCTCTACACAGCCGACCCACTGCAGGGTGGACCCCTCCGGGCGGTCGGCCTGGCAGAGGGGAACGATTCCGACCAGTTCGGCGCCGTCCCGGACCGTCACCAGGCACAGGCAGGGCGGGGTCTGGCGGGTCTCCACATCCGCCAGATGGCGCCACCATGCCCGCTGGTAGGACGGCGTGAGAAACGGTACATCGGTGGCGGAGCGGCGCAAGAGCGCCGTCCACTCATCCGCCAGCGCGTCAAAGGCCGATGGGTGAGCGTGAACCTCAACGTGGAGGGGCATCACCCTATATTATCTCCGTCCCGGCCGGGTTGTCAAATCCGCCGTTTGTGGTAAAATAACAATGCGTGGTGGGTGTGGCCTAAGGGTTAGGGCACCTGGTTGTGGCCCAGGAGACTGTGGGTTCGAGTCCCACCATCCACCCCACGAGAGGCACGGCACCGCCGTGCCATTTTTGTATGCCCCCGTAGCTCAATTGGATAGAGCAACGGACTTCGGATCCGTTGGCTGCGCGTTCGAGTCGCGCCGGGGGCGCTCCAGCCGGAAAGCCGCCGGGTGCAGCGATGGATGCCGCACTCAGAAGCCGGCATCCCGGTATGCGCAGGCCGTCCGACGAGACGGACAGGATAGACGGGCCGGGACGGGCTTGATCAGCCCGTCCCGGCCCGTTTGTTTTGGCACGGGGAAATCTGACTTGTCCTCTGCCCCCGAGCGGGTATAATATGCCCGTCCCCCACTTCTCCCATCGGTGCCAATACCCATCAGGAGCATCCGATGACGAAGGAGCAGAGGTTTTTCAACGCCCTGCGGGATGTTTTCGTTGGCGCCAGGGTGGAAGGCCAGTCCGGCTTCATCAACCTGATGCGCATCAAATCCCGCTACTACGAAGAGGGCGTCTTCCCGCGCCTGAAAGAAGACATTGACCGGGCACTGGAACCGTTCCCCGAGTTCCGCGAGGAACTCTTTGACCGCCTCTATGCCTTTTTCCACCGCTATTTCACCGAATCCGGCTCCATCGGTTTCCACCATACCCCTTTTCACGAACGGGTGTACGAACAGGTCTACACCGATGACCGGGATGTGGCGCTCTTCTGGAAGACCCACATGCTCTACTACGTCAAGACCGACCGTCTTTTCCACAGCATGGATGTGGAGGTGGACGGTTTCCGCTTTCACTTTGACGTCTCCACGCTGGAGCACCGGCAGGCCAACGAGAAGCGGGCCCTGGTCTACACCTTCCGGGAACGTCGCGACGATGGCACTCTGGTCTTCACTGTCGCCCTCTCCGCGAAGGGCCGCACCACCGGCATGGACGCCATCCGCCGGGCCATCCGGGACGCGATGGGCCTCTCCCGCTACACCCCAGCCGTCCCCTCCGAAGAGACTCTGGAACGGGCCATCCGCCTGTTTGAGCGCCAGAGCCAGGTGGACTACTTCATCAACAAGGACGCCCGTGCGTTCCTGCAAGAGCAACTGGACCTCTGGCTCTATCAGTACGTCTTTGAGCCGGAGGAGCGACGGGGCACCCTCTGGACAGAAGGACGGGTCCGCCAACTGCAGGTCCTCCGGGACATCGCCAGCAAAATCATCCACTTCATCGCCCAGTTTGAGGACGAACTGGTGCGCATCTGGAACAAGCCCCGGTTCGTGCTGGAAAGCCACTACATCATCACATTGGACCGGATTTCCGCCCAGGAGGGAGGCCCGGGCCTGCTGGAGCAGTTGCTGAACCACCCCGGCATGGCCGCCCAGGTACAGGAGTGGCGGGACCTGGGGATGGTGGACGAAAACTTCTCTCCAGCGCAGATTGGGGAGACCGACCTCCTGGGCCATCGCCTGCACCCCCGCTACCAGTACCTCCCCCTGGACACCCGTCACTTCCCCGACCTGGAGGAGTCCCTTATCGGTCTTTTTGATGGCCTGGACGATGCGCTGGACGGCTGGCTGGTCCACAGTGAAAACTATCAGGCGCTGCTGACCATGCAGCCCCGTTTCCAGGGACGGGTGAAGTGCATCTACATTGACCCCCCGTACAACACCGGCCACGACGAGTTTATCTACGAAGACCGCTTCCAGCACAGCAGTTGGCTGACCATGATGGAAAACCGTCTCCGCCTGGCGGAACCGTTCCTCACGGACGACGGCTTTCTGGCGATGAGCATCGGCGAGGAGGAACTCCCCCGGGCGCGCCTCCTGCTGGAACACATCTTCGGGCCCTCCAACTACCGGAACACCCTGCTCCTGAGGCGCTACGACAAAAACATCAACCGTCAATTTATGGAATCGGGGCTGAAGAGCCTGAACGTCGGCGCGGAGTACGTTCTGCTTTTCGGCAAGTCGGACTCCGCCATTCTGCAGCCCGTCTTTCGGGCCGCCCGGACAGACCGGCAGGGGAAGGGGTACTGGAAGAGTTTCTGGAACGCGGCGGACCGCCCGACCATGCGCTACGAACTCTTCGGCGTGACGCCGGAGACCGGTCAGTGGAAATGGAAGAGAGAGGTCGCCCTGGAGGCGGCACAGAATTACGCGGAGTACCTGGAAAAATACGCCGCCGAGATGACCCTGGAGGAGTACTGGGAACGGACGGGTTGCCGGAAGCGCTTCCTGCGCCGAAATCCCCGGGGAGGCGGGGCGGCCAGAGGGGTGGAGCACTGGGTGCCCCCCAACGGCAGCGTCCTGCGCAACAGCAACTGGTCCGACCTGCTGGCCTCGGAGTCCCTGGACGACATGGGCCTGTTCTTCTCATCCCCCAAAAGCGTCGCATGGGTCTCCACACTGCTGACCCTCTGCGCGGTCCGGGATGGGGAGATGGTCCTGGATTTCTTCGCGGGCTCCGGGACGACGGCCCATGCCGTCATCCACCTGAACCGGCGGGATGGCCTCCGCCGCCGCTACATCCTGGTGGAGATGGGCGACCACTTCCACACCGTCCTCCTGCCCCGCATCAAGAAGGCCATCTTCTCCGACCGATGGCGGGGAGGCCGGGCCCGGCCCGACGGCCGGGGCATCAGCCACTTCGTCAAGTACTTCCGCCTGGAACAGTACGAGGACATCCTGCGCCGGGCAACCTACGAGGACACGGCCCCCCGTTTCTTCCAGGGCGACCCTTACGCGCAGTACGTCTTCCTGCGGGACCGCAAAATGCTGACGGACGCCCGGACGGGCGAACCGGTGGTCACCCTGGACCCTGAAACGGACACCGTACGCGTGGACCTGGGCAAACTCTACGAGAACATTGACCTGGGCCAGACGCTCTCTTTCCTTACCGGCAAACGGATTCGGCGGCTCTCCCCGGACTGCGTGGTTTTTGAGGACGGCGAGACCGTCTCCCTGACTGCCCCCCCATGGAATCTGACCCAACCCCTCATTTTCTGGAGATGACCTGATGTCGGAGGACATCCCCTTCACCTGGTACCGGGTTTCATGCCCCAAAAGCGTGCGCCAGACCCCGTTCCGGATTGTGGGATTTCAACTGGACCCGAAGGACGCCCATCACGACGTGGTCCAGAAGGCCATCCGGGCCGCCGCGCGGCAGGGCGGTATCCCCCTGGCCCCGGACGGCTCCGTGCGAAACCCCGACCAGTTGTTCAAGACGCGGTACCTGGGTGCCCTCTCAGAAATCCTGCTGGTCCGTTTTCTCCAGAGGCAGTTGGGGGAGGAGTTCCGGGTCGCCCGGGACGATCACTTCAGGGGATATGAGAACCATACCGACATCACCGTGAGGTGGAATGACCGGGTCGTCACGCTGGAAGTCCGGGGGTCGTTCCCCTACCGCCCCCTTCAGCGCGTCCTCTGCGAATTGTTTGACGTCATCGGCCCGTACGCCACGACCTACAAGCCTGGAGAACCCTCCAGGGACTTCTACCTGCGCACCCTCATCAACGAAAAAGTGGACGATTTTTCCCCCAATCGGCCCCACAGGTTGTACTTCGTCGGCGGAGCGGAGGCCGCCTTGTTTGGGGACGAAGGGGGACGCACCGACCTGAAGCAGGCCGGGGCGGAATACCTGACCATTAAGCCGATTGCAAAGGCGCGGGACGCAGCGGAGATTCTGGGATTGATCCGGCAAAGTCTGAAGGGAGAGAAGCGATGAGCCAGTACTCACTCCAGCATCGCGTCGCCCTGGTGACGGGCGCTTCCAGCGGCATCGGGCGGGCGACGGCGCTCCTGCTGGCCCGGCAAGGGGCCCGCCTGGCACTGGTGGCCCGTCGCGAGGGGCCACTCCGGGAGGTCGCCCGGGAGATTGAGGGGATGGGGCGGGAGGCCCTGGTCCTCCCCGCCGACGTCACCCGGCAGGAAGAGGTGGAGCGCGCGGTGGCGGAGACGGTCGCCCGCTGGGGCCAGGTGGACATCCTGGCGGCCTGCGCCGGCGCCTACATCCGCGCCCCCGTCCTGACGATGACCGTCGCCGACGTGGAGCAGTCCATGGCGGTGAACTTCTACGGCGTCCTCCACGCCGTTCAGGCCGTCCTCCCCCACATGGTCGCCCGGCGAAGCGGCCATATCGTCCTCGTCTCCTCCGCCGACGGCAAAAAGGGCATCCCGCCGGACGGCCCCTACGTGGCGGCGAAGTTCGCCGTCGCCGGTCTGGGGGACATCCTGCGGCAGGAACTGCGCCCCTACGGCATCGCCGTCACCACCGTCTTCCCCGGACGGGTGGATACGCCGATGATTGCCCACCTGCGGGTGCCGTGGATCTCGGCCAAGATTCCGCCGGAGGCAGTGGCGCGGGCCATCCTGCGGGCACTGCGCCGCCGTACCCCGGAGGTCATCCTGCCCTTCCAGGTCCGCCTCTTCGTCTACCTCAGCGCTCTCTGCCCGTCCCTGGGGGATTGGTTCACCCGTCAGTTTCATCTGGAGGGTTGGGAGGAGGACAGGTGAACGGGAAAGGTCCTGCCGACTGGTCCCTGGAAACCCGCGCGGTGCACGCCGGACGCGTTGAGGGCGACCGCGAGGGGGGCGACCGCAAGGGTCGCCCCTACGTTCCCACCGTCCCTCCCATCCATCCTTCCGTCACCTACTCCTACGAACGGATGGAGGACCTGGATGAGGCCTTTGCCACCGGGGGCTACGTCTACACCCGGCACGGGAACCCCACGGTCGCCGCGCTGGAGGAGGCGGTGGCCGCGCTGGAGGACGGGGAGACCGCGGTGGCCTTCGCCTCCGGCATGGCGGCCATCCACGGGGCCTTGCTGGCCGTCGGCGCGCGGGCCGGGACGGCGGTGGTGGCGGCCCGCGACCTCTACGGCGCCACCTACGTGCTCCTGGACCGCCTCCTGCGCTCCCAAGGGGTGTCGGTCCGGTTCGTGGAGGTGACGGACCTGGCGGCAGTGGAGGCGGCCTGCGCCGAAGTCCGCCCCGTCGCCCTGCTGGTGGAGACCGTCTCCAACCCCCTGCTGAAGGTCGCCGACCTGCCCGCGCTGGCGGAGGTCGCCCGCCGGCACGGCGCGGCGCTGCTGGTGGATAACACCTTCGCCACCCCGTACCTGGTCCGCCCGCTGGCCCTGGGGGCCGATCTGGTCATCCACAGCGCGACCAAATACCTGGGCGGCCACGGGGACGTGCTGGCAGGCGTGGTGGTCACGTCGGCAGCGCGGCGGGAGGCGCTGATGGACGTCCTGAAGACGACCGGGGCCAACCTGGGGCCGCAGGAGGCATGGCTCCTGCTGCGGGGCCTGCGGACGCTGGTCCTGCGGGTCCAGCGGCAATGTGCCAGCGCGCTGGCGGTCGCCCAATGGCTGGAATCCCACCCCCGGGTCGGGCGGGTCCTCTACCCGGGCCTCCCCTCCCACCCCCAGCACGAACGGGCCGCGCACCTCTTCGGGGGCCGGGGCTTCGGCGGCATCGTGACCTTTGAACTGAAGGACGCCGGACGGGAGGAGGTCTTCCGGTTCATGGACCGCCTCCGCCTCTGCATCCCCGCCACCTCCCTGGGCGACATCCAGACGCTGGTCCTCTACCCGGCCCACTCCTCCCACCGCGGCCTCCGCCCCGAGGAGCGGGCCGCCCTGGGCATCACCGACGGAATGGTGCGCATCTCGGTGGGGATTGAGGCGGTGGAGGACATCCTCGCCGACCTGGCCCAGGCGCTGGCACATCCCGGCGCTCTGTAGGACAACTGTTCACAGTTGTCCCACAATATTTGGGCCGATTTGACTTTCTCCCCTTATGGGCTACAATAACCACAAAGACACGAAGACACGAAGAAATATTCAGATAACTTTGTGTCTTCGTGCCTTCGTGGTTCACCATCTACCGACTACCCCCATCCGGAGGCCTCAATGGCAGGAGAACGCACCATCGCCGTCGGCGGGGACGTCCTGGGGTCGGTCCTGGTCACCGGAGACCGGGTGCAGGTGACCGTGGGCGCGCCGGGCCCGGGGGCCGAACCCCCGGCCTTCCGCGTCCTCACCCTCATCGCCCGCCCGCTGGACAGCCGGGAACTCCCCGACATCGCCGAGGCGCGCGCCCTGGCGGAGGGCCTGGCGTCCGTCCGCGCCCCCGTCTACCTGGGCTTCGTCCGTCCCCCCACCCCGGACCAACTCCGGACCCGCCTCCAGGAGGGGTGGGACGTCTTCCACTTTGACGGCCACGGGACCGCCGAAGGCGGCGGCGCGCTGGCGCTGGAGGACGAGGACGGGCTGGAGGCCCCCCTCCCGGCCCGCGACCTGGCCGACCTCCTCCGCCGGTGCGTCTGCCCCCGCCTCCTCATCCTCTCCGCCTGCCAGTCCGCCGGAGGCGACGGCCACGGCCTGGCGGGCCACCTCCTGCGGGAGACGGGCACGGGCGCCGTCATCGGCTTCCGGGAGACCGTCTCCATAGAGACCACCCGGGAGTTCCTGCGCCCCCTCTACGCCGCGCTGGGCACCGGGCGGACCGTTCGGGAGGCCTTTGAGGCCGCCCGGGCCGCCCTGCCGGAGGAGGAACGGGACCTCCCCGTCCTCCTGGGGGAGCGGGCCGACGAGCCCCTGGCCCCGCCGGGGCGACGGGGCGAACCGGTGATAGAGCGCGCGCCCCTCTACGGCGTCCCCGCCTACGCCGAGTTCCGCTTCTACGGCGACTACGTCTCCGGCGACCCACCCGGCGGCCGCAAATGGCTCCTGGCCGGACTCCTCCGCGCCCTGCGGCAGGGGGAGCGGTTCGTCGTCCTCGCCGGCCCCGGCGGCATCGGCAAGAGCGCGCTGGCCGCCCTGGCCGCCGAGCGGCTGGCGGGCCGCTTCTCCGGCGGCGTCTTCTGGACCGACGGCGCCGCCTACCTGGACCGGGGCCTGAACCCCGACGGCGCGCTGGAGGTCTTCGCCGCCGTCCTGGGCGGGCGGGACTTCCTCACCCTCCCCTGGACGGCCAAATGGCAGGCGGTGCAGGCCCTGGCCCGCCGCCTGGAGGCCCCCTTCCTCTGGGTGCTGGACAACGCCGACGTGGCCGACGAGACGGTCTGGCGCCTGGCGCGGGAACTCCCTGCCCCCTCCGCCGTCCTCCTGACGACGCGGGAGCGGCCCGAGCGGGGCGGGCGCATCTTCCGGGTGGACCCGTTGACGGACCGGGAGGCGGTGCGCCTCCTCTGGACCGAGGCCCACCGGCGGCGGGAACCCGGTGCCCCGCCCCTCCCCGACGACCCGGCCACGTGGGAGGCCCTGGCGGAAATCGTCCGCCTCCTGGAGGGCCATCCCCTGGCGCTGCTCATCGTCGCTGCGCTGGTGGCCGACGAGGGCCCCCAGGAGGCGCTGGAGGCCGTCCGGGCGAACCCCGCCCGGGGCGAGACCGCCCGCCGCTTTGACTTCTCCTACAACCGGCTCCCGGAACCGGAGCGGCGGATGCTGGCCCGCCTGGCCGCCTTCGCCGCCGACGTGGACCGCCCCATCGCCGAGGCCATCGCCGCCTTCTCCCTGGAAGGCAGGGAGCCCGACCCCATCCCCGACCCGGCGGAGCGGCTGCGGGAACTGGTGCGGCGGTCGTTTCTCGCCCTCACCCCCACCCCCGCCGCCCTCGGCGGCACCCCCTCCCCCGGCGGCGAAGCCGCCACCCCCGCCCCCGGCGGCGAAGCCGCCACCCCCTCCCCCTCTCCCGCCGCGCGGGAGAGGGGGAGGGGGCCGGGGGGTGGGGGTGAGGGCCCCCGCTACCACCTCCACCCCGTCCTCCGGGCCTACATCCGGAGCCGACAGGGGCCCGACATGGCGCGGGAGGACCGCCGAATGGTCCAGTTCTGCTGGATTCTCGCCGGCATGGCCCACTCCCTCCTGGGCGAGAAGCAGGCGCGGGAGGCAGTGGCCCGGGCGGCGGCGGAGCGGCTCAACCTCATCGGCGCCCAGGAGGCCGCGCTGGAGCGGGGGATGCGGGCGGAGGCGGTGGCTTTCGCCTACCGGCTGAACGAACTCTTTGAGCGGAGCGGCCACTGGGACCTGCGGCGGCGGGCGCTGGAGAACGGGCTGAAGGCCGCCACACCCGGCACCCGGGACGAGGCGGCCCTCCGGCACAACCTGGGCGTGCTGGCGCAGGATACGGGGGACTACGGCCAGGCCCGGCGGCTTTACGAAGAGAGCCTGCGCATCAAGGAGGAACTGGGCAACCGGGCCGGGGTGGCCACAACCCTCCACCAGTTGGGGAATCTGGCCTACCTGCAGGGAGACTACGGCCAGGCCCGGCAGTTCTACGAGCGGGCGGCGGAGACCTTCCGGGAACTGGGCGCCCGGCGGGAGCAGGCCGCCGTCCTCCACCAGTTGGGGATGCTGGCGCAGGATACGGGGGACTACGGCCAGGCCCGGCAGTTCTACCAGGAGAGCCTGCGCATAGAGGAAGAACTGGGCGACCGGGCCGGGGTGGCCTTGACCCAGTGGGGATTGGGCAACCTGGCTTATGACCAGGGAAATTACCCGGAAGCCAGAAGTTTCTGGGAAGCAGCCCTTGGGACATTTCGTGACCTGGGCGACCGCAGGAATGAAGCAGGGATCCTCCACCAGTTGGGGATGCTGGCGCAGCAGCAGGGGGACTACGGCCAGGCCCGGCGGCTTTACGAAGAGAGCCTGCGCATCAGCGAAGAACTGGGCGACCGGGCCGGGGTGGCCACAACCCTCCACCAGTTGGGAAATCTGGCCTACCTGCAGGGGGACTACGGCCAGGCCCGGCAGTTCTACCAGGAGAGCCTGCGCATAGAGGAAGAACTGGGCAACCGGGCCGGGGTGGCCACAACCCTCCACCAGTTGGGAAATCTGGCCTACCTGCAGGGGGACTACGGCCAGGCCCGGCAGTTCTACCAGGAGAGCCTGCGCATCAGCGAAGAACTGGGCAACCGGGCCGGAGTAGCCCAAACCCTCCACCAGTTGGGAAATCTGGCCTACCTGCAGGGGGACTACGGCCAGGCCCGGCAGTTCTACCAGGAGAGCCTGCGCATCAGCGAAGAACTGGGCAACCGGGCCGGGGTGGCCACCACCACCGCCCAACTGGCCCTCCTGGAGGAGGCGGAGGGGAACCTGGAGCGCGCGCTGGAACTCATCACCCGGGCCGAGGAGATGTTCGCCCGCCTGGGCAGCCCCTACCGGGAGCAGGCCCGCCGCGTCCGGGAGCGGATTCAGGGGAGGGTGGGCGCTGACTGAAGACCCGCCCGACGGTCAACCGCCGGGCTCACTCAGCCAAGCCCTGCGGGCCATCCGGCCAGCCCCGCCGGGGCCTCGCCGGACGGAGTTCTCACCGCCGAGACGCAGAGGACGCAGAGATGAGTTCACCGCAAAAAACTCACCGCAAAGAACGCAAAGGACGCAAAGGTTTTCGTTGGTACTGCTCTGCGACTCCGCGGCCTCTGCGATAAAGAACCCCGTTGCAGGGGAGTCCATCTTGCATCTTGCATCTTGCATCTTGCAATCTTGAGTCTCCTGCAAAAAGGTCATTTCACCGCCGAGACGCAGAGTACGCAGAGATTATGCTAATGTAGAACTCTGCGCTCTCGGCGTCTCTGCGGTGAGTTTTTGCAGGGAAGTCAATCTTGCATCTTGCACTCCTGCCATCTTGCATCCCTGTCTCCTTGTTTCCTTGTATCCTTGTTTCCTTGTATCCTTGTATCCTTACCCGGAGGTCCCAATGAAAAACCGCAAACTCCTCATGATTCCCGGCCCCGTGGAGTTCACCCCGGAGGTGCTGGCGGCCATGGGGCTCCCCACCACCAGCCACGTCGCCCCCAACTTCATTGACGTCTTCGGACAGGCGCTGGAACGGCTGAGGGAGGTCTTCCTCTTCCCCGACGGCCAGCCCTTTGTCGTCGCCGGGTCCGGCACCCTGGCCATGGACATGGCCGCGGCCAACCTGATAGAGCCCGGCGACCGCGCCCTGGTCGTCAGCACCGGCTACTTCGGGGACCGCTTCGCCGCCATCCTGGAGCGGTACGGCGCGGAGGTGGTCCGGCTGGACCCGCCCGCGATAGGGGACGCGCCGGCCCCGGAGGCGGTGGAGGCCGCACTGCGCGCCGGGCCCTGCAAACTGATGACCATCACCCACGTGGACACCTCCACCGCCGTCCTGGCCGACGTCCCCACCCTGGCCGCCCTGGGCCAGCAGTACGGCGCGCTGGTGGTGGTGGACGGCGTCTGCAGCGTGGGCGGGGAGGAACTGCGGCCCCCGGAGTGGGGCGTGGACCTGGTCCTCACCGCCTCCCAGAAGGCCCTGGGCGTCCCGCCGGGGCTGGCCATTGTCGTCGCCGGGCCGCGGGCGCTGGAGGCCTTCCGGAAGCGGAAGTCTCCCGTCGGCAACTACTACGCCGACTGGAGCAACTGGCTGCCGATTATGGAGGCGTACCAGGCCCGACGGGCCGCCTACTTCGGCACCCCGCCCGTCAACCTCATCTGGGCCCTCAACGTCAGCCTGGGACAGATTCTGGAGGAGGGTATGGAGGCCCGTTTCGCCCGCCACCGCCACCTGAGCGACGCCTTCAAGGCCGCGATGGAGGCGCTGGGGCTGGCGCAGGTGCCGGTGAACCGGCGGAAGGCGGCCCACACCCTCACCGCCCCGTACTACCCGGAGGGGATAGACGCGCGCCTGCTGGGGCTGATCGGGCAGGCCGGGGCCATCGTCGCCGGGGGCCTGCACCCCGCCATCCGCGACCGCTACTTCCGGGTCGGGCACATGGGCGCCGTCGCCCCGTCGGACATCCTGACCACGGTGGGGGCCATAGAGTGGGCACTGGCCCGCAGCGGCTACCGCTTTGCGGTCGGCGCGGGCCTGGCCGCCGCCGCGCGGGTGCTGGCGGCGTAATTCACGCTTCACGTTTCACGCTTCACGCTTCACGCTTCACGTTTCACGCTTTACGCTTCACGCTTTACGCCCTACGTGAAACGTAAAACGTGAAACGTAAAAAGTGAAACGTAAAACGAAAACGTGAAACGTAATGAGGAGGGGAGCATGTACAACCGGGTCACCCCCCGCATCGTGGACGACCTGCGGGCCATCGTCGGGGAGGGGAACGTCCGCACCGACGAGGAGGCGCTGGAGAAGTACGCCCACGACGAGACCGTCGGCCTCTGGGCCCAGCCGGAGGTCGTCGTCTTCGTCCACTCCGCCCAGGAGGTCGCCGGGGTCTTCCGCCTGGCCGTGCGGGAACGCATCCCCGTCACCCCGCGCGGGGCCGGGTACGGCTTAAGCGGCGGCGCCGTCCCCGTCTTCGGCGGCATCGTCCTCTCCACCGAGAAGATGAACCGCATCCTGGAGATAGACAAGCAGAACCTGATGATTACCGTGGAGCCGGGGGTCATCACCGGGGACATCCACCGCGCGGTGGAGGCGGAGGGGCTCTTCTACCCACCCGACCCGGCCAGCCTGGACTCATGCTCCATCGGGGGGAACATCGCCGAGGGCGCGGGCGGCCCCCGGGCCGTCAAGTACGGGACGACGAAGGACTACGTCTGCGGCCTGGAGGCCGTCCTCCCCTCCGGGGACATCATCACCTGCGGCGGCAAACTGGTCAAGAACGTCACCGGCTACAACCTCGTCCAGTTGCTGGTGGGCTCCGAGGGGACCCTGGCCGTGGTGACCAGAATCATCCTGCGCCTGCTGCCCCTGCCGAAGTACCGGGTGGACCTGCTGGTCCCCTACGACGACTTCCAGGCCGCCGCCGACACCGTCTCCGACATCATCGCCGCCCGCATCCTCCCGGCGACCATAGAGTTTATGGAACAGGACAGCGTCCTGGCGGCGGAGCGCCTCCTGCAGAAGACCGTCCCCTACGACGATGCGGCGGCCCACCTGCTGATTCAACTGGACGGGAACCGGCCGGAGGCAGTGGACGCGGACTTTGAGGCGGTAGGGGAAATCTGCCTGGCCCACGGGGCGCGGGACGTGTTGGTGGCAAAGGACACCCGCACCCGGGACCGGCTATGGGAAGCCCGGCGGGCCATCGTGGACGCGCTGAAACACGAGAGCCCGGTCAACCATATGGAGGACGTCGTGGTGCCGCGCGCGGAGATTCCGGCCCTGCTGCGGGGGATCAAGGAGATTGCCCGGCGGCACGGGGTGCGCATCGTCTGCTTCGGCCACGCCGGGGACGGCAACGTCCACGTCAACGCGCTGAAGGACGCCCTGCCGGACGGGGAGTGGCAGGCGCTGGTGCCCGTCCTCACCGAGGAAATCTACCGGCTGACCCTCTCCCTGGGCGGGACCCTCACCGGGGAGCATGGGGTGGGCGCCACCCGTCGCCGCTACCTGCCCATGGCGCTGGACCCGGCCCAGATTGCGCTGATGCGGGGGATCAAGGAGGTCTTTGACCCCCACCACATTCTGAATCCGGGGAAGATTTTCCCGTAGCGTGGCGCAAGATTAATCTTGCGCCACACTGCTCCCCACCCAGTCCAGGTATGCCTCCAGCCCCCGCTGGATCGGGACCTGGACGACTTCCGGCACCTGGTAGGAGTGGTGCTCCCGGATGAAGGCCTCCACGTCGTCGTAGCGGGTGGCCGTCGTCTTGATCAGGAGCAGCCACTCCGGGTCCCGGCGCAGTTCCCCCTGCCAGGTGTAGGTGCTGGTGACGGGCATCACCTGGACGCAGGCCGCCAGTCCCCCGGAGACCAGCCCCTCCGCCAGGCGGTGCGCCTCCTCCTCTGTTCCGGCCGTCGTCATCACCACACAGTACCCGTCCACTACATCTTCTCCACAATCTCCCGGAATTCCTCAAACGGGATCGCGGTGAGGGTCTGGGTGGTGCAGTGGCCGAAGACGTTGGCCAGGAGGGCCACCCGCGCGGCGGATTTCGCGTCCGGCGCCTCAAAGATGTGCAGGAAATCGTACTCCCCCAGCAGGGCGTAACTGGCGATTCGCCGCACCTCTGGACACTCCTCCTTCAGCCGCCGGTCAAACTCCTGGTCCATGACCGAAAGGGCCCGTACCTCGCCGGGACTGCGCAGCGAGATTTTGGAAAGCAGGATGAAGGTCGTCATCGTCCACCTCCTTCCGCTGACGACTGACGGCTACCGACTAACGGCTGACGGCTGACAACTAACGGCTATCCATGTTATCCGCGAAAATTGCCGCGTTGTCAAGTTGCGCTGACTGATGAACTTTAAAAAATTAACCCAGACATAAACCGGCATACTGACCACCTGACCCTTTGGGCTCACCCCTCCCCCCGGCCCCCTCCCCGCTGCCGCTGCGCGGCGCGGGGAGGGGGA
>Ga0272448_1000862_pt1 | contig 43524 bp, 35 predicted proteins | sample YNPCB0191_FD_202220 | JGI IMG/M metagenome (GOLD analysis project Ga0272448, IMG submission 202220) | Hot spring sediment microbial communities from Yellowstone National Park, WY, United States - YNP-CB-019-1 | ecosystem: Environmental > Aquatic > Thermal springs > Hot (42-90C) > Sediment... | reverse complement strand
TCTTCATCCGCCGCCAGGGCGATGGTCACCGGCATCTCATGCAGATACTACATAGGCGGCTATCCGCGCCGCGCGATAATGGTCAGATCCAGAGAGGATATTACGACTTAATGATCGGGCCGTCAGAAATACAGCAGCTCTGTTTCCTTGCCCTGCGCCTGAAGCTGCTTTGCGAGGTTTTCGACCACCGTCCGCCGCAGGAAGATGGATTCGGGCAGGCCGGTGTTCTGGTGCGCGGGGTTGCGGGCTGTGCCGACCATGAACGTAATGCCGTCAGCAGAGTCGAGCTGATCGAGCAGCGCCGTAGCGGCATCGGTCTGGCCTTGGGGCCTGCCCTTCGAGAGATACTCGGCGGCCCGGCTCAGAGTGAGAATCCCCTCGGTCACCAGGTCCACTCCGTCCAGCTTCGCTATCGGCGGAAGGTCCGTATCGAGAAACCGTTCGTCGTAGATTAGCTGCCGGCCGAGCATATCGGCAAGCAGATGCGAAGTGGTCCCGCCGCAGACGATCCTGGCACCCTTGCGGGCCATAAAGCTCTTCAGCACTCCGTTCACAAGCGCTCGGTCAGCCGGCGGGCCCGTGAGCACGGTCGCGTGCCTGGCCTTTCGATACCTGGCGCAAACGACGGTCCCGTCATCACCCGGCCTGTCGTGCCAGAAGCGGAGCGCCTGCTCGACCACGCTGTCCGCCACCTGCGTACAGTCGCCCGCGATGTTGGGGGCGGCCTGGGATACGTACTCCAGGATGCCGTCCTCTTGCCACCCCATCGGCAGACCCTCGCCGACGCCGGCGTGCACTATGCCATCCGTGTAGATCATCACGGCGTCGTTCGGCTTTAGCCGAAAGTATGACTCTCTGATGGTCCTGTCCAGTATCGTCCTGTCGGCGCCCGCGACGGCGAGTGGGTTGTCGTTGTTGCGAAGGTGGATCAGCCTCGGCGAATCGTATTCGGCCACGGTCACGTGGCCGGTGTCGTAGATCCTGACGATGCTGAACGTCGAGTATGCGATGTTTCGCCACTTGCAAACGGGAAGCGTCGCGATCAGCGTCTCGACGATCTCCAGCATCGACAGCTCGCCCCGAAACAGCCCGCTTGCAAGCTCGACAGTCATGGTGGCGAGCACGTTCGCCTTCACGCCGCTACCCAGCCCGTCCGAAACCACGATGATCGTCGAATCAGGCGTCCGGGTTACCTTGACCGCGTCTCCGCATATATCCTCGCCCTTCTTGGAGAACCGGCGAGTCCTTATGTCTACGGCGTAGCTCTTCATTGCGATTGACCGCCGCCGTTTTCGTCCGACTCCTTCAGGAGTTCGGTGAGCCTGCGCAGCAGGACTCGGGTCTCGCTGGTGGTCTCGCCCAGAATGCCCGCGATCTCCTGCGCCATTAGCATCTGCTTCTGTATGACTTCCTCGGCGTGAGAAAGCGTCTCCTCGCGAATGCGGTCCAGCCGGCTCAGACCCTCGGTGCCTTTGTTCACGTTGGCCAGTATGCCGACGACCAGTTCTTCATCCTCCAGCCTGTAGATGTTCACGCTCGCGCTGACGTGATACGCGGGGAACGACACTTCCTTGTTGACTATTCGATCGACCGCCTTCGCGAGGACCTTCTCGAAGTCTCCGGGGTCCATCAGCGTCGACAGCGGCTTTCCGACGAATCCGGGCCCGCAGGAGAACAGCTCCGCGAACGCGTTGTTGAAATCGACCACGTGCAGGCTCGAATCGACGATGACTATGCCGTTGGGGCTGTTGTCGATGATCTGGTCGGTCTTGCGCTCTGCTATCTGCCGCATCCACGGGATGCACATTGTGTGCTCGGCCATGCCGGTCAGCACGGCGATCGCATTGTCGCGGCACGACGCATAGCCGCAAGCCCCGCAGTTGAGCTCGTCCTTGGGATCTACCTTGCCCGTGCGCGCAAGGACCGCCCGGATCGCCTCCTCGGTGATCTCGGGCCTCTCGATCGGGTTCTCGCTGATGGCCCTGCTGATATCGAACTCCTGCATAGCGGCAAGGTAATCGGGTCCATCCGACCTCGCGGCAGATCGCTTCTGATGCTGCAGAACGTAGTTGCGCCGCCGGAAGACATCCTTGCCGTCGCCGAAGCACGCGCCGTTGATGCACCCGCCCGGACAGAAGAGCGCCTCGAAAAGTCGCACGTTGCTGCCGTTCTTGAGGTTCTCCAGCATCTCGTTGATTTCTTCGCTGCCCGATACGGCGACGAAGTCCTGCCGCAGCAAATCGGGCCCCATCGACGCTGCCTCGGCGAGCCCTCCTTCCAGCGGAAACAGGCGCGCGAGCGACGCGGGGATATCGTCTATCTCGGCCGACCTGAGCTGGTCTTTTCTGATTCCCTCCGAGTCGATCCACGAGCGCAGTTCCTCGAACGTCAGAACCGCGTCCACCGCTCCCGCGACCTCCGGCTGCTCGGCTTCGGCCTTTTTCGCCGGGCAGGGGCCGATGAAGACCACTGCGACGTCCTCGCCGTAGCGCGCTCTGAGATAGCGGGCGTGAGCAATCATCGGCGATGCCACCGGCGCGATATTGCCGACCAACGAGGGATGGTACTTTACGATCAGGTTCACCAGCGCGGGACAGGCGGAGGCCACGTGCGGCTGCGGCTCCTCCCTGACCAGCCTGGCCGTCTCTCGCGCGACCATCTCCGCGCCCACGGCGGTCTCAGTCACCATCCAGAAGCCGAGCTTGCTCAAAACGGCGGGGAACAGCCCTCCGCCGTAGTCCGGGAACGCGGCGACATACGACGGCGCGATCGAGGCAATGACATTGCGCCCTGCCGCTATCATGTCCTGAACGGGCGCGAGGTCGCATCGGACCTGCTTGGCCTTCTGCGGGCACTCGCGCACGCACGTTCCGCAGGCAAGGCATCTGGCCGGGTCTACCTGTGCCTGGCCCTCCGATATGCGAATGGCCTTGACCGGACAGACCCTCACGCACCGGTAGCAGTCTCTGCACCTGGCCTTGTTGGTCGTTATTATGCCTAATGCCGACATTGATTCACCCGGCTTAGAATGTGCTCCACAAAAAACTCCTCGGCCTTGTCGGGCGTGATCCCGCCGTAGGTCACGCCGTCGACGACAACGTTCGGCGCCTGCAGGCAGTTGTCCAGGCAAAGGTCCGCCGCGATGCTGACCTCGTCATGCAGGTTGTGCTGGTCTATCAGCGACTTGAGCACCTTCAGAGTCTTGGCGCCGCCCCGGATGTGGCACGAGCTGCCGACGCAGCATTTTACTGTAAGCACTTGTCAACCTCCGACTCGGCCGCTTTCGACCGGCTCCTGGCGGCAGGCGCGACCGTCTCGTTGAAGAAGTCGTCGATCTTGTCGGGGGTAATCCCGCCATAGACTGTCTCCCCGACCTGCACGTTGGGTCCGGCCTTGCATTTCTCGAAACAGAACGTTGCCTTGAAGTCGATGTTTCCTGCTAGGCCGGCGTCTCGGGCTTTGTCGATAAGCCTGCGCAATGTGTCATAAGATCCCTTGAGATAGCAGTTCGTGCCGATGCAGACAGATACGGGCACTTTCTCGCCCGTTTCGGTGTCCGTCAGGTCGAGGTCCTCTCCGTGGATACGCTTCCTCGACCTATAGCCGGTATGCAGCAGTTGATGCGCGACCGAGCTGTTCGGCTTGCCCAGCAGTGTGGAATAGCACTCCTTTATGTAGGGATTGTCCGCAGCGTTGTGCAGCGGCTGGATCGCGTCGCAGTCGTAGAGCATGTTCTTGCGCTCTTCGCGGGCGGACATGTCGTTGGGCATCGGCTGGCCGCCGCCGCCGATGCATCCGCCGCGGCACGCCATCACCTCGATGATATCGTAGTTCGCCTCACCTGCTCTAAGCTTGTCGAGGACTTGCCTTGCATTGGCAAGGCCGCTGATCACGGCGAGCCTGAGAGTCTTCTCGCCCAGCGTCACTTCGGCCTCTTTCAGGCCATCGAGCCCCCGGACCGCCCGAAACTCCGAAGGACTCGCTCCGTCGCCGCTTGCCGCCATTCGTAAGACGGCCTCCGCCACGCCTCCGCTTGCTCCGAAGATGATCCCGGCCCCGGTCTTGAAGCCGAACGGCAGATCCATCGAGTCCGCGGGCAGATCGGCCAGCCGGATTCCCGCCTCGCTGATCATGTTGATCAGCTCTTGGGTAGACAGCACCGCGTTCACGTCCGGATCGCCGTCAACCGTGAACTCCGGCCGTTTCGCCTCGAACTTCTTGGCCGTGCAGGGCATCACGGAGACCACATACAGGTTCTCTCTCGCGATCCCCTCGTGATCAGCCATATACCTCTTGGAAAGCGCCCCGAACATCTGCTGCGGGCTCTTGCAGGACGAGAGATTCGAGAGGTAGTCCGGGTAGAATTGCTCGACGAATTTCACCCACGCCGGGCAGCAACTCGTGAACTGCGGCAGCTTCTTGCCTTCCGCCACACGTCCCAGAAACTCGGTCGCCTCCTCGACGGTCGTCAGATCGGCCGTAAACGAGGTGTCGTAGACCCTATCGAAGCCCATGCGGCGCAGCGCGGTGACTGTCTTGCCCATCGCTTGCTCGCCGCCGGTGACGCCGTAGGCCTGCGCGATGGCAGCGCGCACCGCCGGCGCGACCTGCACGATGACCGTGCGGGTGGGGTCGTTGATCGCATTCCAGACCTCATCGACCTGGCTCTTGATCGTAAGAGCGCCCGTCGGGCACACCGAAGCGCACTGCCCGCAGTAGACGCACTCCACGTCCTTGAGGTTCTTGCCGAACGCCGGGCTCACACGAACGCCGCTACCGCGCCCAACGAAGTCGAGCACCCCTATGCCCTGAACCTCCTTGCACATTCGGACGCAGTCACCACAGAGAATGCACTTGTTCGGGTCGCGCACGATCGACGGATTGGTGTCGTCAATCGGCAAGACGCTGCCCGGCTCCTCAAAGCGCACGGTCTTCACGCCCAGCTTGTGGGCCAACTCCTGCAACCGGCAGCGGGTGTTCTTCTCGCAGGTCTGGCAGTTGCCGTGGTGGTTGGCCAGCAGCAGTTCGAGTGCCATTCTGCGTATGCGCATAACCGGCTCGGTGTGCGTGCGGATGACCATGCCGCCCTCGGGAGGCGTAGAGCACGACGGCTGGATTCCGCGTCCCTCTATCTCCACGATGCACATCCGGCACGCGCCGTAGACCGAAAGCTCCGAATGATAACAGAACGTCGGCAGCTCCACTCCCGAAGCGCGAATCACCTCAAGGAGGTTATTGCTTCCGTTTATCGGGGTCTTGACCCCGTCGATCGTCACGTATTTCTCCATCTTGGTGTCCTCCTCAGGCGAGCGCTATCGCTTCGAACTTGCACGCGTCGGCGCAGGCGCCGCACTTGATACACACGCTGGTGTCGATAACGTATGGGCTCTTGGGCCGGCCGGAGATCGCGTTGACGGGGCACTTCCCGGCGCACAGCCCACAGCCTTTGCACTTCTCGTCGATGATCGTATAGTTCTTGAACGCCTCGCACTCACCCGCTGGGCAGACACCGTCGACGATATGGGCCAGGTACTCATCACGGAAGTGCGTGAGCGTCGATATGACCGGGTTCGGCGCGGACTTTCCAAGCCCGCACAGCGAACCGTCGCGCACGGCCAGCGCCACCTCTTCCAGCAGGCTGATGTCTTCCACCTTGCCCCGGCCGCTGACGATCTTCTCCAGTATCTGGAGCATTCGCTTGGTGCCCTCGCGGCAGAGCACGCATTTGCCGCAGGATTCTTTCTGCGTGAAGCTCATGAAGAACCGCGCTACCTCGACTATGCATGTCGAGTCGTCCATTACGACAAGCCCGCCGCTGCCGACCATCGCGCCGACCGACTTCAGGGAGTCATAGTCAAGCGGAAGATCGAGATGGGCCCTGGTCAGGCACGCGCCCGACGGCCCGCCTATCTGCACGGCCTTGAACGGCCTGCCGGTCCGGATGCCGCCGCCTATCTTGAACACCACGTCGCCCAGCGTCGTGCCCATCGGCACTTCGATCAGCCCGGTGTTCACGACCGCCCCGGTCAGCGCAAAGACCTTTGTCCCCGGCGATCGCTCGGTCCCGAAGCTGCGGAACCACTCGGCTCCGTTGAGTATGATCCTCGGCACGTTGGCGAAAGTCTCGACATTGTTGACGACGGTAGGCTTGCCCCAAAGGCCTGAGTTGGCCGGGAATGGCGGCTTGGGCCGCGGCATCCCGCGCTGGCCCTCGATCGAGCTGATCAGCGCCGTCTCCTCGCCGCATACGAAAGCTCCGGCTCCCTCCTTTATGTGGATATGGAACGAGAATGGGCCACCCAGTATCCGATCCCCGAGCAGACCAGCCTGCTCCGCCTGCGCTATTGCGGTGCGCAGCCGTTGAATCGCGAGCGGATATTCCGCGCGGACGTAGATGTAGCCCTCGTCGGCGCCTATTGCGTAGCCGGCGATGATCATGCCCTCCAGCAGAGCGTGAGGATTGCCCTCCATAATGCTTTCATCCATGAAAGCCCCGGGGTCGCCCTCGTCGGCGTTGCACACGACGTACTTCTTGGGGCTCTGCACAACCTGTGTGAAGCCCCACTTCTTCCCGGTCGGGAATCCCGCGCCGCCGCGGCCGCGCAGACCGGACTCCGTCACCTCGGCAACAACCGCCTCCGGCGTCAGGCCGAACAGCGCCTCTGCCATGGCGCGGTAGCCGTCGCGGGCAATGTAGTCTCGGATGTCGCCGGGCTCGATCACGCCGCAGTCGGCCAGAACCACATTGACCTGGTTCCTGTAGAACGGCACGTCGTCCCGCTTGGCATACTTCACGCCGTCCTCACTCGCCAACAGCAGGCGCTCGACCGGCTTCCCGCCGAGGACGGTCTCGGTGACGATATCCTCCGCGTCTTCGGGCTTGACCCGGACGTAGAAGTAATCCGCCGGCAGAATCCTGACTATAGGCCCGACCTGGCAGTAGCCCGGGCAGCCGCTGTAGCCGAGGCCGATGGCCTTCTCGTCGTCTTCGGAAACGATGTCGGCCCGAACCGGGACGTCGTGCTTTTCCAGAGCTTCCTGAATCGCGGCCAGCACTGCCGGGCTGCCGTTAGCCATGCACCCGGTGCCTCCGCACACGAGCACCCGCGTCGCGCAGCTCCGGATCGCGGAGACCACCTTGCGCTTGAGATCGCCCAGTTCGGCCGGTGAGTTGATGCGCTCTACTGGTGTCATCTCGCCACCTCCGCCTTGTCCGCCGCGTCGATCTCGTCAATCGCCTTCACTGCGGCTTCGGGGGTCATCTGCCCGTGAACCACGCCGTCGATCACTACTGCCGGCGCCAGCGCGCACGCCCCGATGCAGCTTACGATCTCGAACGTGAACCGATGGTCCTCGGTGGTCTTGCGGCCGTCAGCCAGCCCGAGCCGGCGCCGGATGGCGGCGATAATGGGCTGGTTCTTCCTGACGTGGCAGGCTGTGCCGTCGCAGCACTTGATGATATGCTTGCCCTTGGGCTCCAACGAAAACTGCGCATAGAACGTCGCCACCCCGTAGACTGTGGCGGGCGGCAGATCGAGCGCCGTGGCGACGAATGTCAGAATCTCCTCCGGCAGATAACGGTACTCGTCTTGGACCTTCTGCAGGATGGGAATGAGAGCGCTGTTGGTCGCGCCATACTCCTCGATGATCTGTTGGATGCGACTGAATCGGCGCCTGGCCTTGGATCCGGCCTCGGGCAGAACTGCGGACTGAGCCAACTTAGCTACCTCCAAACACTTCCAGGCCCCCTCAGGGCCCGAATCGTTAACGAATCTGCGATTTCATTGCGTGGGACAGCGTGATCAGGCCCCACGCCAGGGACTGGTTCTCGACCACGACGTGCTCCGGCGTGCGAAGCTTCACCGGCGCGAAGTTCCAGATTGCCTGAATCCCGGCGTTGACCATCAGGTCGGCCGTCTCCTGGGCTGCAGCCGCGGGCACGGCGATCACCCCCACGACAATGCCCTCGGCCTTGACGACGCCGAATATCTCGGCCACGCTGCGGACTCTTATCCCGGCGACTTCCGTTCCGATTACAGACGGGTCGCGGTCGAACGCGGCTGCCAGGGTGAAGCCGGCTCCCGACCAGATGGCGCTTGCAGCCAGAGCGCGGCCCAGGTTGCCGAGGCCGACGATGCAGGCTTTCTTGGGCGAATCCAGGTCGAATGCCGACCGGATCAGGGCGGTTAGCTGAGCTACCTCGTAACCGACCTTGGGCTTGCCTTCCGATCCGAGCCGGAATAGGTCCTGGCGCACTTTTTCGGGGGACACCCCCGTAACCGCGCCGATCTCCGAGCTGGTGACGTGCGCACGGCCTTCGGACTGAAGCTGCTGGAGCATATCCAGATACAGCTCCATCCTCAGAACAGATGCTCTTGAAAGGCGCCTATCGTTGCGCACTGTCGTCTCCCGGCACAATCGTTAAAGTATTAACGATACGATTCTACCGCATACAAGCCGGCTTGTCAACAGCTTTTTTTTCGAGGGTCGGATTTGACCCGGCGCGGGGTTTGGTGTAAACTCCCATTCGTGGTGCGATCGCTTACAGTAATCACGTTCGTCGCGCTGGCCGCGGCATCAGCGCCGGCGGCCCCGACACTCGATGCGACCTCGGATTCGGTGACGATCAGCAGCGGCACGCAGACCCTCACCGTGCATCTTGCCGACGGCACGCTCAGGCTCGATACGCCCTACGGCAGCTACGATCTGACCGTCAACATCAACTCCCGCTCCGGCTGGGTGCATCCTGGGCGGGCAGCGGTGCCGCCCAAGCTGTATCGCGGCAAGGACTCGGTCGCCGCGCTGATTACGTTTCCCGTGCCGGACGACAGGACGATGACCCTGCACATCGACGCCTACCCCGGAATCGACGCCGTCTTCGCAAAAAGCGGCGTGACGGGGCTGTTCGGCTCTCGGCACGACTACTACTTCTGGAGCTGGAACCAGAAAACCGACAACTGCACGCTGGAAGGCGCGAACGGTCCCGAAACGATAAAGGTCGAGTCCAAACAGACGCGGCTGCCGTACTCCGACTGGGTCTACCTGCCCGACAAGACCGGCGGATTGGCCGTGATGACTAGCGGCATCGTGGGGCTTATGCCCGGCCGGCCGTTCATAAACGCCCTGCCGCGGTGGCGGTTCTTGCGCCCCGGCGAGACGCTTGACATCGGTTTCGGGCTGGCGGGCGCAGCCGACGCCTCCGAGGCCGCCGCCCTATCGAAACTTGCTCGCGCAAAAGCTATCCCCGCGCTCAAACGATTCTCCGCCGCCAAACAGGCAAATGTCGACTACGGCTTGCCTGCCCCCGACTGGCTCCGTAACGCCGATATGTTCAACGGCTGGTACGGGAAGTGGACCGCCGATATGATTAACGATTGGATGAAGTGCTTCTCGCTGATCGTCGGCGTGCCGGCGTCCAAATCCACAATCGAGAAGGCGCACGAGGCCGGGCTGCGAGTGATCGTCTACGTCAACTATATGGAGCTTCAGAACTCCGAGGTTCAAATGGCCGCAAAAGGCCGCCTCTACCGTCAGCCCGACGAGGCTACCCCCGCCGACCTCCTCGACTTGGCTAAACATCCCGACTGGACGTGCATCGATTCCGAAGGTAATCCGCGCCGTTCCGACTGGGGCATTTCGCAGGACATTGCCGGCCTGTTTGCGACCTGCTTTCACCAGGCCGACCTTCGTCAGAACGCGCTCACCCATGTCTGCAACATAATGAACCTCGGCGCCGACGGGGTTTTTATCGACAACGCCGTGCCCGTCCGCGAGTGCTACGGGCCGAAGTTCGGCAAGCACGTCCACCCCGACGCCGCAGAGACCAACACCGACGCCTACGAACTGCTGCAGCGGGAGATATATAAGCTCGTCAAGACGTTTGGGTCGGACAAGATCGTCATGCAAAACAGCGGCATCGCACCCTCACATTGGGCCTATTGCGATGCGCAGATGTGGGAGGGCTTTGCGTTCGACAGCAAGCATGGCGAACCCGTCAACGACTGGCCGGAGCTGGATTACGCCGCCCAGGAACACGCCGAAGCCGTCCGCCGCGGCAAAGTGCCCGTGATTCTGTCGTGTTTCAGCGCGGTGCCCGCCGATCGCCGGCGCGAAGCCGTGCTCTATACCTACGCCTACACGCGCCTGCACGGCTGGCTGCTTGCCGACTGGTTTGACCTCATCAAGTCGCCTGAGAGCCACCAGCTTGCGCGCGCGATCTACTCCGTCCGGCTCGGCCGACCTCTGAGCGATGCCAAGCGCGTCGGGGACTTGCTGTATCGGGCGTTCGAGAAAGGCATCGTCATCCTAAATCCGACCAAGTCCAAACTAACCACCACCATCCCTACCGCCCACGACGGAACGCTCACCGACGTAGCCTATGATCGCGATCTGACCGCGTCGGGCGGCAGCGTCCGGGTGGAGATGGCGCCGGAATCCGGCCGGGTGCTGGTTTGGCGCGAATCCGGCCGTGTGCCCTGATTAGGCACGGCCCCGCGCTGTACCGTCGGTCCTGCCTGCCGGTCATTCATTACACGTAGCTATCACACATAATGCCCGCCGAATCCCTGCCTGCCGCCGCTAGCCTGCATACTTATGGGCAGCCGGCGTTCAGATAGGCGCTGCTTATGGCTAGTATGCGTTAATTAGCGAGATATATGGGACGCAATTGTGCACTTGCCGGTTTATGTCCTCGCCCACCGCGGTACATATAGCCAGTGTCGCCACACCCGGGAAGCCGCGTCTTCCCTGATCAAGGAGGAAACGAACATGCTCAAGACAACCGGAAGGCTGGCTGTCGTGCTCGTCGCGATTGCCGCCGGCATGGCAGCGTTGCCGACATTCGCATTCCAGGGCATTCTCAACGGACCAGGAGCGTTCAACATAAGCGGCACCTGGACTGTGACAGGAGTAACCGGCGCCTTTGCCTGGGATGTTGTGCAGGACACGGCCGGCTTCTACACCTACAACTATCGCCTCGTGGTACCAGACGAGGCAGCCCCTGTCAATATGTTCATACTCCAGACAAGCGACTCTGTGACAGCCGCCGACATCTTCGGCGCCGTAGCGAATCCCGTCATCGGTGATTTCGCGATGGCGGACTATCCGAACCTACCTCGGGACTGCCACGGCATCGCGTGGTTCGATGTGAACGGTCGCAGGACGAGCTTCAGTTTCAAGTCCTACCTGGCTCCGATCTGGGGCAATTTCTACATTCAAAGCGTTGAGGAAGAGCCGAGCACGGCCTCCAACTCAGGGTTTACCAACCCCAGCACTGACCCCCCGGATCCGCCCAGCGACGGCAGTCTCAGCTACCACATTCTGACAGTCGGCCCGTCGGCGCCGATCCCGGACGCTTCGACCATACTACTGGCGTGCTTCGGCGCGCTGCAGCTTCTGGCAATCAGAAAGAAGGTTTTTCGGTAGGCAGGTGATCCCAGGCACCAAGTTCACCGCCTCCGTTCGGCCCGCCGGTGGGTCCCGGCGGGCCGAACCCCTATGGCGGCATTACAAGCGAAGCGCACGATCGCCGAGATTCTTCGCTTCGCTCAGAATGATGTTAAGCCCGGAATCTCACGCAGCTCAAAATGACGTTTCGCCCAAGATGACGTTCGGTTGAGAGTGACGCTTCGGTCGGAGTGACGCTTTGCCTAGAATGACGGAAGCTACGTGCGGACTGCCTCCTCGTCGTCGTCAGCCGGGTACAGCTCCTCCATCTTCTCGCGAATGATCTCGGCCAGACCGTCCTCGAACCGCTGCGCCGGCTCCCAGCCCAGCACGGACTTCGCTTTCTGCGCCGAAATCTTGGCCGGAATGATGTCGCCCGTGCGGGCCGGCGCGTAGGAGATGTCCGTGGGAATCCGCCGGGCCACCATTTCAGCAAGCTCCTTGATTGAAATCGAACGCGGCGGCGCAATGTTGAAGATTTCCCCCCGCACACTCGACTCCATCGCGCACACGAACGCTCGCGCCGCGTCCCGCGCATGCAGGAATTGCCGGGCCTGCTCGCCGGTGCCTTGAACCGTGATGGGATCCCGCGCCAATGCTCTCTTGATGAAGATCGAGAACACCGAGTTGCTGCGCATCCGCGTGCCGAAACATGTGCCCAGCCGCAGTGAAACCGCCGGCACCCCTTTGAGCGCATCGTAGGTCATCGCTATCTGCTCGCCCGCCAGCTTCGTTACGTTGTAGGGGTGATCGGGGTTGCAGGGGTGCGCTTCGTCGATAGGCTCATAGCGCGGCGGCCCATAGACCTCCCAGGTCGAGGCGTAGATCACCTTGCCGACCTTGTTCGCGAGGCAGGCCTCCATCAGGTTCGCCGTGCCGGTCGCGTTCACCGCCGCCGCAAGATACGGCTTCTCAAACGCAAGATACACGTCGCCGACCGCCCCGAGATGGCACACCACATCCACGCCCTTCGTCGCGCGCAAGAGATCGTCGAGACTCAGCAGATCGCCTAAGACGGTCTTACAGAACGGACTCGGCCGCACATCGAAGCAGACCGTGTCGTGCCCGCAGTCGATCATCTCCTCAAGAACATGCGATCCCAGAAACCCGGCCCCGCCGGTAACGAGCACTTTCATACGAACCTCCCGCCATCGAGAGTATGGTTGGCGTCCTGGCGTATATACCCAGCCCGCCGCGGACCTAAGTGATTCCCGCCTGCGAACCCGCGTTTTGTGATGCCGAACGCGGCACTCCGTCATTCCGAACGCAGCGAGGAAGTCGCTTTTCCGCCGTCCCAAAAGCAGATCTCTCTCTTCGCTCGAAACGACATGTGTGCGAGCTGGAAAACGTGAATCATTTAGCCGCAAACGATATCCGCATACGTCGCCAGTCGCACGCCTGCGGCTTCCAGCGCAAGCCGCACCTGCCGTGACACGACCGCCTCAACGTCGCCGGGGTGCACCATGAGCTCAGTCACGCCCGGCTTGAGACCGAGAATCGCCGACGCCATCGCCTCGGCAGTCCAACTGCACGTTCCGGCAGTGCCCACGAAGTGGTCGGTCACGGCGAGCCCTGCACGCGTCGCATGTTGCCGAACGCGGCTTGCATTCAGGCTCACCAGCGCCGATCTCAGCTTCCAGCCCAAAGGCGCGCCCGTCCGATACTCCCTTGATTCCATCGGCACGCGCACGGCTTCGATGCCGTAGTCTTTGGCGGCCGCAATCACTGCCGCGAGCACCTTCGGATGCACGTGGACGTGCTTGTGGCTGTCGAGATGCGTGATCTTGACGCCTGCCCCGATCCCGCGCTCGACCTGCGCCGCGATTTCCCGCCGGAGCGCGTCGCCCGCCACCCAGGCGCGGGCCATCAACCCCGCCAGCCCGGGCAGCAAGCCCTCGGGCGTTGCAAGCCCCCGCAGCTTCCCGGGTTCACAGACCGGCGGGCCGTCGGTGAGATTGACATGCAGTCCCAGGCCCAATTCGGGGCACTCGCGCGCGAACTCCACGGCTTCCTCAAAGGCCGGCATGTTGGCCATCAGCGTCGCGCTGGTGACGATCCCTTGGCGATGCATTCGAACGACAGCCGCGTTTGCCTGCCGCGAAGCGCCGAAATCATCCGCGTTGACTATGAGCAGCCTCATCGCCGATTCGTACCACCATCCCGCGCGTGCCAAACGCACCGGGCAGGAACGGAGCCGCCCGCCGTAGAACAGGTTCTCGTCTCCGTCCCATCTTTGTGCCTTTTGCGATTGCATGCGGAGAAGCTGCGCCATGAATGAGAAGATCATCATAGACGAATCGAAATGCACCGGCTGCATGCTGTGCTCGAGGGTCTGCTTCATCAACTACGAGGCTGCGGACGACGGCAAGCCTCGCACGCTCGAAGTACCGGTTCTGTGCGCGGCGTGCGGGCACTGCGTTGCGATCTGCCCGACCGGCGCGATCTCGCACCCGCGCGTGCCGGACTCTGCCTGCGAACCGCTCGACGAATCGAATCGCCCGAGCTACGACCAGTTTATGGGTTTCCTCAAGATGCGCCGCTCCCGCAGGGAGTTCAAGGAACAAGAAGTCCCGCGCGAGCTAATCGACAAGCTGCTCGACGCGGCAGTACAGGCCCCCAACAGCCTCAATCGCAATAACGTGCACTACATCGTGATCACCGACCGCGCCGTGCTCAAGCAGATATCGGACACGGTTACGGCGCAGACGGGCAAGCTGTGCGCGCTGCTGCGCAACCCGATCGGCAGGTTGGCATTCAGGACCCTCCAGCCCCGCGCGTACCGCGAGCTGGCATTTTTCATTCCACTGATGGAGCTGATTTCCGCCGGGCGGTATCCGGGCATGGATTTCGTCGCCTACAACGCACCCTGCGCGATACTCGTTCACACGGAAGCAGACGACTTGTGCGGCGCGGAAGATTCCGTCTACGCCGCCTCGATCATCCAGTATGCCGCCGAGACGCTCGGCCTGGGCACGTGCTGCGTCGGCTTCATCACCGGCCCGGTCAACGCGGACAAGGGCCTTCGCAGGCTCGTGGGTCTTCCGCGCGGCCACAAGGTGCAGACCAGCCTGATCGTCGGCTATCCGGAGTTCAAGTACTCGAAGTCAGCTCCCAAATCGAAGGCCAACGTGACATTCCTCGACGCGGTCTGACGCCGGACCCAAGGGCTTCCGATCGAGCAAAACGACACCTCCGGCGCCCGGTAAGACCGCGGCCTGTAACTTCTCTATTCCTTGCTTGCCAGCCCCTCGCCGGCCTCGGTGTTCTCCCACAGGAACTTAATCTTACGCAGGCTCATTTTGAGGTAGTCGTCGTCATCGCTGAAGACCTCGACGGTGATCGTGTCGTCGTAGCCGGTGTTCTTGATGAGCCTGACGATCTGGACCCAGTTTATGCTGCCGACCCCCAGCGGCAGATGCAGGTCGTCGCGGCCGCCGCGATTGTCGGAGACATGGACATGTCCCAGGCGGTGGCCGAAGTTGGCCAAGAGCTCTTCGGCGCGGTTGTAGGGCGTATCGAGGTTGGCGTGGCCGCAGTCGAGCAGGAACTGCGCCCCGCTCACCGCCTCCATCAGCGGTTTAATCTGCGAGGCTCGGCTGAAGCCGGGCATGTTCTCAACAAGCACGGTCATATTCATTTCGGCAGCAAGATCGACCAGTCTGGCGATCGCGTCGGTGTTCTGCGCGACGACCCAGTCCTCGTCGTGCAGCGGCGCACGCAGATGCGGATGCACGTTGACCTTGTGGACGTTCATGTCCGTGAGCACCTTCATGCACCGCTCGAGCTCGCGGATGGCAAGCTCTCGGAATTCCGGAAACGGCGAGGCTATCGGCAGATACCACGCCGTATGACCGACTGCGAACAGCCCCGCGCGCTCCAGAGCGTTGACGGTCTTGCCGACGTCGATGCGCGCCGAGTAGGTCTGGTCGGGTTCGAGCGTAAGATCGATGTAGTCGAAGCCCATCTCCGCGAAGGAGTTGATCTCCTCGATTACATCGATCATGGGGTTATTCATCGCGCCGTATCGCATATCCGTCCGCCCTTGTATGCAGCCACGGATCCAGCAGGTGTTCCCGGTTCACCTTTGGCGGAGGGTGCCTGCGGTAGTATATCCGCCTCCGCGCCATCTCCTCGCGCACGGCCTCGGGAATGCAGCCCATCGAGTCCGGGCACTGCCAATCGAACACGTCGATCAAGCCTGCCAGCAGCAGCCAATTCTCGCCGAGAAGCCCGAGCAACCGGTTCCAATCAATGCGCCGGCACTGCGCCTGGGCAAGGTGCATGATGTCGGGCCAGTCGCAGCGGTGGCGGTTGATTACGAACGTCTTTATCCAGATCAGTTCTTCGATCGGCAAGAACTTAAGCTTCAACCCCAGAAACTCTCCGGCGGAGGCGCGCTCGAACCAGTCGTCCTTTACCCAGTTGATCAGGTTGGCGAACCGCCAGATCACGTCCACCACAAGCTCGCCCTTGCCGGAATGATAAATCCACTGGTCGTCGCCGGGGGCCTGCTCACCGAGGTCAGCAAAGCCTGCGGATTTCAGCGCTTCCGCCGCGCAGGCGACGTTGTTGCGTGTGACGTAGACGTCGATGTCGTGGGTGTTGCGCCACAGGCCGGTGTAGTGCCACACTGCGAACGCTCCTCCGACCATGAACGGCGCCCCGGACTTGCACAGCGCGCCGAGGGCTTCCGCGTATGAGCTTCGATGTTCCGCCTCGAAATGATCGTTCACGACGGGTTGATACCCCGCCGACCGGTCTGGGAAACGAACGCGAAGGGCAGAGGGAATCAATCATCTCGTCTCTAAGAATCATGTAACCGCCCCCTCCCCGCTGCGGGCAAGGTTGGGTGGGATCGACGTGTTTTCGGAGGTTCGGCGTTGTCGAGGAATCGAATCATCGCTGTAAGTGTAGTTCTGGCGTGTGCGGTGTGCGCGGGTCTGGCCGCGTGGGCCGCCGCGAAGGGCAGGTATATCGGTTCGGAGCAGTGCATCGCGTGCCACAAGGACATGCACAGCGCACTCATCGCCGGCTACGGCAAGACCGCCCACCATGCCGCCATGACGGACGCGGCGAAAAAGCCCGCCGCGATAGTCGCCGTCTTCGATGCCAAATCGCCCGTCAAGAAGGCGGACATCAAGTACGTTTTGGGCACGGGCAAGGTCTATCAGAGCTACCTCGACAAGAACCTGAAGGTCCTGCCGGGGGAGTGGAGAGTCAAGGAGCGCAAGTGGGTCGCCATCGAAGCAGTTGACGGTGCCAAGCAGTGCGTCGGCTGCCATACCACCAACTTCGACCCCACGGCCAAGACCTGGACCGAACTGGGCGTCGGCTGTGAAGCCTGCCACGGCCCCGGCGGCGACCATGCGGACAGCATGGACGCGGCCGACATCAACAGCCTGCGCAAGCTGGATTCAAAACACAAGGACATGGTGTGCGGACAGTGCCACTCGGTCGGAACCGACACGACAGGCAAGTACGCATTCGCCACCACGTTCGCCCCGGGAGAAGACCTCGACAAGCACTTCAAGCTCAAGGAGCCCGGCGAGCAGTCACGCAACTCCCAATACAATACGTTCACCGCCTCCAAGCATTACGAGGGCGGCATGTCATGCATAGGCTGCCACGACCCGCACGGAGACAAGTCCAAGGCCAAGCCGCAGCTCAAGCAGCCGATCAACGACCAGTGCTTGGTCTGCCACAAGCCGACAATCGGCAGCCTCAAGGATCACGCTCCCGATGCGGCTCCTGACGCAACCTGCGCCACCTGCCACATGCCGGCCGGATCGCACAAATTCGCGAAGGCGAAGTAGCAAACGGCAGAGTGTCGGGATATGCCTGCGCACGTTCGGCGGGCGTTGCAGGTGTCGTTAGTCGGGGCCGCGGCGGCAGCTCTTCGATACGGCCCATCCTTCGGCACGCGCTGATGCGCCATTTGGGCCGGGCCTACTTAGCGCCCGCCAGGCCATAGCGTCCACATAACCGAACTCTGCCCTCGACAGCCCGGCGACGTACGGGACCGACACCGTGCAGTATAATAGATGCGAGCACGAATGCATTGGAGGTTCTGGTTTGCAAAAACCGATTGCGGTCGTCCGAAGGGATATCATCGCTGGGACCGCCCCGAGCATCTACGGAATCCAGCGAAACGACAAGGTGAAGTCGCCGCAGGGCGAGACATTCACGTTTCTGGGCGTATGCGACGGGATCGTGTATCTGGAGCGGGAGGACAAGACCAGGGGCAAGCCGTTCGAGGAGATCGACAGCGATGTCTTCTCGAAGTGGCGGAAGATCCAGTAGCAGGTGAACTTATAGTCGTAGGCGACCGGGGCGTACACGTCGGACCCCCTGGTACATATCGAACCCCCGGCCAGATTTGTACATCACACGAGCCGTCGATTGGGACTTGCCGCGTCGAAGTTCGGCTCGCGCGGTTGCGGAATCTAACTGGCGCTGGTTTCCGCGTGCCTCATATCCACGAGGCCCAACAACGCCGCGCGCCGCATGGCCTGCACGCGATTCGACACCTGCAGTTTTTCGTAGATCCTGGCAAGATGGAAATCGACAGTGCGTTTGCTGCAGTATAGCGAGTTGGCGACTTCACGAGAGCTCTTGCCCTCGAGCACGAGGCTCAGGACCTCGATTTCGCGCTTTGTCAGTCTGACCACTCGTTCCTCCTGGATGCCTTCCGGCAACTCGGCTGCCACGGTGCTTCTCCTTTCATCCCTTCAGAGCAGACTCGACTGGAATCTCACCTTCTCAAGGGAAGGGCTTATGCAGCGCTGACAATGGTGCCGAGATGGCCGCCGATGTTGGATCGGGCGGCACTACTCGTGGTTTACGGAACTCAACTTCGAGGAGGCCGTTCGCATTGGGCGCTGCGACAGCCGGTGAGACCCTACAATGTTGTCAAAGCAGTTGATCGTGTTCGCAGTGACGGTCTGCCAGGCCCGTCAAAATGCTCCGGAACCCCCAACTTCCAAACCCCAGCCTTTTGCCGCTAATCCCTGGCGAACCGGGGTTTTTCCGAGACCTATCCTCTGCCTCTGTTTTTGTGGAGAGCGGGAACAATCTCGCGATCGCTCCAGCTTGACAATCGAAGTATACCCCATCACCTGTAGCGTGTCAAGGGCGAAAAAACGTTGTGAACTTCGCTGCAGGGTTTGGGGCGACCGGCGTTCTGGGAAAAAGGCTTACCGGCTCAACCATACACTTCGGAGGAATGCCGCCATGGACTATACACATCTGGGGCGCAGCGGGCTGGTGGTCAGCCGGCTGTGTCTGGGGACGATGAACTTCGGCCCGCACACGTCCGAATCGGACAGTTTCGCGATAATGGATCGCGCGCACGAACACGGCATCAATTTCTTCGACACCGCCAACGCCTACGGCTGGAAGCTCGGCGAGGGGGTGACCGAGCAGATCATCGGCCGATGGTTCGCACAGGGAGGCGGACGACGGGAAAGGACCGTCATCGCCACCAAGGTCTACGCCAAGATGGGCGAGTGGCCGAACCAGTCCAAGCTGTCCGCTCTCCACATCATACGCGCCTGTGAGGACAGCCTCCGGCGCCTGCAAACCGACCGCATCGACCTCTACCAGATGCACCACATAGACAGGGAGACGCCCTGGGAGGAAATTTGGCAGGCAATGGAGACGCTGGTGCGCCAGGGAAAGGTGATCTATGTCGGATCGAGCAACTTCGCGGGCTGGCACATCGCCCGCGCAAACGAAGCGGCCAAGCAGCGGCACTTCATGGGGTTGGTGTCGGAACAGTGCCTGTATAACCTTATTGACCGTATGGTGGAGATGGAGGTGCTGCCCGCATGTAAGGACTACGGGCTGGGCGTAATCCCATGGAGTCCTCTCGCCAGCGGGATTCTTGCCGGCGCGCTGGCCAAGGTCTCCGAGGGAAGACGGGCTGAGCCCGGCGTTCAGCAGCGCATCGAGCGAAGCCGCGACAAGCTGGAGAAATATGAATCGCTGTGCGCTGAGCTTGGCGAGCATCCGGCTGACGTGGCGCTTGCCTGGCTGCTGGCGAATCCGGTCGTCACTGCGCCCATCATCGGCCCGCGCACGCTCGAGCAGTTAGACGGCTCGCTGCGCGCGCTAGAGATCAAGCTGTCGGATGAAACGATGAAGAAGCTGGACGAAATCTTCCCCGGTCCAGGCGGGCCGGCGCCGGAGGCGTTTGCGTGGTAGGTTCAGCCTTCGACCCCTCCCCGGCCCTCCCCTTTGGAAGGGGAGGGTGGCGGGCGGGCCGGCGCCGGAGGCGTTTGCGTGGTAGGTTCAGCCTTCGACCCCTCCCCGGCCCTCCCCTTTGGAAGGGGAGGGTGGCGTTGGAAGGGGAGGGTGTCAGGGGGCGATCTCGGCTCGCAGTGAGCCCAGCACGCGCGTGACCGCGTAGAGGTCGTCGATTTCGCCCTGGACGAGCTTGACGTGCGTAGCGTCCACAAACTCGCCAGGATAGGTAGGGTCGAGCGCGACCCACTGCCCGACCCAGCTCTCCGCCCAGACGTGGAAGACGAACGCGCGCTCGTCGTAGATCAGCCCGGCGGCAAGCCGGGTGGGAATGCCGACGGCTCTCGCCATCGCTGCGTAGAGCACCGCCTTGTGTCGGCATTCGCCTGCCCGCTGCGCAAGGGTTGCGGCGGCCGACGCAGCGCCCGGCGCCGACGGGGAGGGTTTGACGTTCCTGTAGACCCACTCGCGCAGCTTGCAGGCGGCCTTGTAGGCATTCCTTTCGCTTCCGACGATGTTGCTCGCCTGCTTTACGACGGCGGGATCCCCGGATTCGATGCCCTTGCCGGGCGCGAGATACGCCGCGAGGTCCTTGCGCGAGATCGGCAGCCTTGCCGACTTTGCCGGATCGAACCGCACGGCGCGGACAACATAGTCGGCCGAGTGGTCTTTGGAGCGATAGACGGCAGTCTGGCGCGAGTCCGACAGCGCCATCGTGCCATCAGAGATTCCCGTGAGGCGCAGCGATAGATCGGAGGCGCGGCGCGGATCGCGTATCGGCCTGTCGGTTTCGACGCGGCCCAGGTCATGCACGGACGGCATCCTGAGCGCGTCGGTGCGGGTCGCGGCGGTCATCACGGTGCTGAGTCGGGGCAGCTCTGTTCTGATAATCTGTCCGGTGTCGAGCCGCCAGTCGATCATCTCCTCTTCGTTTTCGCGCCGTCGAACTACGAGCACGCTGCGTCTTGTGCCGTTCCAGATGACCTGCTTACGGCCGTCGGCGCGCAGTTCGCCGCGTACCAGTGACGGCTTGAACAAGTCAAACGACCATGCAGGAATGCTCTTTTCGGCGTCTGGAGGGATCCTACCGGCGATATAGGCGGGGACGACGGAGAGATCCGCCTCCGGCGGCACTGGGATCGAAGCTGTTGTCGTCTTGCCGTCAGCCGTCAGCGTGCATTCCAGCCGGCCGGCAGCAAACCGTACCTCGGCCCGTGTCAGGCCGCCGTCGTCCGTCTTCTCGGCCGTGCCCCGGATGGGATGAAAGGCCTCATCGAGATACAAGGATTGTGAGATGGTGGTGGTGCGGCAGACGCCGTCGCGCAGCACGGCTATGGAGAACACCTCCGAGAGATGGTAGACGTCGCGGCCGTCGAGCTTGTCCGGCGCGATGGATATGTGCCGGTAACCGACCTTGACCGGGCCGATGCGCACGTTCATCCAAGTGTCCGTACGCAAATCGTCGAGCGCACAGGCACCGCCGCACGCCGACATAAGCACTACCAGCACAATGATTGCTCGCCGCATCATCGCTGCATTTACCGCCCAAGAGGAACCCGGTCTCGCACCCACTAACATAGTCATTATACACGCCGGAATTGGGGGCAAACATGAAAATCCGCAATCCGCTTGCGCCGGCTCCGCACATCAAGCGGCTGCCCGACGGCGAAATCAAGCGCCGATACCCGGTCTATCGGTGGCGCGTGATGGAATCGACGTTCATCGGGTACGCCGTCTTCTACTTGGTGCGCAGCAACAACCTCTCCACCGTCGCCAAGGACGTACAGAACGCGCTGCACTACACCAAGTCCGATATCGGCAGCATTCTAGCGCTGTCGGCGGCAACCTACGGGATAGGTAAGTTTCTGATGGGATCGGTCTCCGACCGCAGCAACCCGCGCAAATTTATGGCGCTGGGACTGCTGCTGACGGCGGCCTGCAATTTCGCGTTCGGCGGTGTCGCCAGCTTTCAGGTGCACATGCTGTTGTGGGCGCTGAATGGATTCTTTCAGGGGATGGGATGGCCGCCGTGCGGACGCTCTATGGGACACTGGTTCAGCGAACGCGAGCGCGGGCTGACCTTCAGCATCTGGAACACGGCACACAATGTTGGTGGAGGCGTGGCGGGAATGCTCGCGGCCTGGTCGGTGATCCAGTTTGGTGGGTGGCAGTACGCATTCTACGTGCCGGGCGTCATCGCGGCGGTCGGGTCTGCGTATCTGTTTTTCAGACTGTGCGACACGCCGCAGTCGCTGGGCCTGCCTCCCATCGAGGAGTATAAAAACGACTGTCCGGCGCGGGTCAAGCCGGGTGACAGTCCGGAGCGCGAGCTTTCGACCAGGGAGCTCTTTGTAGACTACGTGCTGCTCAACAAGTATGTGTGGCTGCTTGCGATAGCCAACTTCTTCGCGTATGTGTCGCGCTACAGCATGCTGGACTGGGGGCCGACGTATCTGCGCGAGATGAAGAACGCGACGATTACCGGCGGGGGGCTGGCGGTGCTGGTGACCGAGTTCGGCGGGATTCCCTCGACGATCCTGCTGGGATGGCTGTCCGACCGGCTTGGCGGTCGACGGGGGATGGTCGCAACGCTGTGCATGGTCCCGATACTGGGCGCGTTCGTCACGATGCTGCTCACACCGCCCGGCATGCTGTGGCTGGACGTGACAATGCTCGGCGCGGTCGGATTCTTCATCTACCCGGTCATCAATCTCATAGTGATACTCGCCCTTGATCTCACCTCAAAAAAGGCGATCGGCACCGTCGCGGGCTTCATTGGTTTGTTCGGCTACGTAGGCAAGATGGTCGAGGCAAAGGGACTGGGTTGGACGTTGGATCACTTCACTCCGGTCTACGGCAAGAGGGTGGCTTGGGACATTGTCATCGGAGGCATCGTCGCGTGCACGTTTCTGGCGATGGCGCTGCTGGCGCTCACGTGGCATCTCAAGCCGTGCGGCAATGAGCCGGGGTCCGGCGGCGGGGACTTGCTGTTGCAGGGTGCCGAAACCGCGGCGGATCGCATCGCTTGATCGATCTCGAACGCCCTTGTCGTGTGGGTCAAGGCAGCAAAGCCGCGGCAGAATCGATTCACCCCTCCAGACAGGCGGCCATACAGCCGACAATAGTCGTGTACACCCACGGCCCGTTGACCATCGCGAGCCTTGTGAATCGTTTCTTCCGAGGTCTACCCGATATGACGGGAGGGGTAAGCCATGGCCTTCTTGTGGTCTCGCGTTCCGATTGCGGCGAAAACGTTCGTGGTGTGCACCCTGGCAGCGATCATCTTGTCGTCGTTGGGTAGTGTCCTATTCTGCCGTGCGGCGAGCGACGACAACAAAGGTAGGGCCGAATCGGTCGTCGGCGTGGACATGTCCCTCGCCAAGGAGGTCGTTGCCGCTCAAGCGGGTCTGGAGCACACACAGGAAACCAACTTCCTTGTATGCACCATTCTCTCCGTCGCACTCGGGATATTGGCGGCGCGTCGGGTCGCCAATATCCGGCGCACGTTAGGCCAGCATGCCGAGCGGATGCGAAGCGGCGGCCCGGATTCTCAGATCGACGCCAGCCGGGCGGACGAGATCGGCAGGTTCGCCGAGACGTTCAAAGAGACGGCTACCGGGCTGCGGCAGAGTCGAGAGCGGCTCAAGGAATGCACCTCCGTGGACTTCATGACCGGGCTGGCCAACTACGTCTACTTCCACGAACGCCTCGAATACGAGATCGAACGCGCCGCGCTCCAGGGCAGCGAGTTGTGCGTTCTGTTGATAGACATCGACAAATTCAGACTTCTAAACGACGCGTTCGGACGTGATGTCGGAGACGGGCTGGTGCAGCAGGTTGCTGCCGTACTGAGCAGCAACGTGCGGAAGAAGGACGTAGTGGTGCGCTACGGCGGCGACGATTTTGGGGTCATACTACTGGACACCGGCCTTGCGGAAGGTCGCGACATAGCCGAACGCCTGCGAGCCAAGATTGCCCGCCACGCGTTTCTGAGCTTGCCCGCGGACAGGCTGCCCATACGTGCGTTCCGAACCGAAGAAGAACCAATTCATCTGACGATTACCGTCGGCGTGGCTGCTTACCCCACGCACCACTCCACTAAGGACGGGATCGTGATGGCGGCGGACGTCGCTTTGTGCCAGGCGCAGCGAGCCACCCGCAACGCCGTGTGGGTCTTCGACCCCAGGTCCTGGATGAACAGAGGCGTCGATCCCGGGAAGCTTTTCCAAGTTCTTCGCGATCCGACCCCTGCGGCGCTGCGGTTATTGGCTGCGGCCGTCGACGCAAGGGATCCCTATACCAACGGCCACTCGGAGCGCGTCTCCGAGTACGCTCACATGCTCGCCGAACTCGTGGGCTACGAACCGGCAATGGCGGACGAGGTTCGGACAGCAGGCCTGATACATGACCTGGGTGAGCTGGGAATACCGGACTCCATACTCTGCAAACCCGCCGCTCTTACGCCGGAGGAGGAGGCCATCGTTCGAAGCCACCCAACTCTGGGAGAGAGCGTCTTACGGTGCGTCCGCCTACTGGAGCAAGTTATCCCCGCGGTGCTGCATCACCACGAGCGCTGGGACGGTGGGGGCTATCCTGACGGCCTTTCGGGCGAGGACATCCCACTGCTGGCCCGGATAGTGGGAATAGCAGACGCGTTCGACGCAATGACCACCGACAGACCCTACAGGCCGGCACTGTCATTCGACAAAGCATTCTCGGAACTGCGCGCCGGGGCCGGTCGGCAGTTTGACCCCTCGCTAGTCGAGCCGTTCATCGAAGCCGTGTCGGCGCACAAACTGAGACGTGCCGCGTAGAAAAAAACTCGAACGGCACGGTTCCGTTTGTCGCGTAGGTCCCGTCGCTGTTTCGCTGCACGCTGACCATTGCCGGTAGCATAACATCGTCGCCGGCGTTGACCTCGCCGACGTAGAAGAAGCGGCTCGGTTTGCCGTCGGTGGTGCCGATTTTGTCTGAGATCGGCGCGGAGGCGGCTACGTGCCAGATGCCGCTGTCGTAGTCGGTAATGAGCCAGGACTCTGTAAGCGACTCGTTGACCAGCGCGCGGCCCGGTATCAGCCGCCCCTCCCACTTCATGCCGTAGCCGCCCAGCCGGTTGCTCGACTGCACGGTCTTTGCGGCATCATCGACCGACTTGAGAACGCCGATTCCCTCGATCATCGACGTGTCGCCGAAATCGAGCACGGTACGGCCCGCCCGCGTCTTGACGCCCGTTATCGTGAGGCTCGCGCTGTGCTTTGCATTTGAGATAACGACCACCCGGCCAACGAGCGCGTTCGGCATCGGAACCGCGCGGTCGAGGGTGATGGTGTTGGCCCTGTAGTCAACAGCAGCGACCTTTGCGCGGAGTCCGCGCGCTTCGCGGTTGACGCGTATGCCGCAGTCGCCCTTGCGCAGGACGGAGCCGTTGACGAGAAACATCGAGATCAGGCCCGAGTTGTCTTCTGAAACGGCGCCGAACTCGCCCGCGAACTCAATATCGCCGAAGACTGCCGTGCGGGACGCGTCGAGCGCGCTGAAGAGGTAGTCGCGGCGGCCCTTGACGTCCACCTTGACGGCGGCGAGATCGTCGCGGGCGTCGCCGTCCGACTTGAGCGCCTGAACCCGCCGGACGGCGGGCTTGCCCTTATACGGCTCGATTATGGACACGAACGCGCTTGCGCCCGTATCGCTGCGCGCAAGCACGTATTCCATCTTGTCCGGGTTGCCGGGCGCAGGTTCCGCTGGGCCATCGGCCACTATCACCTCGCGTGCGGAACCGGCGGGCATTGTCATCCTCAGCCCCAGCCCTTTGTCCCTAAGGAACCAGTCCGCGCTCCAGTCGCGGTCGGGAGCGCCGCGGCGGACGTTGGTTAGATACTGATAGCCGCCGGTTGTCATGCCTTCGAACGTCTTGCCGAACTCGACGTTCTCGCCCATCAGCGTGCCGTTGGTCTGCGGCTCGCCGAGATGGAGACCGACCGCGCTGAACTCGCCGAACGGCAGGCCGTGGAAGATATAGTCGTGCACCTTTCCGCCCTCGACCCGGAACACATCGAGCAGATACGAGTCCTCATCCGAAATGTCCACCATCGCGACCGTCCGCCGATACAGCGACGCGACTCCGGCATACGCGTTCTCGCCGGACGCATCCATCACCTGGACTCCCGGCCCCGATGCAAGCAAGTTCAGACGGCCCTCGCGCTTTGACGACTGGCGGTTCTCGTCGATCTGGACGCAGTAGTGGGTGGGCGTGCTGCGCGTCCAGAGGTCGGCCTGCGTGCCCCAGTGGGCGGGATAACCCATTTCGGGCAGCATGCAGCGGCCGTGCGACCACATGGATATGTTGAGGCGGTCGAAGTGGCCGTGCCACGCGCCGGCGGAGCCGTAGTATATGCTCGCCGCGCGGCGGTTCGATCCCTCGCCGGATTCGAGGATGGCAAGCCCGTAGCCGCCGAGATCGCGCGTTTTCAGATTGAGATCGGTTCCGAGCGATTTTGCCTTCTTCTGCGCCGCTTCCAACGATTCGGCGTTGTCGAAGACGTCTGGTTTCGGCCATCCGATGCGATTGAGGACCTTGGCGTAGAGCGGATCGCCCCACAGCTCATACGCCTTGTGGATCATGTAAGGATTCCAGACGGGCGCGGCCCCGCCGGTCATGTCGCCGTACGCATCCCCGATGCAGGGACAGAAACGGTCGGCGACGGTAGTCTGGACGCAGAAGTCGACCATCTTTTTGAGGCGCGGGTTGGACAGGATGTCGTAACCCAGCAGCTTGAGGTGCTGTCCAAGGCCCAGAAACGAGTTCGTCCAGATGGACATATAGCCGATGGACTCTTCGGAGGCGGCGCCGTCGCGGGTGACTCCGTTGTAGAGCAGAGTAGTCATCTCGCCGGGACCGTTGGTGATCCAGTCGATCATCCGGTCGGTAGTATAGCCCTTGGCCGGATCGGAGTTATCCAGAACGCGCGCGACTACGGCAAGCTGCTCCTGGTAGTTCATGTTGCCGTGGACGATGCCGGTCTGGATGGCTCCGGCGGCTTCCTGAAGGAAGTTGGTTTCGATGAAGTCCTTGGGATTATCTATGCCCTTGCTCGCCAGGAACGCTGCGAGTTGGGCGTCGCTGTCGATGCTATCGTAAATCCGGTCGTAGGCAACGGCCAGCGGCTCGATGGTGGAGTCGCCCTCCCAGTCGAGGTCGAGAATCTTGCCCCTGGTTGTGCTGGGCCAGACGCCGTTGTGATATGCCTGCTTGGTATAGTCCATCTTCGGGTATTCGGAGGCAATTCGCGCGAGCATGACGGCTGCCTTGTGGGAATAGCGCTTGTCGCCGGTAAGCGCGTAGGCATAGGCAAGTTTAGGAATAACGGGCAGTATGTCGCGTCGCCACCGCTGCCAGAAGACATAGTAACCGACGAACCAATAGCGGTTGCCGTCGGCGTCGATCCAGCCGTAGCCGTCATCGACATACTTCGCATGGGTATCGAGGTTGCTTGCATGCGTGCCGGACCAGGGCACGAAGTCGTTGGATGGGTAGACCTCGCCCCCAACAGGGCACTTGACCTTGAAGGGATGCTCGCGGTCGGTGATCCAAGGGTAGTGGCCGCCGACCTTGAATATCTGCTTGCCGTGGATGGGGCAGTCGACGCCGAACCGGACGTTGAGCGCGCGCGGTTGCTCGGCGGGCGGAATGAAATCCCAGAGCTGGTCGTCCGGCATCTCCAGCACCCACTCGACCGTTCTGCAAGTGTCGGCAAGGGAGTTCGCGGCCCAATCGTAACGGGCGACGTTGGCGCGAGCTTGGCGGAGCTGCTGGTCGGTTGCAAGCGTACGCGCGGTTTTGCTCAGGCCGTGCTCGGTAGACAGGCATACAAGCAAGGCCGCGAGCACGAAGACGATTCGCATGGAAAATACCGGTTCCACCTCACATTCACATTATGAGCAGGTGGACAAAGTTCCTCCACGCGACTGCGGTCTGCGGCGGATTGTCAGTATCGAATCACCACAGGCAACTTGAGGCCTCGCGCGGCGCCGAGCCGGTCGCCAACGGGCGATCTTGGATCCGCCAACGCTATATTCTGATGTCGATGATGGCGCTGACGCCGACGCCGTAGATTCTCTTGATGTTGCTGGTAGTCTTGCTCCCTACGGGGACAAGGGCCTTGGCGCGAATGTTCTTGCCGAAGACCGCATTGCCCTCGATCTGGACGACCGCCTTGCACTTTTCGACGTTATCGGCAGCTCCAATCACCTGAACCGCGCCGATGTAGCCTCCGCTGCCGAACGTGATGATGGGCACGACCGCGGTGGCTTCCTCGGTGCCGAGGTTCTTGTTGGCGGTAAGTTTGTTGATGAAGTCGTTGATCTGCGGTCCGAACTTGTCGACGATCAGGCCGATTCCCCCAACTTTGACGATATCGCCCAGCAACCCGGCCTGCGTGCCCGGACCCAACGAAGCTACCAGCGCAACCACCAATAGCCCTGCAATGATGCTTAACTTTACCTGTGCGTTCATAACGACACCTCCAAGGTTCGATATTTGGTGTTCGACATCGGGTCTTCCATATCCTTGTTAGACGGCGCGATTAGCTCATGGTTGCCCTGCATCATAGACGACGGACACGCAACCGCCAGTAGGAGATAGGGTGAGCCTGTTCAGTCTTCTGGGAATGTCCACCCCGCTAGCCCTGAGTGCGAAGCGTATCGAAGGGCGGTCAAGGCTCCACCGCGCTACGATACGACCTTCGTTGGCGGTCTACTCGGCGCTAGCGGAGTTCCGTCCCACAAGATGAACCGACGCGATAACGTCCAAGCGCTTGACATCGGCGGCGCTCAACCGTAGAATGAAAGCAAGGTCCAGGATCACTCAAATGGCGGCCTGCGGGCTGCTTGGCGCGGCGATCACGGGCTCTTGAGGACAGCAGATCAGGTGAAGACAGGTGTCGGTGTGACCCAATACCCGGTTCCCGACACCCAGGGCCGGACACATCTGTCTATCGAGAGCAGGTGGTGTTCGGTTTTTTTGCATGCCGCGCCGGAAAGGAAATGACATGATACGGCACAAAGAAGCGGCGAGATGGATCGAGGAAATGGCGGCGCTCTGCAAGCCGGACCAGGTCGTCTGGTGCGACGGCAGCGAGGCAGAAAAGCAGCGGCTGACGGAGCAGGCGTGCAGCACGGGCGAGCTGGAGCTGCTTGATCAGAACAAGCTGCCCGGCTGCGTATTGCATCGCACTGCCGAAAACGACGTTGCCCGCACCGAGCACCTTACGTTCATTTGCACCCGCAAAGAAGAAGACGCCGGCCCGACCAACAACTGGATGGACCCCAAGGAGGCCTACGCCAAGGTCGGAGCGATGTTCGACGGGTCCATGCGCGGTCGGACGATGTATGTCGTGCCGTTCATTATGGGCGTGGCGGGATCGCCGTTCCGCAAGCTGGGAATCGAGCTCACCGACTCGATCTACGTCGTGCTCAACATGCGCATAATGACCCGGATGGGCAATGTCGCGATCGACGAACTCGGCACCGATGAGGAGTTTACCAAGTGCCTGCACTCCAAGGGAGAACTCGACCTCGAGCGCCGCTTCATACTCCAGTTTCCTGAGGATAACACCATCTGGAGCTACGGTTCCGGCTACGGCGGCAACGTGCTTCTGGGTAAGAAGTGCCTGAGCCTGCGCATCGCCAGTTATATGGGCCTGAACGAAGGCTGGATGGCCGAGCACATGCTCATCTTAGGTCTGGAAAGCCCCGACGGCGAGGTTACCTACATTGCCGGCGCGTTTCCCAGCGCGTGCGGAAAGACGAATCTGGCGATGCTCGTTCCGCCCGAGGCAATGAAAGGCTATAAGGTGTGGACGGTCGGCGACGACATTGCGTGGATGCGGATAGGGCCGGACGGGCGGCTGTGGGCCGTCAATCCGGAGGCGGGGTTCTTCGGCGTCGCGCCGGGGACTTCGATGAAGTCCAACCCGAACGCGATGAAGACCATCTTGCGCAACACCATCTACACCAACGTCCTGCGCACCCCCGACAACGTGGTGTGGTGGGAGGGGATGGGTGTTCCTCCGCCGGATCACGGCATCGACTGGCGCGGACGGCCGTGGACGCCCGACAGCGGCGAAAAGGGCGCCAATCCGAACGCTCGGTTCACCGCGCCCGCGGCTCAGTGCCCGGTGATCTCGCCGGAATGGGAGAATCCGCAGGGTGTGCCGATCTCGGCGATACTTTTCGGCGGAAGGCGCGCGAAACTCGCGCCACTGGTGTATGAATCGTTCGGCTGGCAGCACGGAACCTACGTCGGCGCGACGATGGCGTCCGAGACCACCGCCGCGGCGACGGGGGCGGTTGGCGTTGTTCGGCGCGACCCGATGGCGATGAGGCCGTTCTGCGGTTACAATATGGCCCGCTACTTCCGACACTGGCTGGAGATGGGCAAGCGTATCGCACATCCGCCCAAGATATTCCATGTCAACTGGTTCCGGCAGGACTCCAACGGTGAGTTCCTGTGGCCGGGCTACGGCGAGAACCTGCGCGCGCTGGAGTGGGTGTTGGGGCGGTGCAAGGGCGTGGCCGACGCGGTCGAGACGCCGATCGGTTACGTTCCTACCAAGTCCTCGCTCAATCTCGACGGCCTCGACATCTCCGACTCAGCCATCGATAAGCTCCTCGAAGTCCGCCGCGACGACTGGATAGAGGAACTCGACGGTATGCAGAAGTTCTTCGACCAGTTCGGCTACGAGCTGCCGGGGGAACTCGTCGAGGAACAGCAGGGGCTGAAGACAAGATTGGGGAAATGGGAGTAGGTCCAGCCTACCTCTCGAACACCACGAACACCCCGCTAAGGCCCGGGACGGTCGCTTCGACCGTGCTGATACCCTTGGCGGCCTTGCACGCGACCGGCGTTATGTTGCCGGTTGCAGGGTCCCATATCTGCGCCTTGCCGGTCGCTCGGAACGTGAACTTGCCCGTAAAGGGCGCGTCGGCGTTATTGACGAGGAAGTAGGCATCGGCCTGGACCGGATGCTGAATTGAATTCGGCACGACGCGGTTGGTAGCGGCAAACCTGCGGTGCTGGTAGTAGATGTCGCGATTGCGCGGCGTCACCGCGAGATCGGGCGCTCCACAGCGCGCCAGCGCCTTTTCCAGCGAGCGCAGCGTCTCCACATGCGTGATTTTGGGCAGCAGCCGCTCGACAAGATCAGCGAACTCGTCGTATGAGCCGGCGTCCTCGCGTATCGACGGCACGGTCTGATATGTGATCACCTTTCCGCCACCGTCTATGAACTTCGCGATCTGCTTGAGCGTCGCGAGCCGCAGCACGGTCGCGTGCGGCAGGACGAGAATTCGGTATCGTGCGAGCTTGCCGGAGCAGATCGCGTCCTCGTCGAGATAATCGAAATCCCGCTGGCACGCGAGCAACTCGCGCGAGACCTCGCGCCAGGCCGTGTCAACGTCGTTTGCCTTCGGCTGGTCGCCGATGTAGCTGACGTGGCGGTTCGTGGGTACGAAGTCCGCCCAAACCGACGCGATCGGATACAGCACCGCCGCGTCCGCGACGAAATCGCCCTTTGTGAGCACGCTGCCGACCCTGCCGGTGAAATCGTTGAGCATGCGGAACTCGGCGTCGTCATACAGCCCCCAGATGCTGAGCACCGTCAAACTGTTGATCCCCAGCACCCACTGCCACGCCACTTGCCCGACCAGTTCCCGCATCGGCGTGCTCTGCTTGGTTACGAAGCAAAACGACTCGCTGATCGTTCGCGGCTTGTCGTAGACGTGGGCAGCCGAACTGATCAACTTGGGCGTAACCGGCCCGCCCTCTGTATGCGAGCCCTGAGTGCACTGCCTGCCGCAGCCGAGCACGTCGATCCCGGGCCACGTGAGCTCCGCCAGCGACGGGAAGTAGCTGCCATAGAAGCTCGCGTGATAGAGAAGCGATTCCTCCCAGAGGAGGTGGCCGGTCGATGCGACGCCGTGCGCCTCGCACCACTTGCGAATCTGCTTGAAGTAGGCGTCCGCGACGGCGTGGGAGATGGTATCGTAGAAGTCGCAGCGGCATCGGACCGTATCGGCGCCGAGATCGTTGAACAGCGCCGGCAGCGCCTTGCGAATGTCGTAGCCATTTCTCTTCTGGAATATGTCCGGGAGGCCGTGGTACCACGAGAGTGCGGGGTAGGGTTGGGTCTCGTTGGTGAGATAGCCGCCCTGGAGCGATGCCTCGTCGTTGAAGAACGCCTTGATCGTCCCTTCGACAAGCTCAGGATGCGACTTGCCGAACTCGCCGCCGCAGTGGGCGTAGTAACGCTCGTGCGTAAGCTCGATGAAGCGTTTGACCGCGTGCGGGTCCATCACGTTGATATAAGGGCCGCCGGTCAGCGTTGCGTGGGTGCCGGCGTAGAGACGGTTCTCAACGAACGCGACCAGCCGCCAACTGCCGGCCTTGATCTGGGCGCGCAGTACGCCGTCCTTGGCATCTGCCGTGAGATCGACCGGCTCGCCGTAGATCGTGCCGACCAGGCTGAGTGGACACGCGGCGACGTAGAACGGCGTGCCCTGCGGCAGATTCCACTCGATCTGCCGATCCGCCTTTGCCGCGACGTCTTTGTATGCGTAGAACAGCCCGCGGGCCTCGTATTCGGGGTGGCCGTCGAGCACCTGTCCGCCTGCCCTGCCGCTGGGGTAGCCCAATTCGTCATATATCCACACATCGAGCCCGCGCTTCTTACACGCCTCGACTGCCGCGTTGAACTTGTCCCAGCCGCCCTGATCGATCAGGTAGCCGTCCCGGCCGCCGGGGTGCGACAACAGTGCGCCGCCCCATCCACCGGCCGCCAGCTTCGCTGCGCACTCCGAAGGGTGTTGTATATCAAACGCCATCGGAAGCGCCCGATACGACGGCCCCGGCTTCGCAAACTCGCTTCTCAGCCGCTCCATACTTACGCTCCCCTCTGTACCGACAGCCGCAGCCGCGAGCACGGCGAACGCAATCAGAGTTCGCGCCGGTCGCTGAATGCTGATATGCGGCAGCCTCACGCGCTTCAATCGTTCGACGGTCGAGCTCGACGGCGAATCGGTGATGGGAACGCGGCCTGCCTGCCGGCGCTCACACATCCGCTTCACACGCTCAAGAGTCGTCATGCCGGCCAAAGCGCCATTCCTCCGTTCGATCGGATAATACCAGGTTCGTCTTGCAGGGGCAGCGAATCCTTCGAGCCTGAGAGCTGAAACGCCGCGACGCTCGGAGATTGCGGCCGGGCGGCGCTTGGCACTCTTTACGTGCGGCAGGCTGGTGTGAGATAATATGGGCGGCTATGAGCAGCAACGTGAAGCAGGTGTCGCAGTCAACGGATCTCGACGAGCGTCTCAGCGCGCTGGCGACCAATTCGTCGGCGATCAGTTCCCTTGCGACCGCGGTCGAGGGCACGATCGGGCCCAAGGGGCTGGATTGCATGCTCGTGGACAAGTTCGGCGACGTCACGATCACCAACGACGGCGCCACAATACTCGACAGAATCGACGTGTCCCACCCCGCCGCGCGAATGCTCATACGCACCGCCCGCGCTCAAGAAGAAGAGGTCGGTGACGGCACGACTACCACCACGATCCTTGCAAGCGCGCTGATCTCCGAGGGAGTCGCGCACATATCGCGCGGAGTGCCCGTGACCAAGATCATCGAGGGCATGCGGCTGGGCGTCGCCGAGGCGGCTAAGTTCATCGAGTCCAGGTCGGCCGGCGTGGGCATCAACAGCAAGGCGCTGGCGGCAATTGCGCTCGTTGCGGCGCGGGGTCACGCCGATGTCGCAGATCTGGTCGTACGCGCGGCGCGTATGACACCCGAATCCGACCTGCGCAGTCCCGGCTTCCGCCTCGCAGACACGATCCTGGCCAAGGAAGGCGCGGCGAACGAAGTTTTCGCGGGCATTATCCTGGACAAACAGCGCGCCTCCAAGCAGATGCCCAAGTGTGTTGAGAATGCGCCCGTCCTGATCGTTGACGACGCGCTCGAACCGCCGACCATCGAGGATGACGCGCTCGCCACCGAGTCCGGCTTCGCCAAACACGTCGCGCTCGGCGAGGAATTCCGTGCCAACATCGAAAAGATAATCGGACTCGGAGTGAAGTTCGTCGCGGTCGCGAAGGCAATCGATCCGACCGCCGAGGAGCTGCTCACCGACGCAGGCGTTCTGGCCGTCCGTCGGCTTACGTCGAGCGACGTAGCTAAACTCGTCGAACTCACCGGCGCGCGAACGATCAAGCGCTCCGGTCTGCGCAAGGACGCCGATGAGCTTCGAAGTTTGCTGGGTTCGTGCGAGCGGGTATACGAAGATGAGCGGCTCGACCATATCAGAGTGGTCGGCGGCCCCGGCGCGCGAGTGGCGACGGTGTTGGTGGGCGCCTCTACGCGAGAGGTCAGGGACGAACGCGAGCGTATCGCGCGCGACGCGGCGGGGGCGGTGCAGGTTGCGGTGATGACCGGAATGGTGCCCGGCGGCGGCGCAATCGAGATCGCGGCGATGCGTCACGTGCAGTCGGTGCGCGATTCGGTGCGCGGGATGGCCGCGTATGGGGTGGACTGCGTCGCGGCCGCACTCAAAAAGCCGCTGAGCCACATCGTTGCGAACGCTGGGTTCAACCCGCTCGAGAAAGTTGAGGACGTCATTACGGCCCAGCAGGAAACCGGCAACTGGAAGCTGGGCGTCGATTGCGATACCGGCGAAATCGTGGATATGAGCGCGTGCGGGGTGGTCGATCCTACCGGCGTGAAGCTCTACGCGCTGCGGGCCGCGTCCGAGATCGCCGAGGCAATATTGCGCATCAACACCATCATCCGCCGCCGCGACGCGGCCGTTGCGCAGACCGACACGAGTGGCGGATAGGTTTTGATGGTTGAAGCAACCTGGCAGGAGAAACAGCCGATGAGTAAGAAGCAACATGACGAGAAAAAAGCGCCCATCGAGTTCGAGGCTCCGGTGGAGGAGTCGTCCAAGGAGGAGCCGTTGGAACAAGATACTATAGCGGCTGATATAGAAGAACTGCGCAGGGAGATAGACACCCTGCGCCAGACCGTTGAGGAGACGCAGTCGAGCTACTTGCGCGTCCTTGCCGACTTCGACAACTACCGCAAACGCCAGCGCGACGAGACATCGCGTCTTACCGACCTCGCTCGCGAACAGCTCATCCTCAAGCTGCTGCCCATCATAGACAACTTCGAGCGCACGCTGGCCGCCGCCGAGGCCGAGCACAGCTATGAATCGCTGGTCGAAGGCGTCACTCTCACCCTAAAGAGCATTCGCGAGATGCTCGAACGCGAGGGCCTGCAGCCCATCGAGGCCGTCGGCCAGGAGTTCAATCCCGAACTCCACGAGGCCCTTGTGCGTGTCGAAACCGACGAATACGCCGACAATACAGTCGTCGAGGAGCTCGAAAAGGGCTATACCCTCAACGGCAAAGTGATCCGCCCCGCGCGGGTGAAAGTGGCGGCGTCGGGATAACTGCGTTACCGAAGAACGTTAAGGGCAAGACACACAGCAATGCCGAGCTGCTAAGTGAATCGAGTGAGGACTTGCTGATTTACTGTAGCCGGATTCGGCCGGCATTGAGCGATGTCCAAAAACGATAGCAACTGATCGTGATCACAGGCCCCCGAACGCCCTACGGGTTCTCAGATCCCTGGCGGTGCCGTATTTTGAAACACCCGACGCCGGAGCCTAACCCAAAACCACGGAACACCAGTGTGGTGGTGCTCGTATCACTAACGTGAGCAAGACTGCTATCGCGATCTTGGCGGCACTGGTTTTCCTGAGTCTGGGAGCGCAGAGGGAGGACTTCGTCGCGCCCTATCCATACAACGGCAGGACGTTTAGGACCTTCGTCGAGGATTCATACATCGAGGGGCACAAGGGCGACCCGCAACAGTTCTACAATTGGTTTGCGGCTGAGTTTGCCGCCTCGGCTCCTGCCTACAAGGGCGTAAACGAAAAAGACCTGCCGGGGTTCCTGAACGCCGAGAAGGCTCGCATTGACCGCATCAAAGACCCAAGGGCCAGAGCCGCCGAAGAACTCAGGCTGGGGGAGTACCTACACAAAGTCATAAAGAAGCTAATTCCTCTGTTTAGCCTGGAGCACGGGTTCGAGTTTCACGCAGTGCAGCGGCTGGGCCAGCGCCAGTGTCTGCTGCAGGCGGTGCTTATCGCAGGGCTATTGCAGCAGATACACGTGAACGCGGGCGTGGTGATGGTCTATCGCAGCGTCCGCGGCGAATACAGCTTCAACGGACACGTGACAACGCTCGTCAAACTCAGCGATGGCAGCGACGTCATGGTCGATGCGTCCGAGCAAGAGCCGCTTGCCAAGCATCAGGGAATCCTTGCGCGGACGACGAGGTTCTGCTGCCTGACCCCGGTCTTCGCCAAAAACTCTTCCAGAATCGCCGGCTATCAGACGACCTTCGGAAGGCGCGTCAAGACCGCTGAAGTCTCGCCTCTGGATGCGAACTACGTGCGGTCTCAGTTCTACTACTATCGCGGTGAGAGAGCGCCGGATGGGATTCTTTCAGCCAAACCGACGAAAGCCGGCCTTGCGGCCTCAGCCTACTTTTTGGAAAAAAGCGTGAAGCTGAGCCCCGCGAACTCCCTGGCGGTCTACATGCTGGGCAGGACCTACGCCGCTCAGGGCAAATCCGATATGGCAAAGGCCCGCTACCAACAGGCTCTCAAGCTGCAAAGGTCATACGGATGGGTTCCATTCGGCATTTATGAAGCTCTGCGTGGAACTTGATACGATGTGATCCGCGGCCTTTTATGGCTGCAGAGCCCACAGGCATCCCCTGTTCAGCGCTTCCGCAGTCAAGAGCGAGTGAGCCGGATACTCCGCTAATCTCCACCCCGACAGTCCCGAGTAGACACCGCGCGGGGTTGACACTTACCGTGGAAGTATGTTAGTATCTATGCAAATACTTAATTACAGGCGAATCGAAAGTGGAACCGCACGAACTCGCGAGAATCTTCCGCGTGCTGTCCGTGGACACGCGCATTAGGATCATCCAACTGCTCAAGCAGAGATCACTGTGCGTAAATGCGCTGGCATCTCGTCTCGGAGTGACTCCTGCCGCCGTTTCTCAACATCTGCACGTGCTTCGCGAAGCCGGACTTGTGCGGGCGGACAAGAGAGGCTACTTCGTGCACTACACGATAAACGATTCAAAACTGCTGGAGTGGCGAGAGATCACCGGCGACCTGTTGAATTGCGATGCCGAGTGAGCACGTTTTCGCCGCAGCAAAGGAGGTGAGACACATGTGCGAGCGAGGTAAGTGCTGCAAGCCGGAAAAGCTGAAGGGCAAACCGGAGGACTGTTCGCCGGAACAGGTGAAAGAGTGCCACGGGACTTCCAAGGAGCATCCGTGCGTCCAGAAATCCGAGAAGAAACAATGAAGTCGAATCGATAGGCAGCGTGCCGCCCGGCCGCTGCCTATCAAGCTTTTGTGTCGTTTGGACAAAGGAGAAACGTGTGAACGAAGCATCGACAGATGCGCCGTATGGGTGGCCGGGATGCGACTTGTCGGTGCCGGCTATCGAGGTGCATGAGCTGACCAAGATGTACGGCGATACAAGGGCGGTGGACGGCGTATCGTTCGAGGTCGACCACGGGGAGATATACGGGTTTCTGGGGCCCAACGGCGCCGGCAAGACAACAACCATAAACATGCTCACCGGTCTGGCGAGGCCGTCAAGCGGCTCAATCAGCATCTTTGGGCACAGGTGCAGCGCGGACGCAAGAACTGCTCAGCACCTGATGGGAATTGTCCCGTCGGAAAACAACCTCTATGAAGAACTCGACGGCTTCGACAACCTGTGTTTCTGCGCTTCGCTGTATGGGATGTCGCGGCCCGAGCGTGAGAAGCGCGCGCGGGAACTGCTGGATCAGTTCGGCCTAAGCGATGCCGGCAAGAAGAAGTTTGCCGCATACTCCAAAGGAATGCAGCGGCGGCTCACTATTGCAGCCGGCATCATCCACAGCCCGCCGATCCTCTTTCTCGATGAGCCTACTACCGGCGTAGACGTTGCCAGCGCCAGGCAGATAAGGCAGATGATTCGCAGGCTCAACGAGCGCGACAAGACGACCGTCTTCATCACCACGCACTACATCGAAGAAGCCGAGCGGCTGTGCCATCGCATCGCGTTCATCGTCGCGGGCAAGATTGTCAGGATCGGGTCCGTGGCATCGCTGGTGCAGGACGTGCAGGGAGAGCACATCCTGCAGTTTTCGTTCGACGGTGTCTACCCGGACGCATGTGAGCAGTTGCGGAACGAGTTTGCGGACGTAAAGTGGGAAGAGGTATCCGCGCAAGTGGTGCGTGCCGTCTCGCCCGAACGGCTGGATATTTACCCGTTCGTCAAGTTCTTCGAGTCCAAGGGGATCGAGGTTACCGAAGCCCGCAAGATAGAGCCGAGCCTTGAAGACGTCTTCGTGCGAGTGACCGGCCTGGCTGCCGAAGAGATGAAACGAGAAAAAGAAGGTAAGGCCAAATGAAGCGGTGGATAGCTTTTTCGAGCATCTTCTGGAAGGACGTCAGGACCTACTATCTCAAGCCGCCGAACATCAGTTGGGGACTCATCTTTCCCTTTGCGTGGGCGCTTATGCTCTTCATACGGTCGGAATCGGTTTTGGACATACGCTCGATTGTGCCCGGTGTGGTTGCAATGTCCATTCTCTTTGGAACGACGTCCCTGCTTGCGGTGACGATTACATTCGAAAAAAGGCGCAACACCTTTGATCGCCTGCTGCTTGCTCCAATCTCGTTTGAGCTATTGATGCTCGCAAAGACGTCGGGGGCCATTCTCTTTGGCGTGTTCAATGCTCTTGTGCCTATAGCGGTCGGGGCGGCGTTCGTGGGACTGTCCGGGATGGAATGGGCGTCTCTGATGCTGGGCGTCGTGTTGATTGCGGTCAGTTCGACTTTTCTGGGGCTTTTTGTCGCGGTCTCCGTTGCGGAGGTCTTCGAGGCGCAGACACTCTCGAACTTCTTTCGTTTCCCGATGATGTTTCTTTGCGGCCTGTTTTTTCCTATCTCGCGTCTTCCGGCGTTTCTGCGGCCGATCTCGTATGTTCTGCCCCTCACCTACGGCGCGGACATCTTGCACGGCGCCGTGACTTATCGCCACCAACTGCCGTTGTGGCTTGACTTCGCGGTTCTGCTGGTCTTCTGCGCGGCCCTGTTTGCGCTCAGCCTGCGCAACATCAAGCGGAAGTGGATTATGTGAGCGGCGGTTGCTGGACACGAGGATCGGGCGCGGCCGCGATGCGTAGGCTTACTTCATCTGCTTGTGCAGTGCTGCCGCCTGCTTTTCGAGACTCGAGCGCTGCGCCGCGATCGCCGACCGGCCCTTGCTGATCAACGATTCCGCCTCGTCGAGCCGCGCCAACGCCTCTTTGCTTTCCAGGGTCACAGACGCGGCCGCAGCGGCGTTCTTGATTCTCAAAAGGCCGTCGAGCAGATTCTGGTTAGCCTCGACCAGGCCGGGCGGCGGCGACAGCGCCGCAATGGTCTGCCAGGCGACGTCGATGCGGCCGGGTCGGCACGCGTTCTGTACCGCAGTGCGGCTTTGCGACGCAATCGCGGTTCTCAGCGCCGACACTTCCGCCCTCGCGTGCAGCATTGCTTCCGAAACCTGCTTTTCGTAGTTGGCAACCGCTTGGAGCTGCAGACGAACGGATCTTTGACTAATTGACGGAGTTGACGGGGTCACCGTCGGCATGGGCGCAAGCTGGGCCTCGCGGACGGGCGCCATCACGGCCATGCCGACAACCGTGAGTCCAGCCAGCACTCCAAGCGCGACCAGCATCTTGCTCGGTCCGCGCCGGCGTTTGCGGATGGGCTTGGGCAAGCGCGGATTCGGCCGGTATTCCTCCCTGGCAGTAAGGGCCGGCTGATCCTCTTCTTCGGGGACCTGCGGTTGAGGTTCGGCTTGGGCCGGAGCTTCCGCGACTTCCTGGCGGGCATCCGGCTGTGGCGAGGCGTGCCGATCGGGTTGGGAGTGCGGGCCGACGCGCGTGACCGTCATGCCTGTGATGGACTCGACCGCCTCGGCAAACGCCTCCGCTTTTTTGACGCGCCCCGGGCCGGTGAAGACTATTACGTTGTCGGGCGCACCGCTGGAAGCTTCGGTGGAGGTCTGGTTGGCCACCACCTGGATGACCGCGCCGAGCCCGCCCTTGCGGAGGTTGATCGCGGCAACGTCGGCAAGCGGGAACGTCGTCACCCTGTGCCCTTCAAGCTCTCCGGTCGCGGCAAGGCCTACCCTGGCCATTATGATCTGCCGCCCTGTCAGAGCTATGGCCTGACCGTGATCGCCAGCTTCGCAGGCGACTATCTCTTCTCCGGCGTACAAGGCTGAGTTGAGCGCGTCGGCAAGCCGCTCGTCAAAGTCGGCCTGGGGACTGGCTGGCATTATGACACTACCTCGCTTCGAGTTGGATAAGTGCAGCAATCTAACATGCTTATATTTCGGCGGATAGGCGCGCGGGCTTGAGAAGGGAGCATTATGAATCGCGAAGTGAACAGCCAATGATGCCGGGAGCAGCTGGAAATAACGACTTGCGGCCTGGCGGGCCGTCTGCAAGAGTCGGTACGTTTGTGTAAGTCCACGCCCTCCCGCGCGGCCCTTCGATACGGCAGTAGCGCCAGGTTTCTCAGGCTGTCAAGGTCGAGACCGACGCGCGGCTCAACTACTCGCACCCGGTAGCGCGGCGCGGAATCTCGCTCGAACCGCGACCGCGCTGGACAGGTCTACGAATTCCTGTTATCGTATCCACAGGGGACTTACGAGCTTTTCCTCACAACTCACACATGTGACGGTGTCCAGGTACTGCTTATGAAAGCAATGATATTGGCCGCCGGCGTCGGTTCTCGGCTCGACCCGTTGACCAGAAACGTGCCCAAACCGATGGTCCCGGTAGTGAACAAACCGGTTATGGAGCACATTGTCGAGCTGCTCGCCCGCAACGGTGTCAAAGACATTATGGTCAACCTCTACTATCTCGGCGATCAGATACGCAACTACTTCGGCAACGGAAAGAAGTGGGGCGTGCGTATCAGCTATTCTCCCGAAGACCAGCTTTGGGGCGACGCGGGTTCGGTCAAGCGCTGCGAGGAGTTCTTTGACGAGGACACGTTCATCGTTGTCGGCGGCGACGATCTTGCCGATATCGACCTGCGGCGGCTGGTGCGGTTTCATCAGGACAAGAAGGCGATAGCAACGATCGCTCTTTCTCTCGTGGACGACCCCTCCGAATACGGCATCGCGCTTCTCAACGACCGCGGCCGCATCACTCGATTTCTCGAAAAGCCCAAGGGCGAGGTGATCTTTTCGAACTCGGCAAATACCGGCGTCTACGTGTTTGACCGTCGGGTGCTGGAGCTGATTCCCAAGAACACGCCCTATGGCTTCGGCAACCACCTCTTCCCAATGCTGCTCGAACAGCGCGCTCGCTTCTTCGGGTATCTAACGTCGAGCTATTGGAAGGACGTCGGCAGCCTGCGGCAGTATCAGGATGCGCACCGCGACGCCCTCAACGGCCGCCTGGAGTGCAAGATTCCCGTGCCGGAGACGCGCAAATACGTCTGGATGGGAGCGAACGTGGAGATTGACCCTACTGCTGAAATCGGTTATCCTGTAGTGATCGGAAACAACTGCAGGATAGAGAAGGGCGCGAGACTCCTGGAATACTCCGTTCTGGGGGACAATTGCGTGCTCGAAAAGGGATCGGTGGTCAAGCAGAGTGTACTGTGGGAAGGCGCGTGCGTGATGTGGAACACGGTGCTCGAAAGGTGCGTGGTCGGCGATCACTGCAGCGTGAAATCCAGCGCGGCGGTATTCGATGGCGTGATAGTTGATCCCGTTCGGCGAAACGGCAATGGCGCGTAGGGAATAGGCTCAGACGCCAAGCCCGTGCCTCGTCATCAGCCTCGTCTTTGCCCGTTCCTTTCGGGTTTTCGTACCTTTCGCGCTTTCGCGATTTTCCCTTCCTGCTTGATCAGACGCTTTGGAGGCGCACGAATGAACTACGACGTCAAAGACATCGGCCTTGCCGAGAAGGGCAGGCTTCGGATCGAATACGCCGCGCAGGAGATGCCCGTGCTGCGGCTGATCCGAGAGCGATTCGATAGAGAGAAGCCGCTCGCCGGCGTGAACCTGGCGGCCTGCTTGCATGTGACGACCGAGACCGCCAACCTCGCAATCACACTGAAGGCCGGCGGCGCGAACGTGTTCCTGTGCGCATCCAACCCGCTTTCGACTCAGGACGATGTCGCGGCGTCGCTCGTCAAGGATTACGGCATTTCCACGTTCGCCATCAAGGGCGAGGACAACGATACCTACTACAAGCACATCAACGCGGTGCTCGACGCTAAGCCTCAAATCACAATGGACGACGGCGCGGATACGGTCGGAGTCATACACTCCGTGCGGCGCGACCTGATCGCCAATATCGTCGGCGGCACCGAGGAGACCACCACGGGCGTCATTCGCCTGCGCGCGATGGAAAAGGACGGCGTGCTGGCATATCCGATAATAGCGGTCAACGATGCCAACACCAAGCACATGTTCGACAATCGCTACGGCACCGGCCAGAGCACGGTTGATGGGATCCTGCGGGCAACCAACGTGCTGTTCGCCGGCAAGACGTTCGTGGTGGCGGGCTACGGCTACTGCGGTAAGGGGCTGGCGATGCGCGCGAAAGGGATGGGCGCGAAGGTGATTGTTACCGAGGTCAATCCACTCAGGGCGCTCGAAGCGGTCATGGACGGCTACGAAGTAATGCCGATGGCCAGGGCGGCCGCAATCGGCGATATATTCTGCACGGTGACCGGCGACATCAACGTGATCCGTGGGGAACACTGGGCCGCAATGAAGGACGGAGCGATTGTCGCCAACTCCGGCCATTTCAACGTAGAGCTCGACATTCCCGCGCTGGAGAAGATGGCCGTAAGCCGTCGGATCATCCGCGATTTCAATGAGGAGTTCACGCTGCCCAACGGCAACCGCATCCATTTGCTGGGCGAGGGCAGGCTGATCAACCTCGCCGCCGCCGAAGGGCATCCGGCAAGCGTGATGGACATGAGCTTTGCCAACCAGGCGCTGTGTTCGGAATATATGCTCAAGAACCACGCGAGCCTGCAGAAGAAGGTCTACAGCGTGCCCAAGGACATCGACGCCGAGATCGCCCGTCTCAAACTCGTTGCGATGGGCATCGAGATCGATACGCTGACTGAGGAACAAGTCAAGTACCTGGCGAGCTGGCAGGAAGGGACGTAGGACAGCTACGCCAAATGTGATCGACGGCAGCGCGGCAAGGAAACCGGCGGATCTGCCTGCGAGGTTTGCGGAGAAGACATTCGGGCTATTCTAGCGCGGCCCGGCGCACGTGGCTGACCCGCCGCAGCGGCGGCATACGCACCACAGGAGGTGTATCGCTATGAGTACGAGACTCCGGCGCGAATCACTAGAGCTCCCGCTCCTCAAGAGTCTTGTCGAGCTCGGCGGATCCGCCGCGCCCGATGAACGGCTCTATCGCCTGGTTGCCGAAAGGGCCGGGATAAGCGAAGACCCGGAGTACGATATTGTCCACGCACGCCCGAAGTGGGTCTATGACCTGCAATGGGTTCGGCATACCCTTGTGAAGCAAAGTGAGATAGACGGCTCTGTGCGTGGTGTGTGGCAGATCACGGACCTTGGCAGAGATCGTGTTTCGCGTGAGTGGGACGCATATCGAGCGGGCGACGTCGTCCCGGTGAAACCAGGCCGGAAGCCTGCGAGTCCGGTTCCCCAACCGGTCTC
>Ga0272448_1000861_pt1 | contig 43554 bp, 46 predicted proteins | sample YNPCB0191_FD_202220 | JGI IMG/M metagenome (GOLD analysis project Ga0272448, IMG submission 202220) | Hot spring sediment microbial communities from Yellowstone National Park, WY, United States - YNP-CB-019-1 | ecosystem: Environmental > Aquatic > Thermal springs > Hot (42-90C) > Sediment... | reverse complement strand
CATTCTCCTTTGCGGTCTCGAAGACCATTAGTCATGCCGAGCAGTAACCTTGCTGCCCAAAACTGTAAAGTTTCAAGCAGTATACTCCAATTCACGGCTTATGAAGACTTTTTATCATTCCTCCTTTCCAGTCTTTGTACACTGCTTTTATAGTATTACTTCCGCATCTTTTTTTCATAAACTGGACAGAGTAATTTAGAGTGCCGTGTTTTTCTATTTTTTTAGAATAAGGGTTTTATAGTCTTCGTCTATGTCGGTAATCTTTTTTATGCAATCAAGCAATTGTTTTATGGTTGATTCTTTCAATTGCCCCAGAACTTTTAATTTTCCCTGAAAATGATCATCCAAAAAATCAGAAGCTTCAAAGGAAAAAACTTCATGTAGCTGAATCCAGGTATCGTGATGAAAAAAATCAAGACCAGCCGGAAGAAAAAAGAGAGAATATCTGGCATGGCAGCCGAAAGAATTGGGCTTTCCCTCGCTGTTTGACGTAACCCTGAAAACTAAGTACGGTTCGTTGGTTGTCCGTGGTTCATTTAATACAATTATTAATTTTTTGCCAAATTCACCGTTCTTGAATGAAAAATTTGTATGAAATAATATTTTCCCTCTCCAACTGCTCCCATTCATTTACCATTCCCAAAGAGAAGTTTCATCTCATTTGAGACAGCAAGCCTCTCCCTGGCAATATCCTCAGATATTAATGCGTTATCATCTAAAGCAAGTAAGTAATCAATAGTTTCTTTCATACCTTTTGTTTTAATTGTTTTTTCCCAAGGCTGGTTTTTAAGGTGTGTAACTTCAACCATATGTTCGGCTTTTGCTTCCTGAAATATAAATGCAACTTTTTCCAGTAGTTCTTTTTCCCTCTCTGAAAAAACACGCATGTTCGGCTCTCGTGACTTTTCGAAAGTAATCATTTTTGTTTCGTCAGCACCTTCGTCCTTGTGCACTCTTATACACTCTAAAATTTCTTTTGGTGCTTTTTGTTGTTTGATTTCAAGGTAAAGTTTTTTGGGAACAGGCCCCATTTCCCATGCATAATAAGTCAAGCCAGTAACAGACCTCCCTGTTTCCCTGAAATGCATGAAGTCTAGGAAATAAAGTAGCTTGTAAAGCTTTGTCTGTGTTAAATATTTTGTGTTTTTACAGAAATATAGTATCGAGTTTATTAATTTTTCTTTGGATTTGTCTATTAATTTCATTGTTAGCGTCTTGTTTTAAATTGTATTATCGCATTTTTTCCGAATACTAAAACACCACATTTTTTTTGTCAAGGTAAATCAGTTCATAACATACGCCTTCTATATTTATATTACTTATCTATAAAGGTATGAAAGAAGTAATATAGAAATAGAGATGCTAGTAGAGAAAGGAGATACTATGGAACAAAATATTCTGGAAAAAAGTGTTCTGGAAAAAAGTGTTCCAGAGGAAAATATTCCAGAAAATCTTCCGGGGGAAAAGAACTCCGGAGAGTATTTAACGGAACTTCTTAAAAAATACAAGACGGCCAAGAAGGTATATAAGAAAACTGGAGTAGATCCCCGGACTGGTAGAAAACTACTGCTACTTTATAATGGCTGTGAAAATATTTATTTTCTGAAAAAGAAACTTGGAATAAAACCCGACAATTTTTTTGCTGCTCTGAAGCTTTATAATGAGTTAGGTTCTTATGCAAAAGTAGGAAGACAGATGGGGTTTTCTCGTCAGCGGATACATCAACTAATAGGAAAAGTAGAAGGAGTGAAAAGAAGAAAAATAAGCTACGAGAGCATTTACGAGGACTACTGTAGTCTTGTCAACAAAATTGGGAAACATCCTCCTGCGTCCATGATACCAGTTAGATTATATCAAGCTATTTATAAATACTATGGTGGGATAGAAGAGTTCAGGCAACAGTACAATATTCCCTTTAGAGAAAGTAAAAGAAAGGGTAGAAGAGAGGAACAGGAGAGAAAGCAGAAACAGTGTGCTTAATCTTTTTTAACAAAATAATACGGGAGCCCCTCTTGGTAGAAAAGTTAAAAAAATTTAATCTTTTTTGAAAAAAATACTTGACAAATATATTATTATTGTTATACATTGTATATAAGAGGTATATATAAGGTATTTAGATGGTAATACAGTGTAACATATTGAAAATAATATGTTTATGAAAAGAAGTAATACATAGGTAGAAAGAGAAAAAATGGTAAAGAAAAAAACATATGTTCTTGATACATCGGTTTTAATAGATAATCCTGGTATTATTTCAGATCTTGCGAAAGAAAATAAAGTAGTTATTCCTCTCACAGTAATTCGTCAGCTCGATGGATTAAAAAACAGTGAGAATGAAGAAAAAGCAGAAAAGGCAAGAAAAGCATCAAGGGTAATACTTAAGGCTCAGGAAGAAAATAAGGTTGAGGTTTTAAATAACTTTAAAAAGATAGATGCCTTAAGCAATGAAGCAGACAACAAAATTATAGGGACATGTCTTATGCTTAAAGAAAAGGAAAAAGAAAGTAAGGAAAAAGAAAATAATGTGAACCTCCTGACCACTGATGTAAATATGAAAATTGCAGCGCAGAGTATGGGTATAGGGACAGAAGAACCAAAAACAACAGACTGGATTGGGAATATAGTTTCAGCATTATTAATTGATCTTATTATGTCTGGAATTTTTTGGATGGTAATGGCTAATGATCATCAATTATCTAAAGGAATATTTCGTTCACATCCCGTCATCATGATGATAATAATATCGTTTGTATTTGGGTTTATTGTATTTCTCTCACTTATAACTAATAAAAATAAAACAAAAGTTTCTAAAACTAAAAATAATGATTTAGATACATCATCTTATGAATTTCGAAATTCTTATAATGATGATGATGGCTGGGATACATGTAATTATTGTACTACTCCAAGTAATTCATTTATGGCGAGATTCTGGGAACATGATAGTAGCGATTAATTTTTCAAGAAGCTCTCTTTCTTTTCCTTCTGGAATTGCCGTTATTCCTTCAGTGTATACTTCATCACCCAATATATTAGAGAGTTTTTCGTATATTGTTTCAACCTTCAAGTAGATTACATCAAATGGTACTATAATACGTTTCTCGCCTTCAAGTACCAAAACCTTATCTGTAATTACCATATAATCAAAGGAATTGCTTTTGTATCTCCCGTTCATTATTTCCATTACCTGTGATCCCTGGAAGGTAACAACCTCTATAAATATATTTATACCGCTTAAATCAAGTTTTACCATTTTTTAAGGCCCCCCATATATATCAGGTATCTCTTTTTCAGGAACTTCTTCAGTTACCTTAGTCTTTGCATCAGGAATCATATCACTGAATACTCTTTTTATTTCGCCGGTTTCAGTAACTTTAACTGCACTTTCATATAATCTATTAACTTCATTTGTAAACATCTGGGCTCTCCAGGCAGCAGGTTTATGTACTTTCATAAGATCCTTGTAATATTCCTGCATACCAACAGCAACGGTATCTGCATTTATTCTGTCAACTGCATCTCTTGATATTTTTCCGCCTCCACCTACATCTAATTTTATACCTGCATGTTCTATTATTTTTTTAACTATTCCTCCAAATTTAATTCCTGCCACACCTTCTAATGATAAATTTGTCTGTAATGACTTTGCTATCGCAGCATATCCTCCCATTTCTCTTGCTACTTTATCTACAAGTGCTCTTCCTCCAGGATGAGGTTTATCCCCTCTGAAAAACTCGGAATAACCTCCTTGCAGAACTTGTGGATTTCCATCTACAAAGGTCTGAAGAGTATCGTTGCCGGTGTTATAATTTACACCATAATAATGTTGTTCCTCTCCATGGTGGTGCTCTGCATAGCTGCCGTCTTTCGTCCAGCTTGTTAGATCTCTCCTCATTCCCTTATCTATTGTTCCTGTATCTCTCCTACTTACATCTCCTGTCCTGTCTACTCTAATATTAGAAATGTTACCACCCATATCACCTTCAACTACAACCCGAGCAGAGCTCCCTGGTGTTTTTTCGATTTCTTTCATTGTTCTCATTAGGTCTTGTGCTGTATTAGTAAGACCAAGTGCAGTTGCTTTCTCTGCAAGTTGACCAAGTAATGCAGGGTCCCTCGTAAGGGATTCCAGTCTTACATTATTTCCATTACTGGTGTAGTCCACAGTTGCAAACGTCATACCTGCGTAGTTAAAATCTTTTGCACCTCTTACATGTATAAGATTTCCTCCCTCAATCTTTGAAAGTACTGTTCCGTCCTGGGTTGCTGCCAATGTTACCGCTCCAAATGGTGATGAAAAAGTGGCAACTGATGCTTTTTGCTTGAGAAAATCTTCAAAAGAACCAGTAACAAGACCCTGTGCTTTTGCTGCATTATATAGATCATACGCACCTCTGGCAGCACCAGCGGATGAAGCAATATTATACTCTCCTGCTTCCTGGAGTGCCCCTGATCCAAGTTTCAATGCTTCACTTATTTCTCCCTGCTGTAGTGGTGTTCGTACATTTATTTTATGAGCTAATTCAGTTTCAGCAGCGTTTTGCACTGCTCCCAGCCCCCATTTGTCTGATTCCCGAACCAGTCCTGCCGAAGTTGCTTGTCCATAACCTGCCTGGGCTGCTGAGGCAACCATTGTTCCTGCTGTAAAACCTGTAAGAGCACCAGTTCTTTGTACTGTTGCTGCTGCTGCGGTGGAACCTGCTTCATGGGTTGCTATAACACTACTTGCCATACCGCCAAGTGCCCCTGCACCTTGAATAATACCCCACGCAATACCGGGGACTGATACCGAGAGAAGTCCAATATATCCCAGGATCATCCCTGTTTCTGTCTTCAGCTTATCCACTGTCTCAAAGTTAATAGTGAACGAACAGGAACCTCCGGTACAGTACGAGATACTATCTACTATCTTCAGAAGATGGTAATCTGCAATAGCGTTAAAGACAACAAACAGGGGAATCCACAGCTGGAGCCAGAACACAGCTTTTACATATTTTGTTAGAACACCAAGACCGGCAACTGCGATAAACACAGGAAGGAAAGCACCGAACAGGTAGACTGCTGCTTCAGCAACCTGTCTCATAAGAAAAAGTGCCTTGGTTCCCATGCGTGCCATCTCTATCCAGGATGAGACCTGTTTTCTTCTGGCAATATCCGATGCCCCTGTGGAACCATACTCTGCCGAGAGCTTCAGATACGCTGAATAGGCAGTATTGAGTGTTGCAAGCTGGACAAGCTTATCCAGGGTTCCATACTCTGTACTGGGGAAATATCTATCAACCATATCATAGACCCTGGTAACAATAGTAATATCATCCTCTTTTGTTCCAAAAGTCTTCGCACTGAACCGTGCTATCCATTTTTCCATAAGTGAGATGTTATACCATTTGCCTATGATCTGCGATGCTGCATTAGCACAGGTTGTCTCATTTGGATCCGGAAAACCATAATACTGTACGGTAAGCGGGGTATTTGGATCAACAAAGGGAGGTACTAACAATGCAGGGGCGTTGAGAATAAACCCGTCCCTGGAAAAAGCATTAAGACCCTCTGCCCGTGCACCTTCTCCTTCAATTAGTGCGAACTTCGGATAGATACACTCACTGAACCATGCTTCGAGAACCCCCCGCGTAGGGACATAACTTGGACCTACACCGTATTCACGGTCTGAACCCGGAGGGAGTATTTCAAACAGTTCGTTGATGTATTTCGGACCGATACCTACGCCACCACCTGTCCTGAATCTTACGGCCTCTACAGGTGTTATAAGTTCCTCGACAGCTTCTCCCATCTTGTCACCGATCACAGAACTTGCATATCCGATAAAGGCAATCCCGTAGGGAACCTCAGTTACCACCCGGGACTGCACCGGATCATAACGATCCTCGACAATGACATCGGTTACGAACATAGGGCTCAGGAATACATAGACCCCTATAGCAGCAACAATGGCGTTTCTGATAAGGATAAGTAAAGGTGAGAGGGCAATAACATCCTCACCGCCTCCGCCAACTTCAGATGCACCGATACCGAAGCGGGTAAGACCTCTCAGAACAACACTGGTAATACCTGAAAGGAAAGCAACAAGGAGAAAGACTTTCAGGAGGGATAGAATAATCCCTCCTGACGTAAGCATCTTTACTGCTTCGAGAATCTGTGCTATAAATTCGCCTGACCCGTAGGTATATATCTCCATTTACTTTTCACCTTTCACTGTTTACTATTTATCTGTCAATTACCACCCGAGAGCCTGCATGGCATTCCGTATTCTTTGCGATGCATAGGTTGTGCTCGAACGTTCCAGAGAGTTCACAAAGGCAATAAGTTTGGTAGTCATTTCTATACCTGACATATATTTGCCGAACTCGTTAGCAAGCATATGTGTAAGATCTATGTATCTTTTTCTTGGATCATCACCACAGACATATTTTGTTGAGTTCTGTCGGTATATCCCATAATAGCTATTTATTACATACATTGCATAGGATACAGCTGCAAGATCACTTATGTTAGCTATTACCGCATCTACCATAGTAGGAGAGGCTGCTATAGCTGCACTCAGTGCTGACTTGATAGGAACACCGGGGATCGAGTTTATAAATTTCCGTTCATTTTCACTAAGGGAATTATTGTCAATAAGTTTGTCTCTTATGCTGAAAAGCATATCCTGGGCAAACTTTCTGTATCCCTCGAAATTGGGAACCTCTGCCTTTACAATATAATCACAGGTTCCATCTACAAAAGAACCACTGGCACATCTCCATACCTTGATGGGGTTATCAGGCTGTGAACCTTCGAGTATATCTGAAACAGTAATAAGTGGCATGAAGTCAACGCATTCTGCTGTTGTTATTTCAGTCCCTCCCTCATCAGAACCTCTTACCGGAGCCTTTGTTCCAAGGATACTTACTGCAATCTCCATCTGTGTTTCATCCAGTGTTGACATACGGAGATTGTCTGGTACAGATATTCCTGCACGCATAGGAGCCTTTGGGTCTCTGGCAGCATTGTACATGTCCTGGTGAAGCTCTTCTATGGATTTTGTTGCAGTTTCCAGCCATCCTTTGACCGGTGACCAGAGCCCTTCAGATGTTCCGTCACTTCCTGATAACTGTCCCAGAGATGCCTGTGCCTGGTTAAGGGCACCGTATAGTGGCTGACCCAGATTGGCTATCATCCTGCCAGCAGTACAGGAGTCAAGCCCGAACTGGTTTACCTCATTGGCAAATTTTCTTAATGCCTTGAGTGTTTCATCACAGGTAGGACATACTGCCTGAAGTGCCATATGAAAGGCATAGCCTATTGCTGCTGTTCCTGCTGCCTGTAAGAACCGCTTGAACTCTTCGGCATTTATGAACTGAAACCCTCCGAAGAACATATCAATCCCACCGCATCCTGCTTTCATATCAGGAAGCTGTATAGTAAGAGGAGATGCATACTTTGTTGGTGCCCTGGCAGTCAGAGACCCACCGACAAGGTAGCCTCTCGACTGGCTATAGTATGCCCCTGCATTTGAGGACGATGCACTCATTCCAAGGCTGTCAAAGATATTGCGCAGCTCCGATGCAACGTCAGATTCCGCGTCCTTAACGGGCAGTGCTATTATTAGTGAGATAATGATTAATACGAGCAAGAAGTTCTTCAACTTCTTCTGTATTAACAGGTTCCGCATGGCTATATAACCTCCTTTCGAGTTCAAAAACATCTATGAATCCCTGGGAGATAAGCTCTATTCGCTTTTCTCCAGGGAACACAATGAAGATTGAGGGAACACTTCCCACGTTCAGTCTTTCAACAATGCCGTTATCAATCTCAGCGTGAGGGTACTCAGGTAAAGGCTGGTCAATGGTGATAGGGAAAACAACCATACTGTATTTGTCCTCGAACTTTTTAAGCTCCTTTGCCTGTTTCTGGCAGGCAGGACAGGAAAAGGAATGGATAAAATAGAGACCTGCTGTATCTTTTAGTCCCTCGATAGAATTCTTTATGTCTTTTGCAGCATAGGTTAGCCCCTTGTCAAAGAGCAGGTGAGGGTATTTCATAATAATTTTTTGCCAGGATTTGGAGAAGTTGTCAGAGAGAGCAAGCATGGCCTTATTGTATTCCATGTATGCCATAACATTTTCTTCAGTAGGGTTTTCGATTGCCTTACTCATCAGCTCTTTACCAGTCCGCTCCATTCTTTCTACAAAAAGGGATCCACCCTGCGGGGATACTCTCAGGGCCTCCTCTTCTTCTATCTTTTCTGGTATATCCTTTTCGTTGTAGAAGAACCATCCCTCGTCCTGTTTGACCCACCAACTGCGGGAAGTTGCTGAGGCACCTTCTGAAATACCTCCTGCATACAACGAACTATGGAAAAGGCTAAAGGCAAGGAATGTTCCCAGAAGTACCAGCACGTTAAGGGTTTTAGGCATTCAGATCCTCCTCTTCAAGTCTTTCTATATTGTATTACTTCCGGGAATAGAGAAATTTGTGTCAGGAGAAATTTTTTATAATTTTTTTGATTTTGTGGTAATGGGGGTGTTAAAAATGAAGATTTTTAATCAAAATAAAGCTAGCCTCAACTTGAGCAAAAAATGTCTATTGGTATCTTCTGTATCTTTGGATTTTTTGTTATTTTTTGCTGGTTCTTTTTCTTCAAAAACACTCCTAAAGTATACTCAGACCAACAAGTTTCATAGAAAACATGTTCTTGATAGAACCAAAAAATTATAAGCTATAAAAACCAAAAAAAAATAAAAACACTTTTTATTTTAATATGTTACCAAAAAAATCCCATTTTTTAGAAATTCGAAAATTGAAAAATCGCAATTTTGGGGGGGCATGCCCCCTCAATTTTACAATTTTTCAAAAAATGAATTTATAAAAAAATAAAAAAATACGAATTTATAAAAAAAGTAGTATTAGTTACAAATACTTATTAGAGTCTGGTTTTTTACTGAGTCTTTTGTTGGTCTTTTTGCTGGTTCTTTTTTGTTGCATCATAAAAATACCAACCTTCCTTTTTAGCCCTATCTCTAACAGCTTCCGTTATATCTGCATACTGGCCATCTATTACTGCCTCTTTTCTCAGTAACACAGTATTTTTATGGTTTTTCAGATATGCATCAAGGATCAGGTCGAGGTTCTTAAGAAAATCAGAATATTCTTTCTCAAGATCACGGGCTGTATTTTCATCAGGTTTATCTGTCTGAAAACGTTTTATTAGCTCTATACGTTTTTCTTCGGCAAGTTTCTTGATGTCTATTGTTACAATTTCCCGGGTGTATGTTTTACCAGTGTAATATCCTGATGCAACACCGGCAATGATACCAGATAGGAGAGCAATCGCAACAATGACATATGGTTTTGTATAAAGTTTCATGGAGTACCTCCTTACTGATGATTATGTTGTTCTCATACTATATTACTTCTTGACCCAGAGAAGTAATACTATTATAGATACAGGTTGTAGGCACTGCCGAAAAGAATGGGAGACTACTACTGGAAAAACTATAGGAAAATGATAAAAAATGATTAAAAAATAATAAAAAAATGATAAAATAAGAAAGTAAATTATAAGAAAGTAAATTATAAGAAAGTAAATTATAAGAAATAAATTATAAGAAATAAATTATGAGGAGGTAAATTATGAAACCAAAAAATATGAAACCAAAAATTATGAAACCAAAAACTATAAGACCAAAAACCGTAAAAATATTAATAACATTGATAATATTGGTTCTGATCTCCGGGTGCGCCACCACAGGAAAAACCAGTTATGTTAAAGTAGACAGAGAAGAGCCAAAGAAGTCCGGAATTTTTTGGGGAGTAATGGACACAATTGCTACTGGTGTGGGTGTTGCTATTGGTATTGCATCAGGAAATCCCCTCAACTTTGTTAATGCGTCTATTAATGCCAGCAACGCACGCTATGAATTTGAATCTGTTAACAAGCAGACTCTTAAGGTAGAAGAAAAAGAGGATGGTACTGTTGAAGTAAAACCCATTGACTGACGTTAGTGGGAAAAAGTTAAGGCAGGGAGAAATCCCTGCCTTTTTTGTTTCTCTTTTTTGTTTCTCTTTTTTTGTTTCTCTTTTTTGTTTCTCTTTTTTTGTTTCTCTTTTTTGTTTCTCTTTTTTGTTTCTCTTTTTTGTTTCTCTTTTTTGTTTCTTTTTCTTTATTTCTCTCCTTTTCTTATTCCTTTTTGTTACAGATCACTGTTTTGTTATAGCACTAACTATCTCTCCGGCAGCTTTTTCAAGGGCCTGATCTGTTGTACCGGCAAAGATGGTTCCACCAGAGGACTTACCGGTTACTGAAAATGTGTTCAATACACTATTCTCCTTATTTTTCAATACTACCTCTACATCAACAGAGGCACGACCTGCAAGAGCACCCCCTATAAGCCTTGCTGTTCTACCTACCTTGGTAATATCCTTTATAGTTGCTATAAGCTGAAGACCATTGTTATTGATCTTCCACCCATTTTTGGATAGCTCAGAAATAATCAATTCTTTGAGTTTTTGAGCTTCAGCACCAGAATCTTCAGCCTTTGTTTCAACCGTAACTGCGATGTCTCTCGTACTTACAGAAACGGGAGCAACGGAACCTGTTACTGTAGACGTGGATGCACAACCTGTGAGTACTACTGCCATAAGTGTTATAAAAATACTTACCCATAGAACATCGATAAAGAACTTCTGGATTTTAAAAGACCTTTGAGTTTTGCTTGTAGATACCATAGTACCTCCTATAAGTTTATTTGGTATATCAGTTACCCTGAATCTTTGCTTTTACATCATTGGTGATCCTCTCTATATCCGCTGTACTTAGTTCTGTCTTATGGGTTACATACTGTACATATTCTGAAAGGTCTATCTTCGAGAAGTCAAGTGATGCAAGTTCCTGGGTGGTAAATCCCCTACAGTTAGGACTATTGGCAGAACCCCATCCCATACCTATCTGGGGACGCCCCTGTTCGTGTATTATCCTGGCAAGAATCGAGTTAAAACAGCAGTACACATTCCACCTCTGGGTTACAAAACCAAATCGTTTTTTGCTCTTTGTTCCTACATAGTGGCATAGATGATACCCAAGATAGGTTGATGTCTGAATATCATTCGTATCGCATCCAAAGGTTGCCTCGTAAAGTGTTGTTGCTATTGAATATGCGGAATACAACAAACTAACCGCTGCCATGATTGTTCCAACAGCACTTACCATACCAGAAGGGGTTACCGCAGACGCAGCTGCCTCATATGTACCACTGCTGACAGAAGTTGTTACCTGAGTCCCAAGAAAACCTGACTCTGTATATGTATATACCGATACCTCCGGGTTTATGGAAAATGTTGTTCCTATGTCAGTTATCCCAAGTTTTGTTCCTATTTGGTTTCCTATTGTGGTAATACTCTCTGCATAGCTGGTAGCCACGTTATTAAATCCCTGGATAGCATCCTTGTAAATAGAGTATGCATTATACCCTGCCTGTGCGTAGTCTCCAATAGAAAGCCCGCCTGTTATGGATTTACAGCAGTTTTCAGGAGATCTCTGGCACTGCATGGGTTTTCCAGGAAAGATAATAAAATCTCCCTCTCCACGGGACGAATCCACCCGTGCCATGTTGAGGACTTCCCCGGCAGTTGCAGCTGCTGCAAAGTCCTTGTTTGCTTCATAGGAAACAGTCTTGCAGTCGGTTCCGATGCACCGTATCTGTCCTGCACAGTTATAGGCAACAGTATACCCTGTAATTCTGTCTTTTCCGCATTTATAGGTATACTCGAGCTGTGTACAGGCATCATCAAGGCACCGCTGGCTGTAAAACACACATCCCTGATCTATAAGTGCCTGACAGGAGTCTTCCTGATTACGGCATTTGAACTTTATCTTTACATACCAGTCGTCAAGGTTCCCGGTAACCCCGGGCCCACCGAAGACAGTCTGCCAGGTAATAGGAATGTTATTAGTGCTTGTAGTAAATGTATGGTATTCCGGGGTTGAGGTTATCTCAGTCTGGTTGAGTGTCAGACCATGGTCGTAGCCCCCCTGGCAGGTATTTAGACATTGGTTATATGTACTGGTACACCCACTCTGGCACTCATAAAAATACTCCGGATCACAGTTATTGATACATGCTGTATAGTTGCTCTGACATGTATTTTGACAGGGTGTCAGGAACGTACTTACGCAGGTTGCCTCACAGGATGAATCCCCCTGGCAGTCATCGAGGCAACGTCTTCCGTTTGACGTTGGGCATACAGTATATCCACTGATCGTTACATTCGAGCAGGTTTCTTGGCAGTATACATTCGTACATTGGTCCGTACAACCTTCGTCGTATCCAACTGTACATGATGTACAGGATGAACAGGTGAGGGGACCCCCACAGACTGCATCACAGTTCTGTTTTTCCGTATCACAGTTGCCGTAGCAACTTGTTCTGTTGTTTCCACAGGTTGTATTGCAGTTATCTCTGGTTACTGCACAGGCATCTTTACACGTCTGGTTGCTACCACACCCTGCAATACAGCTATTATAATCAGCTTGGCACTGGTTTGTGCAGGTTGTGTAGGTACTGTCACAACTGCTGTTACAGACCTGATAGTCGTCATCGCAGGTACCACAGGAAGTACAGGATGTACACCCTGTACAGTTGTTACCATTTTCATCGCAGGATTCACAGGTTCCACATGTGGTACACCCACCCGGACAGGATCCGCAGGTAGAACATCCTGTGCAGTTTGTATATATCTTGCAATCTGCCCGGCAGTTGTCATAAAGTGGTTGCTGGCAGTTAGTGGTACAGTTCTGTGTTACGTAATTGTCTATAACACTACTGTGGGTCTGACATGTAATATTTGCGGTATTTCCTGTTGCCTCACCATTCTGGATAATATAGACACAGTTCATGCCAGAGCTGTCGCACAGTGCATAGTCTTCGATTGAGCATTCCTGCGTCCATCTGGTTATATTTTCCTCACTGCAATTACTGTCTGTGAGAAGAAAAACCCTTTCTACCGTAGACTCGTGTCGTACCGAGTAGTATTTATACCATGTACCGTAGCCAACCCTGCTGCCCGAGCCACCAACTACATAGACATCGGCTACTCCCTGACCGAGGTACACTGCATTCGCGGGGAGTTCCTCTTCACTGTTTACTACGTATCCTGTGGGACAGTACATGGAACAGAATGTACACCCACCTATTGCACCGCAAAGGGCTGACATTACATACCTGTAGTGTCCTGCAAAAGCACTGACAGTACCTTTGTTGACACGGTAGATCTCTGCGTTGTCCTTACAGACAGCGTATATCTGGTTAGGCCGTATCTCTATTGTTTCGTTTTCACAGGGTCCGGGGACACTTTCTACCTGGGTGTAGAGGTATCTTCTGACGTTACATTCAGGGGTAGGTGTTACCTGTATGGAGCCTGTACAGGTTTGTAGCGCTGATGTCTCGTACTCAGGGATGAGTACCTTTGTGCAGTCCGGGTAAGTATTGGTAATAAGATCCTTTGAAAGAGACCACATGATACATTTATTGTCTTCATCTCTCTCAAGACACTTGTTGCCAAAGGTGGTGTCTTCAGTAAGGTCAAACTTCTGTCTCTGTTCATAGGAATCCTGTGTGAAGGTAAGTGCCTCCCCTTCAGCATGGGACTGCATTTCTGACGGATGTGTATAGTAGTATGTGAAGTTGCCTTTCTGTGACTGTGCGTCATTGTATCGTGGTACTGTTGCAGGTAAATCCACACTTCCCGGAGAATATGTAGTAACCCCCTGCTGACCAAGGGCATTACCTTCTGCCAGGGCGTCCTCAAAGCTCCCTGACCAGGCAGGGATTGCCAGGATGTGGGTCATAAAAAAGGTGAAAAAGACTACGTAGGTAATAGACTTACGTATGGAAGGTAAAAAAGAAAATAAAAGCAGTAAGTTTTTCATAAGAATTTTAAGCAACAATTTCTTTTCCTCCACAGCATATAAATATGGTTTTCTCCTGTGCCAGGGACGTTTCTATGTTCACCCCATGAGAATGTAGAACTGCCAAGTGTATGACTTCTGTCAGTTTCTGGTATGGGTCTCAGCATGGAAAACCGGTACTGGCTTTTTTTAATGACAGGAATGACCATGTCAGAAACCTCCCCACACTTTGCACCGGGACCTGAGGTATCCAGTTCCATTGCAGGGGGGACAGGTTGTCGTGTAAGTTTTGCAAGTACCCGTGCTGCCATAAGGCTTGTTGACCGTACCGGTGATTCTGTAAGGCCTGAGTTTCCTGTGTACGGATACATGGGTCCCCAGCATCCTGCACACCAGAACATACTGTTTAAAGGGATTCCTGCTGTTGCCGTAACACAGTCAACAGAACAGAGTGCCTGGGCAAGAGGATTTGCAAATACAGCCGCCTCAGGATTTAACCATATAGTAAGTTCATCGTCATTCCAGAGAGGATCTACTTCTGTAAAGTAAAGAATATCAATGTCATTGAACCAGTCATTGCAAAAGTCCATATCCTTGATAATATCCATTATTGTCAGCAAGGGAAACGCATATACGTGGACGTTGTAAAATACCTTTCCTCCTGGCTGGGCGCCACTGCTCCTGGCACCATAGGCTCCGTAGTTGCTCAGGGCATCGCCCATATCTGTTCCGAACAGGAAAGAGAAACAGTGTGGTTTTGTAATAACCTCTATGACCCGTGCCGGTTCCCAGAAAGAGACCCATATCCCCATGTGTGGTTTACCGTTTATGGTGCAGGTACATGTATAACTTGAGGGATTGTAGTCGTCAGGGTTTTCTGTACCTACATTATCAGGCATATCACCCATATTAAGAACTACCCTCCCACCGATCCGGAGGGGGAACATGGATTTCCAGGGGATATCTGTCAAAAGGTTAGGGAAATTGTTTTCACACTTACCAACAGGCTCACTCTGGGCATGAACAATGGTATAGGTAAAAAATAATAGTGCAAGCGAAAGCACAGTATAGAGAACCAGTATAGTAATAAGGTCATTATTTAATCTTCTTCTTAGTAACATATATAAACCTCATTTAATCTTTTTTTCAGTAACACGTATAAACCTCCCTTCCTGTTCGATTATAGAAGGTGTCCTTTCTAGGGAAAGACCATAGACGAGCAAGTCGTTAGCTGCGTAGAACTTATGCTTTCCTGCGGTTTTTTCTTTATATTGTGCCGTCAGCTCCAGGGGATTACCGGAGACCACAATAATCTTTCTGAAGTTCCCGGCAAGGGCGAATTCTATTTCCTTTTCATCATTGCCGTCTATAACAATGTACCTACCAAGAGAGGTGTATTCATGTGGGTATATGGTAGTCCCTTTTGGTATAATGACGTTTCCTTTATCGTCGGTGATATTGTCTTCTGCCACATATGCGGGATCAAGGTAAAATACTCTTTCTTTTTCAACCTTTTTGAAGTGTTTTTCGTACCCTGTAACAGTATACATATCACTGGAAGGTCTGTTGTTGTTCATAGTCTGGAATACTCTTTTTGTTGCTTCTTCTGCTCTTTTTGCCATAAAAGAATTAAAATCTTCCTCTATTACAGGGTAAGTCTGTCCGGTTACTTCATTATCACTGGCTCTATGTATTGCATAGTCTATACTTACATCCCCACGGACTATTTTTTTTGATTTTGAATTATTTTCTACAACAATAAATGGTACACTTGTTACCTTATACTGCCTGAAGGTATCCGGATTGAGAAAAAGGGGGAGATCCTTCTGGACTGTGTCAGATATTTTTGCAAGATACCCGAGAGTTTTTTTCATACTGTTTTCTATAAAACCACGGATACCAAGTGTTACTATATGTTTTGAACACAGGGTATTTATAGATATGGCGTCGTTTATAAGGGTAATAATAGTTTTTTCAGGCATTGAGAATGAAATAAGGTACTGTACCCTGTGGGAACACAGTTCTTTTGGTGAAATGTCACTTTTCTCTTTTTCCGTTTCACCTTTTACTGCTTCCATTACAACCTTGTCTGAATAATCCTTTATCTTCTGTGCCTCTTCCAGAGCCTTCTTATCTGGTACAGCAAACTCCTTTACCATTGAAGAAACTTCTTCCCTTATATCCACGGGGATATCAGAGGGAAACATAATATTCTGTATATCAGCTGTATCTACTTCAGTATCTACTTCGGTTTCTCCTGCCATTAGCGAAGAACCTGGAAAACAGACACAACATATACAAAATATTAGGTAAATTATTAGGCAAATGCAGAGTGCTGTAGTTCTCATGTGTCAGAAGATAAGTATGGCTCTGCCAAGGACATCTTTCTTGTCCACAATGCCATAGTAGCGTGAGTCGTATGATGCCGGGTGTGTACCTGCAACGTAGTATCCGTTTTTAATGACTGTAGTCCCATATCCCAGAAGAAATGGGAGCTCACTCCCGTTGGTACCTTCTTTGTAGACAGGATAGACCTTCTGTACTGTCCCATTGGTATCAACAAGCTGAACGTATGCTCTTATCTTCAGTTTTCTCGGCATATTATTGATAATAACCTCTCCAGTTATTCCTTCTACGGCAGGCAGAACTCGTACCACATCTCCTTCAACACCCTCTACCAGCTTCACAAGCCGAACCTTCTCATACCTGGGGATATGTGTGCCTTTGATATATATGTATTCTCCCTTCTGAGGGAGTACATTTTTTTCAATAAGCCACACTTTTCCGTCGAGGCACTGCTGGTGACCGAATACGATACTGTAGCGACTTGAAATAAGATGGATACTGATAGCAAGACAAAGACTGATGATGATTGTTGTGATTAATCTTTGTTTAAAGGTTTTTCGTGTTTCTATACCGTCAATTGCTGCCATTATCCTTTCCTCCTGACAATGTATATATCTGTCTCCTCCTGTGGCTCGAGCTTATTTTTATTTATGGAGACTGCAAGGATACCTGTGGTGTAAAGGCTTTTTTCATTAAGGGTAATGGGGTTTCTTGCTTTTACCGTATATACTTCACCAACAAGAAAGGCCCCTATATACTGTTTTTTGAGTTTCTGTGAAGCAATATTTTTCAACATATCTTCCTGATAGATGATGCCTTCTCTTTCTGTCTTTTTGTCTGCCTCCCTTACTGCATAGCCACGGGGAGGGGTCTCCAGATACATGCTCTTTATCAGTTCTTTAACAAGGCTTATATAATTATGGGACCGCTCCCACTCCAGAGCCTCAAGGTTGGATTCACGCAGCCGAAGCACGATTGTTTCTGTCGGGATACCGGTTGGTTTCAGGACTATGGGGTATATTTCTCCATTATTTCCTACAATGACAAGTTCCTGTGGTTCAGGGGTAAGACCTGTGTATTTTACAAATATGTTTTTCCCTTCAATACGGACGTCAATGTTTTTACTTCCTGAGAAGGCTTTAACATTGCTTATAGGGGTTTTGATAATTGTCAGATCCCTCTGGGATATTTCGCAGAAGGTTGTTTCTCCCTCAACAGGGGTTACAATCTGCATTCCCCAGACTTCCTGGATACTGCCTATACATGCAAACAGTACAAATATTATGAAAAGTATACGTCCCATGGGAGTCCTCCTTTATCTGCTCGTTTGTTTTGTTTTTTCTTGGTTTATTCTTTCCTCATGTTTGATTTCTTTTAATCTCTTTTTCTTTTCAGCTTCTTCCTTACTTTCCATTTCTTTCTTTTTTCTTTCCGGGTAGTCCATATACAGTTCATCTATCTTCATGGAGTAGTCCTTTGTATTGAATTTAATATATACTGATACCTTTTCCTGGGATGCTTTAACTGAGCTTACATACCTGATAGCAGTACCTTCAACAACCACAGATTTGTCTTCAGCATTAACCTTAACTGCTTCAGGAAAGAAGGATTGTGTAATATTGTTTTTTCTGAAGTAAGCTGCCTGTGCCGCAATCTCATTTCTGGACTCTGCACGACTGGATGGGTCAGTGTACTCAGCCAAAACCTTGGCATTGTACTCTGCATTAATGGGGGACATGTTACAGGCGAAGGTTGCAAAAAATACCCCCATCTGCTCGAGGTAGCTGTCTGACACCTTACTTGATTCTATCCAGACTTCTTTTTCTACTTTAGGAGGAACGATAATGATCCTGTCCTGTTTCCTTAAGAAAGTAACGTTTACAACAACTGCCAGGGCAAGGATTAAACACAATACCCTGAGAAAAAAGTTTTCGGCAAGTGCTGCCTTCCATTCTTTAACCCATCGTTCGTATAACACGTTTTACCTCCAGTAAAGTTTTTATCTCTCTTTTTATCTCTCTTTTTATCTCTCTTTTTATCTTTCTACGTATTCCTTTATGTGTTTCTCAACACATGTCCTTCCTATATATTACTTCTGAAGATTAAGAAGATTTTCTAAAGAAAGTGGTTTTTGAAGGAGTTTGTGAAGTGGTTTTAAAGGGATTTTTAAAAGGGTTTTTAGAGCAAATTACTCTATTAGTTCTTTCGCATCGCTTCTTGGGCAATGGGAAAGTTTCAAAAACCCATGCCAGTAAAGGAAGTGGATGACAATTCCTTCAGAGTTATTTTTCTTTATTTTCCTTAAAATGTATGAACCTACAACCCCGATGGTACCAAAAGTTATGATCATACTGAGCATAATACCAATAAAAATTGTTGAGGATATAAGTATCAGTTCATCTATCTCCCAGAAAAAGAATTTCATCGGATCATCTATATTTCTCTGAATCTGTGTCATAGTATTCCTGTTATTATAAGAGGGTGGATTTCCCACCCTCTTATCTTGTTTTTTACCTTTCTACCTTACAATATCAATTGTACGGTTTACTGTCACTGTATCACCTGTGTCATCTGCTGCGATAAGGGTAATGTTGTACGTTCTGGACTCTTTTGCAAGGAACGATATTGTTGTGCTTCCGTTTCTTACCCCTCTTCCGTCATCCAGATCCCACTTGTAACCAGACATTCTTCCGTCAGGGTCAGAGCATACTGCCTTAAGGTAGACGTACCGTGAAGTAGGATTATCCGTATACTCTATTGAGCAGGTTGGAAGCTGGTTAGGTTGTATTTCAATAGTTGTTGTTCCTATCCCTATTGCTCCACTTGCCATTATAGCTTTGTATGTAACTACATAGCTCCCTGCTTGATTAAAGGTAAGGCGTGCATATTCTGCCCTGGTATTTTCTGTAACAATTTGGTCGTTGACTTTCCATTCATAGTTCTCGAGCCTATCAAGTGTATTTCCTTTCTTAATGACACTCCGCACATACACCTCAACAGGGACCCGCATAAACTTGTTCGATGAGGATATCTTGAATCCAACCTCAACAGGAGGTATGCCGGTAGTAATAGTAAGTGTATCTGTTGAGGTATTGTTGTACTGGTCAGTAGCAGTCATTGTTACATTGTAGGAACCTGCCCTTTGATATGTATGATGTATTATTGTGTTATCTGTAACAAGTTGTTCCCCATCGCCAAAATTCCAGGTGTATGTGATATTGTACTCAGCACCGAGTATTCTCTTATAGGTATCCTTTGTCATGAAGGTTATGTTATATGGTGCCAGGGCTTCGGAACTTCTTACATTGATCTTTGGTGCAGGGAATACATACTGGGCTGCATATATTTTTTTCTTCATGAGATTCAATGTTGTAGCTTTATATCCATCAACCCATGCCTCATACTGGAGGTTAAAATATCCTTCACTGGACGGGTTAATTGTTACTTCTGTACCAGTTACTCGTGATCCGTCGGGAAGTATCCATTCACCTGCCAGCGCCAGGGTATTATATTTTTCTGGTACCTCGATAGTGTATGTCCTGGGATTACCAACGAAGAGTGCAGATGGCCCTTTTATTGTGAGGATCGGTTTCGGTAATTTTGCTACATATACAGGATATTCAACCGTTTTGATAGTTTCACTTCCCGCTATTACTTCTGCTGTTATAGTATATTTCTCAGGGGTGGGGAATGTAACGGTAAACTGGTTACCTGTATGTTCAGAACCAGCTGCGCTCCATTTGATTGTACATACCTCCTGTGTGATACATGGTGCTTCTGCACTATAGGTGTTTGCTGTACCCACATATGGTGCTTTTGCTCCCTTGATAACAGGGGTAAAATAGGATGAGTTGGCAACAGCAACAGTTTTTACTACCTCTTTTTTGAGCCAGGATACACCGTTCAGCGATACAGTCAGTTTTACAGAGAGACTGCCATCCCTTGTGGGAGTAATTAGTGCAGTATTACCTTCACGTACTATTTTTGCTCTGTCAGCGTATATCTCTGTCGAGATGCTACCTGACGCAATTGAAGCGGTAAAAGTACAGGTAAAGGGTTCATTTGTTATAGCACCTTCAGGACAGGTAAGCTCAGCTGTTATAGGGTTCTCCTGTACTGTAACCGGGATTGTTCTTTCAGTAGCAACGTCAGGGTTTTCCTGGAGATAAGCCCTTACTTTTATTGTCTTTTCTCCCGGAGTCTTGAATGTGACAGTAGCATTATCTGTAGAACTACCTGATATTGTTGCATTTTGTTCAGTAGTACTCCACAGTATCCTTAGTGTTCCGTCGGTTGCTACCGCATTTATGTTACATGAGACACCCTGACCGAGAGCAACATTTCCACTGCACCCGGCACTGTTAATGACCGGTGCCTCTGGATTAACAGATATCTGCATAGTTTTGGTAAGATAAATATCAGTTCTCTCTGTCAGATATGCCTTAACTGTTACTGTCTTTTGTCCCAGTTCCATAAAAAGAACTTCCGCACTACCACCATTGCTACTACTTATAATTCCACCGCTACCGACAGTCCATTGATAGTTTATGGTACCCCAATCAGTGGTTGCATTTGCTGTACAGGGTACTAGGGTAAATTTGTTTGTGGAACTTGGGCAGCTACCATCCAGTGTCATGGTAATAGGTGTTACATTGATAACAACATATGCTTTGCTAGTAAAGGAGGGGTTATTCTGAAGTGATACACTCACCTCTACTACTTTGGTTCCAGCACTGGTAAAATACACGGTTGTTTCTGCTGTATTTGATGGGTTGAATACACCACCAGTTGACCCGGTGGCATTAGCCCAAGCATAGGTAAGGGGCATACCCGAGCTGTCAGCTACTACTGAACATGATCCTCCCTCACCCATCCTAAGGGTTGATGGACAGGATATGTTTGTAATTTTTATGACTTCCGCCTGTGTTATCTCAATAGACGAGAGAATAGAATCACTGTGAGCGGATTTAAACAACGCTCCTATCCATATTTTTTCTTTTCCAGCAGTCAGGTTTTTCCATGCGTTCTCGGGTATAGCTTCCAGTTCTGTTTCTGTCATAGCTGATGCGTAATCAAAGTTAGTTGCATTCTGCCAGAAACTTTGTGTGCTGTTCCATCTTTTCCAGGAACCATTTGATTCATCTTTTACAAGAAACCGGACGTCACCTGTCTGGGTTACATTGATGTTTTTTACTGAGTATCCAGGTAGTATGTCCGCTGAACCTACATATGCTCCATTTTTTTCAACTATAAAAATATCTGTAAACGCATTTCCAAAATAGTCCCTCAAGTACCCATCTGATTTCAGGTTAAAATGATTTCTCCTTGTATAAGAAGATCCATTATCGTAAATAGTTATATCACTATCTTGCGATGCGTTTATTACTTTTATGATATTAAATACTTTGTCTGAATGTTGATACGTCGCATACTGTCTCCAGCCATCCCAAGTAGAACCCCAGTTATATACAGTACCGTCTTGCAGCAGTGCTGAGTAATAACCTTGTATTACACCTATTATACTGACAACATTTGTAAGGTATGTGTTAGCGTTTACTTTTACAAGTCCCGGGGTGTTCAGATAGGTAGTATCGTATGGAACTCTACCAAGTTCAGGTATATATCCCCATGTACTAACCGTACTATCCGAGAGAAGCACTGCATCACTATTACCAGTTGTTGCAACCTTAACAGCACCTGATATCCCAGGCACCTGGCAACCTTTTAGCATCTTGTCGTAGTCCGACGGACACCATGAAGAGGGTATGTGATTACTAGTAGAACCGTAGCCGGTATTAAAAACCCATACGGTACCATCACTTTTTACAGCAATACCACGACTCATATGTACTGCAAAATCAACAACATTTGTTAGGTTCTCAACCTGACTTGAATTTGGTTTTCCTAATCTCCAGAGGGTACCATCACTACGAAGAGCAAAGGTAAGGTTACCTGCAACCATTATCTTTTCAGCATTGGTAATATCTGATTTTACTGGTGTATAGACAGAATTATATGTGTATCCACAGGTATATATATCTCCGTTTGTGAGGAGATAAACCGAATAGTTACCAACATAGTTCGCTTCAATATTTTTTACATTATTTGATATTGTACTATTCTGGATTTGCACAGGTGTAGTAAAAACTGTACTAGTGTTTTGACAACTTACACCATCGCTTGCGTATCCAGTAGCCCAAGCAGTATTATCTGGTTTTAGTATTATACACCACGAACCACTATGATAACCACATTTTATATTCATTTTATCAGCCTGACCACTTACTGAAGGACATGTGACAGTACCGTTTGCATAGGTAACAGACCCAGTAAGAGTACCCTGTGATAGATCGAGATAACTTGTTTCATCTGCAAAAGATTTACTAACAAATACTCCTAAACATACCCCTGAATATATAAATGTCAGGAGTACTATAAAAAGAAGATACCATTTCTTGAGCATAACACACCTCCAGTACATATATGTATTACTTCCTGAGATGGTGGTTTTTTAAGAGGAAGGAGATTTTTTGAGAAAAATTTTTAAAAAAAATAATGTTTAAAAAACTTTTAAGAAAAAATTTTAAAAAAACTTTTAAAAAAACTTTTAAGAAAACTTTTAAGAAAACTTTTAAGAAAACTTTTAAAAAAAATAATGTTTAAAAAACTTTTAAAAAAAATTTTAAGATGAAAAAGGTTTGATTACGACACCTTACGGGAATGTTCCTCAATAGGTTAAGGATGTGAGGAAAGTCACAGAAGTAATAAGTATATGTAGCGGAGGTGCATGATGTTAGAAAACCGTTCTACCAGGATTACCGGTGAAACAAATGCACTCATTATCTTTACAGATATCATAGAATCAGCACGACACAGTACTGTTCTTGGTATTAGCGAGTATGCCAGGCGGATTCTTACATTTCAGGGTATTTTTAAAGAGTTATGCAATATATACTTCCCTAAGGAGAGTAGTAATAATTCCTTTTGTACCTTTTCCACAAGAGGAGATGAAGGGTTTATATTTAATATAAATCCCGATATCAAAAAAAACAGAACAATGTATAAGGCTGTCCAGTTTGCACTTGAACTTAAAGCTGTAATGAGAGCCGAACAGATCAATGGATTGAACCCACCGCCATACCCTATGGATGTAGGTATTGGTATCCATTATGGCCCGGTAGCTACTCTTGCACGACAGGGAGCAGAGAATATATCTGGTATTGAGGGGCTTGCCATTAACTATGGTAAAAGGGTAGAAACAAGCTCACGGATGGGGAAATACTCGAAGATTTTTCTCTCAAGAGACGCAGCATGTCTTCTGGACGGGGAACCAGTTATCCTCTGCAAGTACATTACTTCCTTAAAAGGCATAAACGATAGTGAAAACGTTTTTGAAGTAAGAAGTGCATACCTTGAGAAAGTACCATTAGATCAAAGATATTATCAGCGTTTTCTGGATAACTACGTGAACAATACCAATGGAGATTTTTTTCCAAAGGATGGATGGATCAACTCAATTATTATATCAATGCTCGACCATCTGATAAAACAATCAGGGAATATACAAAAAGCAAAATATCTGGAACAATTTTCCAATTTTATATGGCGGGATATATCAGAAAACGATCCACTGATACTTTTCTACAGGGCTCATGAGTGTGAAAAAGATGGCAAGATTACACAGGTTTTTTCGTATCTTCAGACTCTTGCAACTAAGTATCCTTCGTTCGTCCATGCACGAAAAAAACTCGGGCAGGTTTGCTGGCAGCTTGCAAATGACCCGAGTAAATATATTGAGTTTCTCCTGGCACGGGACACTGCTGACCAGTTTTTAACTCACTATCTATACTACCTGTCTGATGATGAAAAATACCTGTTCCAGAAAATCAAAGATATGGATTTTGAAAATACGGATTTTAAGAATATGAGTTCTATTAATAATGTGGAGGTACAATGATTATTACTACAGGATTCATTCCCCACGAAGATATTGCACAGTATTATGGAATCGTTTCTGGTTCGGTTGTCTCGGGAATAGGAGTAGGAAGAGACTGGATTGCGTCCATAAAAGATTTTACTGGTGGTAGAGTTGGAGGGTACGAGCAGGCAATGGAAGAGGTAAAAGATAAAGCTATTTCTATTATGCAGCAGGATGCACAAAAGAGAGGGGCAGATGCAGTTATGATGGTACGGATGAACTTTGAGGTTTTTTCACCGTCTGAAAAAGGAACAGTTGTTGGTGTTATTGTATATGGCACAGCAGTACGGTTGAAAGATACTGTAAGAGGTACTGCAAAAGATACTACAAAAGATGCTATACAAAAGGAAACAATCAACCAGAGTGGAAGAGGGCAGGTTATAAATCATGTTTTAGAGGAAGTTTTACAAGGTAGTGAGTACGAGAGTAACAATAAGTGTCATGATAGATATCCTACTACACCCCCCAGTGGTGTTGCTTTTGATTGGAAGAAATAGTCAGAAAGAGCGGACTTAGACAACAAAGATAATTTGAGAGGTTATGTTTATTCGTTTTATTCGTCCTGCATAACCCTTTGAATTGCTTCTGTAATTGATAGACCCTGATCCAGGTATTTTTTGATTGCTGTGTATTCCTCAGCCTTTGACGTATAGAGTAGCTGGGTAAACCTGTCTACAATGAGCCTCCCCACAGTTACCCCTACCGGTGTGTACACAAATATTTCGGAGTAGTTTCCCTGGTCCGTATGGACACTGCCCAGGAGTTCATAGAGCCCCTCTGTTAAAGATACCCTTCCTGACTCTTTCAGCATTTTGATTGATTCAGCCCTCTGTCTAAGGAGAAACATATAGTCAGAGTTTTCAACAATTGCAATCCCCGATGGCAACCGATAGAAGTCATTGATACTCTGTGTTATTGAAAAACATGCACCTCTGTATTTTCTGAACCGTCTGTATGCAGTTTCCATAAAATAAGTAGTATTACCACCGGTAAGAAGGTCCCACGCCTCATCAATGATCAGGATCTTATATGTTTCCCGGTTTACCATAGACTGCTGTATCTGATATATGAGTGAAAGAAGTACAACTTCCTGAAGGTCTTTCTTTGATTTCAGCTCTTCAAGTTCCATAACTACAAGATCAGCCTCTGCGGTAAGGTTTGCAGTGCCGTTAAAATACGATGCATATGCACCCTGTGTTGTATATGAGTAAAGCCGTTTTGCCAGAGAAATTGGGATGGGCTCGTTCTTTTTTTCAAGATGTTGTGCGACATCGGTAATGGTCATACTATTACCTTTTTCAAGGTACTGCTCTTTGATTGCTTCTTCGATAAAGGCAAGGGAAAGCTCATCAAGGGCATTCATTGAAACCATCTGTGCTACAATTGATTTCAGGATGGGCATTTCCTCATTAATGTTTTCTACGTTACTGAATGGGTTGATACATACCTTGGAATCCAGACCAAAGACCATGAAATTACCGTTGCAGAAACTACACAGTTTCTCATAACTCCGTCCAACATCAATGACCCATATCTTCGCACCGACAGAGAGATATGACACAATAAGTTCATTGATAAAGAATGACTTTCCTGCACCTGTTGCAGCAACAACTATTCCTGAGTACCCACCTGTTGGATTTGCAAAGACATCAAAAAACTGTACCTGTCCTCTTCTGCTTACGAGATTCAGGACAGGCTTACCAAAACCGGGCCAGTCAGAGGCAATGGGTGCAAGTTCTGCAATATCTGATGCTTTAAGGAGTTTCTTTCGTCGTAAGTCTTTCTGCGCATCTTTTATATACCCCAGTGGAAGGGACTGGAGAAAGATGGGGAGTGTAATGTATGTATCCGTCTGCAAAATAAACCCTAATGAGCGGTAGTGATTTGTACAGAGGGTAGTATAGGATTCCATCTCGTCGAGGGTATCTGCATAGAGGAGTATGTTCAGATACCCATAGACAGGGGAATCCCCTGCTTTCATCTTTGAAAGATATGTATCGAACTGTTGTTTTTTATCAGCAAGTTCGGGTAACCATTTTGCCATTGGACCGAACAGCTGATACGATGTTGATATGGCTTTTTTCTGGACATTGTCAACTGCTACTACCTTGTCAGGGAACTCTGTGTTGAGAATAACTGCAAAGGGAATTGGGATCTGTCGCACATTATCGAAAAGGCTTCCGATATAATGAACTGTATCTGAGATATCCCATTCCTGGGGATATTGTTTTACAGTAAGGCTCCGTACATATTTATTGTCAATCATCATGTAGTCTTTTTCAATCTTTATTTCTGTATCTGCATAGACGATTTGTTCCCGAAGGATGGTTCTTTCGTCATAATGTTGTGCTTCTTCATGAGGGTGTGATGGGTTAACCATCTCAGAAAGGACGGTCAGGAACCTCCCAGGCCACATATCCCTTGGGTTAAGGTGGGAAGTAGAGAGTGCTTGGTAAACAATAGGTTTTATTTTCTGTGCAGTTCGTATACCTTCTTCGTATCCTCTTGGTGTTCCATCACAGGGGACAGTGCAGGAAATAATATGTTTAAAATTTCTGGACCTGAAATCGTATCCCTTAAGAAGACTCTCTTTGGTTCCACCGACTATAAACTTCTTCTTGTTGCGGATAATATCCAGTAATTCCCCTCTAGGCAGTGCGTTTTCCCGAAGGTGTACATATGAGTCCATCAGGTATCCTATGGTAGGAGAAGCATATACCATTATCTGGAGAGATGTTCCTGTGGGAAACTGCTGGTAGTAGAGTCCTTTCAATGAATCAATAACGTTTGAACCGCCCCATACCTGCGAACACTCAAAGACAAATCCTACACCGTGTGAGAGCAGGTAGAGACCAGTATCCTTTTCATAGGCATAGTAGGGAAGCATTTCTGATAGCGATAGTCTATCGAGTAGCTGTCTTGCTATCTTTAGTGTATCCATGTTTTACCCTTAATATATCCATGTTTTAAGGATTTCTACATAAGACATGGAGAAGAAGGGTGGTTAGATATACCACCCTTCTTATGTGTACAAGGGACGTACACCATTTTACCAGATCAAAGCTGTTACGACTGAGTCAACAATCGAAGGTGTATAGTTCACGGCCAGAGCTGTTGAGATGCCAATAACTACAGCCATAATGGACTGTCTTACAATTCCCATTGCAATTCCTGTAAGAAAAGCACCTACTGCGATTGTTTTGCCAAGTGCGCCCTGTGTCCATCCAGTGATGGTATCATAGATACCACTAAATTCTGTGCCACCTGTACCGGCATGGGCAAGTGCCACTAAACCTAAAACCACAAAAAGTGTTGCAAAAAACGTCTTTTTCATAAGACTACCTCCTATAAGTTTTATTACCATCTCAAGAATGGTATTATATCTGTATTACTTATTTGTGTTACACTACATGTACTATATTTCATGCATTACTTTGATCAGCTGGTGAAAACTATTCATGTCCTTTGCAAACCGCATAAGAGTATACGAGATAAGTCCAAGAACAACCTCCTGATTTCGCAGGTACTTGTCTAATGATGAACCATTATTTAGTTCATCCCCAAAATGTTTTTGTATTTCGTAATTCTTTTTAATAAAACCTCTCACCTCCTCTGAAACCTTTCTTTTTGCCTCCTCGTAAGGGAGACCTTCCAGATCTGCTATAAGACTATAGAACGGTCTTGCAGATTCATTCTGGGATATTACTGCTGTAAGTAACCTTTGCAGTGCATACATATTAATTGCCCCTTACCTGTAATGTATTACTTCTAGTTATCAATGTTTATCACCTACCTGGCAAAAATCATTCTCACAACCTTCATTATCTGGTTCTGACTTTGTCTCTAACTTTGCCTCCGGTTTTAGTTCTGGTGCTTCTGTTTTTGGTTTATCTACCTTTGGCAGCACCCTCGGTGCCAGTGGCGGTTTTCCTAGCGCATTTTCCAGCGTAGATTTATCTATGGTTACCTTTGGTGGTACTTCTTTTGGTATCTCTTTCCCAGAACTTTCTATGGTTTCTTCCCCGGATTTACCTGGTGTTATAGAATAAACCTTTGGAGATGTTTTTATGTTTTGTTCTTTATCAGTATATTCATCCCTATAATACGGTCTTGGGATTTCCTTAGTTTCCTGGGGCCCTGTCTTCGGAAAACTGAGTAATCCCTTCTGGAAGAATTTCATTTGGGTTTTGTCCTTCTTTTCCATAGGTTTTTCACCTACAATCCACTTTTTGCCCGGGGGAGTAATTTCACTGTATATATACCCTCCCTGATTGAGATCTCCGTCATCATCCTCCCATGGTGCTATCCATATTTTTACTATCTTTGATGGTTTCCTGAGCAGCATCTTTATACTATCCTGCATATCCTCCTGTTTCCCTGTGTCTTTTTTCTCTATATCCTTTTTTTCCAAGTTCCTTTTTTCTAAATCCTTCTTCTCTAAACCCCCTTTTTCTTCAGCTTTTTTCTCTGTGATCTCCTTATTCTGTTCTATTTTTTCAAGTATTTCTGATACTCTTTGTGAGATAGTAGTGTCTGTTTCTTTTTCTGTAGCAGAACCTCTTACTTCCTCTATTCTTTCTCCCTTTTCAACAACCCTGTTGTAGATCTCAGATACCGGAGTACATTTTATACCTGCCTTTGGGCTGGGACAGGTGTACGTAGCGCATCCCGAAAGGATACTTACTAATATTATGGCTGTTACCAGTAATATGGAGTGCATTGATTTACTCATTATTCACCTCTATTTAGCTCCCTTGTTGGAATTTTTTTCTATAAGTTCTGCCAATTTCTCATGAGGTACATACCCAGGGTGTCTTTTCCCGTTTTCAAAGAATATTATTGGGAAACTGAGAATGCCCTGTTTCCTGAGAAACTTCATATTTTCGTCAGCTACGCTGTCGTTGCAATTATTTACCTTATTGGTTTCTTTAATATTCTTTATTTTGGTCTCATCTATCTTTTCTCCCTCGTATACTTTATTGAGGGTATTTATTTTATCATTGGAACACCATACAAGGCGGTTGATTTCTCTGGAGTTAGGATAACCATTGATAAGAAATATATAGATAGTAACGTCGTCCAGTTTTTTGAATTCGTTGTGCAGCTTTCTACACCACGGACAGGTTGGATCAGTGAACACTGCTATTTCCTTTGAACTCTTTTTCCTGGAAGGGATCTTTATGGCATTCTGAAGAGATAGTTCTGAGAAGTCAATACGGAATATTTCAGCTTTTCTTTCCTCTGTTATATTTTTGCCTGTTTTTGTATCAAGCATAGTTCCTACAAAGACATACCTGTAGTCTTTTGACATGTAATAAATCATTCCATCAGAACCTGCTACTTCATAAAGATTAAGGTTTTCATCAAATTTGATATTTTTTATCCCAACCCCTAAACCAGGCACCGCCCGGATAGTAGTGGGTCCTTCTGCATATAGCAGTGAAAAGGGAAAAGTAAGTAGTAGAGAGTAAATAGTTAAGAATAAAAGGTAACTTTTTATATTTTTCATCTTATTGCCTTTCAGATTTTTCATTTTATATTTTCTCCTTTCTTTTTTTATTTTTTTGCTTCTTCTTTTTGCTTCTTCTTTTTGCTTCTTCTTTTTATTTTTTTTACTTCTCCTTTTTACTTCTCCTTTTTATTTTTTTTACTTCTTCTTTTTATTTTTTTTACTTCTTCTTTTTATTTTTTTTACTTCTTCTTTTTACTTTTTTTACTTCTTCTTTTTACTTTCTTTTTTATTTTTTTCCCATTATCCCTTTTTCTTCAAAGTAGTTCCTGAACCCTTTACAGGTGTAGGTAATTCTGTATCTTTCTCTGTACCTTTCTGCTCAGCCTTTTCCTGCGGAGTAAGTTTGCCACCTTTTATAACAACTATTTCTATTTCTCTTCCTGCTTCTATTTCGATAACCGGGTACATCTGCTCTGCCAGTTTCAGGTAGTAGTCGGAGATCTTGTTCAGGGCATTTCCTATACCAGTCAATCCTGCACCTGTCATAATGTCAGAAAATTCCGGGGTAATTGTTTTTACCTTGTTGTCATCTTTCTCAAGATTGATATAACTTAGTGCTGTTTGGGGTCGTAGGGCATTGCCTAGTCCTGAGAGCACCCCTGTTACAATCGACATTGCTATCTGTCTGCCCTGTTTACTGATAACCTTTCCCCTCATACCAAGCTTTCCGTCTTCTCCCATAACCTGACCCTTCAGTGACACTTCCCAGGGCGTACCATCGTTCTTTATACAGGACAGGGTTTCTGTCCGCACATACGCCCTCTCTTCAACCATGTTTCCGTATCCTGCACCGATTACAAAGCATTCCTTCATATCCATCCTGAATCTGTTAGGCAGGATCGAATAGTCAGTGAGGGTCATCAGGATAGGGTATGGTTCTGACCGTGCACCCATAGATGTAGGAACATCCATGCCAGAAAGAAGAATGGCTTTTGTTATACTACCGGTTGGGATCCAGACATGGTCTTTTTCTTTCGTCTGTTTTTTCTTTTCACTTTCCTTTTTTTCATCTGCTTGCCAGACTCTTATTGTACTTGATTTCTCTTCTGCCACTCCTTTTTTCCCTGGAGCAGGGGGTTTACCTGGTGGTGTTTTCTGGGAAGTTCCTGTCTGGGATCCTGTCTGTAAAACCTCTTTTGCATCAGGAAGAGGCGGGGTAGAAGGTGGAGGAGAGGATTTAACATTTGTACTACTGATTTTTTTGTCTTTTTCCTGTTTTGCTGTTGCTGCCTGTTTTTTTGTCTCCTCAAGTTCCTTCCGGAGTCTGTCCAGTTCGACCCTGATCTCTTCGTTTGTTTTTTCGATAGCCTTGATATTTTGTCCTTCGGCTGCTATCCAGAGGTCTTTTTCCACCTTTTCCGAGAGAACGGAAAACTTTTTATCTTTTCTTGCTTCTGATTTTTTAACTTCCTGTTTTTTGCCTGTAAAGGATATACCTATTATAATTATCAGTACTATGATGCAAATTACAGAAAGTACCTTCACTCTCTGTTTTTGTTTTTCTGTAAGATTATTTAGCATATCTTCTTTGTCTCCCTATTTTTTATATGTCTGTTATCTTTTTTATGTATTACTATTAATATATTCTTAACTAACATTCTCAATGTGTTCCTCTACAACCGCGTATTCTTCATCCCGATCCGGGTATTGTTTCCAGACATATTTACCATTATCACTGCCAGGTGCTTTAGTAAGTACAAAGAACCTCCCACAGGAAAGGCATTTCATCTGATTCTCTGCCAAATGGGGGGGAGGAAAACAACAAAGGTAGTACCAAACTATTGTTCCTCCACAGCGTGGACACCGTTTCAGATTGATATTTCCTCTTTTTCTGAATAGTAGAGCAAGGTCGTAAAATTTTGCTTCTATAAGTGCTTTTGACATCCCTATAAATACCTCTACTTTTTGTATTACTTGTTTTTTGTATTACCATTTCTTGTGACACCATTTCTTGTAACACCATTTCTTGTAACACCGTTTTTTGTATCACCATTTCTTGTATTACTTGTTTTCATAGCTTTTTAATGTTCTGTACACTGTCCAGGCATACTTATTTCTTTTATGCTTACTTTTTGCATTGTAACACCCTACCGCTTCCCAGGTGTATCCGTACCTGTTGATACACTGCTTAAGTATCCATGTGCCAATATGAATGTTGTAACAGGGATCTGACAGCTTCATCCATCTTTCATAGCCGAGTATTCTGTACCATGAGGAGTTTATCTGCATTACTCCATAATCGTATGATCCATTGCTGTTGTAATTAACCACGTGAGGGTTAAAGTTAGATTCTACCTTCGCGATGGCCCACAGGAGATACGGATTTATGTCATACATATTGCCTGCCTGAGTAAAACAATGGTCCCATGCGAAAGAGGAGGGAAGAAACAAAACCGTAAAGGAAACCATAAAAAAAATCACAAAAGAAATCATAAAAAAAATCATAGGAACTAAAGTGGTGCGTATAACAGTAGTGTTTGTTTTTTTCATAACTGCAACCTTTTAGTTAGACATACTGTTTTGTATGTCATCTATTAGTGTTGTTGTAATAATATAGTTTGCTGTAATTGCATTGTACAATGGGATGATGCCCTTTTCTTCTTTATCGTTTTCTTCGAATTCTGCAAGGTTCCCGTTTGCCCATTCTTCGGCAGTAATGATGGACTCAAAAAGATAGAATTTCCCTTCACGAACCGTTTCCAGTTCAAATCCTATTGCTTCATACTTACTACTTGCAAAAACCTCTGCGAGTGCTGCCAGTGCGCCGGCTTTTTTACAGCTTGTAATAAACTCGCTGTAATGCATTCGCCCGGTGAGGTACGCAGTACCTCTTTTATCTCCGGTTTTTTCTTCTTTGGTTTTCTCTTCTGAATTTTTTTCTTCGAGAAGCTCCTTTCCCTCCATAATTTTTCTCCTTATTCAGTATTTTTTCCTTTTTCCGGCCTGTTATGACCGTTCCAGAGGCCACACCTTTTATAGCCAGTTACAAAAGCCTCGTAATGCTGACAACGGGTGCAAGGAGAGAATGGGTCCTTATTTTCGCAGTATTTTGGCTTGATATACGCAGACGATAGCTTTGCAGGATCAAGTTTGGCCTTTTGTTCAGCCACATGTTTTACTGTTTTTTCTTCCATCAACTACCTCCTTCAATCTAGCTCGTAGTTCATAGCTTATAGAATGTAGAACTATGAACATAGAATTTTTTTACTACCTTTTTTTGTATTACTACCCAGGAAAAAAAATAAAGAAAAAAATAAAGAAAAAAATAAAGAAACTGAAACTAGAGTTGAAAACCTGACTTCTATACACATATACTGGTAAAACACATAGGGAAGAATATCCTTAATAATATCGTAAAGTTACAGGCAAAAACTTCTGTCAAATTACACTATCGATGATTTTAGATATCTTAATAATATCAATAAGATAAGTCTATTTTTCTTCTATCAAATTACACTCCCCCCCCTTTTTTTTCTGAAGGAATCACCCAAATGTAATTATGATTGCAGCTATTGCATTAACAAAAAGGTGGGGCACGATTTAAGTCTTGAAGTCAAAAACGCCAATTTATTTTTAAGAAATATCAAGAAAAAACTTGATAAAAGCTGGGATTTCGTCCTCTCCGGAGAAGAATCTTTTCTTCGCAAAGATTTTTTAAAATCGTAAAAGGATTAATTAAACTGGAGCACAAGGTAGCTGTTATCACTAATTTTTCTGTTTTCAGCTTGTCAATAGAAAAATTGTAAGGTATCATTTACATATGACAATCGGCGAATATATGAAAGCAAAACGGGAAGCACCGGGGTTTGTCGCTCCGTGATGCTGCCAAGCTCTCTGGAATATCACATACGCATATATGTGACATTGAAAGGGAGAAGTTCAGACCTACCTTCGAAAAGGTAATAGCATTATTGAGGGCATATCATGTCGATATTCAGGAATTCCTCAAAGAGACTGGTTATCTTTCTTCTAATGTTGAGCCTGCAAAAATGAAAAAGCTTAGACCTGTACCTGTAATCTCCTGGGTAACGGCAGGCAAATGGCACGAGGTAGTTGACCCTTACCAGCCTGGTGTGGCTGAGGAGTGGGTAGAAAGCGATGTTACTGGCACTAATGTTTTTGCCTTGCGCGTTAAGGGTGACAGCATGGAGCCTGAGTTTGTAGAGGGTGACATAATCATTGTGAACCCGCACATAGCACCGAAACCGGGTGACTTTGTGATTGCTAAGGACAAGGATAATGGAGAAGCGACGTTTGAACCCGAAGTATCCCGACATCGAGGTAACCCCTCGCCACAGAGTCAGGATCATAGGCAAGGTCGTAGAGAAGAAAAAGAGGTATTAAGGCAATGAAAAAAGCATATTCATTATTTAACGAGGCAAGAGAAGTAGACATCAAAGATCACTTCTCAAATGATGCTTCAATAGTTTTGCATTTAGGAGACACATATGATTTTTTAAAAACAATTCCTAAAGAAACTATTAAACTGGCAATTACTTCACCACCATATAATGTTGGAAAAGAATATGAGACAAAAGTAGAAATAGAAATGTATTTACAAAAACAAAAAAATGTCATAGAAGAATTAGTTCGAGTGCTTAAAGAAGATGGCAGTATTTGTTGGGAGGTTGGTAATTATATTGAAAAGGGCGAAGTATTTCCATTAGATATATTTTATTATCAAATTTTCAAAGAATACGGGTTAAAGCTAAGGAATAGGATGATCTGGCATTTTGGGCACGGTTTACATGCTTCTAAAAGATTTTCAGGACGATATGAGACTATTTTATGGTTTACAAAAAGTAACAATTATACTTTTAATCTTGATGCAGTAAGAGTTCCAAGTAAATACCCAGGGAAAAGACATTTTAAGGGACCAAAAAAGGGACAGCCCTCATGTAACCCTCTTGGTAAAAATCCGTCTGATTATTGGGAAATAGTTTTAGAAGACTGGGATAAAGAGGTATGGACCATCCCGAACGTAAAAGCTAACCATCCAGAAAAAACTATACATCCCTGCCAATTCCCAATTGAACTTGTTGAACGGTGTGTTTTAGCACTCACAAATGAAAATGACTTTGTACTGGATCCATATTGTGGAGTTGGGTCGGCATTAATAGCTGGGATTAAAAATAAGAGAAAGGTTATTGGGTGCGATAAAGAATATAGATATATAGAAATTGCAAAAAAACGTATTCTTAGTTTTTATGAAGGTACGCTTCCATATCGGAAGCTTGGAACACAAATATATAAGCCAACAGGCAGAGAAAAGGTAACACAAATCCCTGAAGAATGGAAACAAGAGGTATAAACATATGATTATTGCAGGGAAATATTCGTTCAACAGAGGGGAAGAAATAGTAAAAGAAAAATATGCGCATTTATTAAAAGAAATAGAGAAAATAATCTCAACTATAAAAGCAGAAGATCACAAGACTAAAAGCAGCAAAGAAAAAACAATGCGAGGGAAAATACTTTACAGTCCCACGGCGCTTAATAAAGCATTTGCTCAAAAATTCAAATTTTTTGGGTGGAAAAAAGTAAAAATAAAGTGTGATTATCCGAGAGAATATTATACCGAAAACTTTTTCGACAAAGGTAGAAATAAGAAAAAAAAGAAAAAAAACGCGCATCGTGAAATGGACTTTATAAAAGAGGCCCTCGGCGTAGAAGTTCAATTTGGTAAGTATTCCTTCATGGTTTACAATGTTTGCGCAAAAATGACTATATTTAAAAAACTTGGATACATCGATGCTGGAATAGAAATTGTTCCAATCAAACAGCTTGCTGATGAAATGTCTACAGGGGTATCTTATTTTGAACAGTTCACTTGGGACTTAGAAAAAAGAGGTATTGCCGATATAGACATACCCGTTCTTATTTTGGGCATAGACACAGAGGCAACAATAAAACTAAAAAAGCAATCTTTACTTTGATGCAGGTTGGCATCTGGATAAGAGTCTCCACCGAAGAACAAGCGCAAGGGGAAAGCCCAAAGAACCATGAGCATCGCGCCCGCATGTATGCTGAACTCAAGAACTGGCGTGTGGTTGAACGCTATGACCTCTCTGGCGTAAGCGGCAAGGCCGTCCTTGATCATCCCGAGGCAAAGAGGATGATGCAGAATAAGTTAGAGGGGTGTCCGGTTTGACGGGGGCAACTCCACAAAAGGGAATTACCAGAGGGTACTAACGTGCATAAGAGATAATTAATTTGCCAGGTTTCTCCACAAAAGAGATTTTTCTGAAGATGCCCTTTGAAGTTAGTTCGTTATGTGCTCGGGATAATTGTTCTTTAACTTTTGATGCATATTTTTCTTCTTCAATCTGTACCAACTGGCAGAGTTTTGTATACGAGATCCTTACCGGGAGACCTCTATTTATTTCGAACAGTGGCGATATAACTCTGTAGATCCCCCTGGCAATGGGGCTCTGGAGTGACATAAATATATCGTAGTTTATCTGGCTACAGTAGTTTGCATTGACATTATCCAGGTACGGCTGGCTTAACCAGATAAGGTTTTTCTTCGATATATCGCCTTCGGGGGTTTCTTCACCGTAAAAGACTACTCTGTCGAAGAGATTAAAGAGGTCTTCAATATACGATTTCTTTGTTGCATGATAGAAGATTGTTTTTGAGTTTAGTACTATTGTCTTTAACTTTTTTATGGATTCTTTTATGAGTTTCAAGGAATGTCCTGATATATCATATCCAATCATCTCTGCAATACGTCTCAGTGAACCTATGTCAACGGGGTTTTTCATAGGTTTTGGCATTTCAGCGATAACCTTATTTATTGCCATGAAGACCAGTTCATCGAATGGCCCAGGTAGACCATACTTAGCGTTTGGGCTTACATGCCATTCTCTTTTTACTTTTTCATTGCCATTTAAGTAGACAATTATTCTTTTTTCTCCTGTTTTGTTTTTGTCCCTAACAAAGAGAGGCAACCTTAGAAGGTTCTTCTCATGGAATATCTTTGCTGCGCTGAGAGAGCTCTGATGTTTTTCGCAGATACTTTTGACTGTAAATTTGATCTCCCTCTCTGAAAGGGGTGGGGTATTTCTTTCATTCCAGGTGTATGCCATTTCCAGGCACTCGTCATAGGTGAGCCCGTCCCTGAGCCATGAACCACACAGCTTTGCAAGGGTGTTGTTTCTGCTGCCTCTCTGTACTCCCTGATAGAGAGGTTTCAGATTTACTACCTTTGAACCTTTACCCTCGGTTTTTTCCAGAAAGATTTCCGGGAGAGCTGCTGGTTTGTTTTTCCGGTACCACATATATCTCTCTCCTGAAAGGTGCAGGCTTGGTGGTGCTATGACGTATCCGCTGTCTCCGCGTATATCAATCTTCATCTCGTTGAAACTGACAGTGTTTTTTATTGTTTTTCCGGAAGGATATTTGAAGTATACATGGTATCCCCGTGAAGTCTTGGCTACCAGTGTGTTCTCCAGGATTCCGTTTTTCTCTGCCCATTCAATAGCTTCAGGTGAATCAAGGTCTACTACAACGATCCCTGATATCTGACCTGTGATTATGGCAATATTGGCATACGGATATTTCCTGAACCACCCCCGTATCTCTTCTGATTTAGGATGTTTTCTCTGGTATTCTGTCCAGGCTACAAGAGGTGCCTTGGAATCCCTGAGTATGTCATCGTAGGTTTGTCCTCTTGCATAATAATTTCCTCTGATAGGAATTACCGAGAACCCGGTCCTGACGTAGTTGAGAGCCATGGTAAGCGTGGTCTCTCTTTCATACTGTGTGTTTTCTGCTGGTTCTATCATGTCTAATCCTTGCCCTCCTTTTGTATCTGTTCCCTTAACTTCTCTGGCGGGAACTAACCTCTAACATCTTTTTCAAATAGGGGGAAACCCACTCCTGTTTGGTAAGCCACTCTGCGTAGCGTGGGCAGTGCTCTATGATCCAGTAAATACTCCGCCCCTTGAACTTCCCGAAAGGTAATTTGGAAGTATATATGTTGTGTTTTGCTACAGCATTCTCGTATGCTCTTTTTGTGAGGCTGTCGGCTATTTTGTTTTCCTCCCTTGGTATCCACTGAAACACAATGGTTTCGAATTGTCGTGCATATACACACGCCTGGTTGTAGAGACCTATTAAGTTGTGGCTGCCTACTTTGTATGTCCCTTTCATCTGGTTTATGACGAGCTGTGAATCACCTTTTACTATCAGGTTCCTGATATTGTTTTCGATGCAATACTTTAGTGCCTTGATCAGGCCTGTGTATTCTGCAACGTTGTTGGTTGTGGTTGCAGAAAGTGGGTTCCCGGTAGTTCCACAGGCAGAGTGAATGATTGTGTCGCCCTGATATACTACGTATCCCCATGAAGCAATGCCCCCGGGGTTGATGGGTTCGCAGGCACCGTCGAAATATGCTGTATATGCTGGTTCCAATTTAGGTTCCTTAGTGGGGTATTACTTCTATGTCATATTCATCAGATTCATATTCAGAGGGTCTGGAAGTAATACATATATAGAGACATTGGTTGTAGGCACTGCCGAAGAAAGTTCCCAGGGTTCTTTCCTGGGAGAAAATCAAAAAGAATCAATAAAAATCAAAAAAATTAAAAAATCAAAAAAATCAAAAATAAAAATCAAAAAAATCAAAAATAAAAATTCCGCCATCTCTGATGCACTGGGCGGAGAAGATACAGTGCAACCCTTCAGGGTAGGGATTAAAAGGAGGAGGTATGTTAATTAGAGTAGTAACCCCTAATGGGTACGACTACATTAAAGAGGAACTCTTAACCCACTATGTGGGGCAGGGGTATGTCCTCGCACTTGCCGAGGACATTGAAAGAACCCGGAAACGGGTCCAAAAAACGTTGGAAAAGATTTTCCCCAAGAACCAAAAGGCTCATTAGGGAAAAATGGAATGCCCGGGTTTTGCCTTCTGTAACCCCCCTTGCCCGGGCATTTTTTTATGTTTTTGAAGGTAATACAGTGATATGAAGTGGTTCAATCATCAAATTATAACAGGTTCTACTGTGTATGTGTTGTTTAACGACCCGGTGGGTACAGCAATTGCCATGAGCGGGAGTATCTTCCCGGACTACATTGAGGGCAACGATTATGAGTCTACCAGATGGAAGAAGAACCATAGAAGGTTATCCCACTGGGGCGGAGCATACTTCTTTCTCTGGTTAGTGTTCTTTTTCTGGACACAATATAGAGAATTCTTACCGTTTTACAAAAGTTTCAGCCAGTTCAGTGTTTTCAGTATTCATACTCTTACCCCGTATATTGTATCAGGGATGATGTATTTTTTTCTTGGGTGTTTCTTCCATGTTCTTGAAGACAGCTTGTGTGGGAAGGTATCGTTTCTGAATCCGTACAGGAGGGACTTTGGAATAAAGCTATTCAGAGTAGGGTCGCTGAAGGAATACTGCTGTGCCCTTTCTGTGGTAGGTGTGGTTGTTTGTATAGAATATCTTATGAGGAGGTAGAGAATGTTAGCAAATGCAAAAACAAATACAAATGCGATAACAAATGCGAAAAATAGTGGTATAGAAAAAGGTGTTGTTAAAAAAGGTGTTGTTGAAAAAGGTGTTATTGAAAAAGGTGTTGCAAAGAACGGTATTGCAAAGAATGTTGCCCGAAGACTGGTAGTAGAAGCTGCAATGGCTGACAAGTTAGGGCTCCAGCCTAAGGAATTGAATAGATCACTGAGACTTGATGAGGCCTTGAGAAACAGAAATTTTAAGTGCAGCCACTATAATTTATGCCTTTCAAAGGCAGCCTCCCTCTCATGGCAATCCTTTACATGTAAAGAGTGTACTTTCTTTAATAGAAAGAATCATAAGGAGAATCACAGGTATACACCAAAAAGACAAAGGTCCGTAAATTATATTCTGAAACGTCTCAGGGAGCTTTTTGCTGCGTCTGGATAAGGTATAAGCCAGAAGTAAATCAGGAGTTAGTCAAACTTCACTGCGCGCTCTATTCTCAGTGCGTCTTCCATTGATAGGGTGGAAAGATACCGCATCACCATGGTAACCGATGAGTGTCCCAGGTGGTGCTGGAGGGATTTTGGATTGCCTGTCTGTCTGAGTCTTTCGATTGCGTCGGAATGTCGGAGAAGATGAGGGTATATTCTCTTGGATAATCCTGCTGAGTTTCCTGTGTTTTTTATAATCTTCCATGCCTGAACTCTGGTTATTGGGAAGATCTTCTGTCCTTTTTCAATCTTCTTTTCATAGCAGTAGCTCAGGATCCTGTATGCAAGGGTTTCGGGACAGGAGACCATTCTTTTCTTTTTCCGCTTTCCTGTAACATGGATGACAGGATGTCCCTCGAATGTGCTGATCAGCTCAGGTGTAAGAGAGAGGGCTTCGGATATACGGAGACCTGTCTGGAAGAGAAGGAGGATGAGGATCTTATCCCTTTCTTTTTTTGCTTTGTCTACCAGAGTTGTGATTTCTTCCACAGTAAGGTAGGGGACTATGGAAAGGGCTCTTGAATATTCTCTCCTTGCCGGTAACATACGATATTATATACTATATCTACAAGAAAGTTAACAATTAAATATTTTGTTAACTTTTTTACTATAGTGTGGTCTTTCAGAAGGAGGTATTTCTGGTTTTTCTGGCTTAAATGTTAACAAAATTGCTCATTTTGTTAACTTTGTTTTTTTAGCCTTAAATTTTTGTCTTAAAAGTGATAATAGAAATATAGTGATAAATAGTGATAATAGAAATACTGAAGTAATAATACTTTGATGTAGTAAAAAATAAATACTAACGAGGTGATTCATGAAAAGTAAGATTGTTGATTATGTTTCAGAGAAGGCCGGAGTGTCAAAGGCTGCATCTAAAAGGGCTATTGATGCTTTTTTCGAATCTATTGAGAATGGGCTGAAGAAAGGTGACAAAATTACATTTTCGGGTTTTGGGACTTTCTATGTAGTAAAGAGAAATGCGAGAGTAGCAAGAAATCCAAAGACAGGAAAAGAAGTAATGGTTCCTGCTAAAAATGTGGTGAAATTCAGAGTCAGTAAGCGGTTGAACGAAGTGGTTGCTTAGAAGTAATACATATATGTCTCACCTTTTACCCTCCGAAATGACCCCATAGTTGCTTTTGCCTATGGGGTTCTTTATTAGAGACTGTTGGAGTTACCAGACTTATAGGGTTTTTATTAGGGACGTATAGGGTTTTGGAGATTTCAGACAATTCAGGCCTGCTCTTAGAATTGTACTGGTTCTGTGGTTCTTGCATCTGTACTTGTTGTTCCCGATATGGATCATTTTTCTTATAGGACGAAGCCTGTTGCATACATAGCATCTTTCTCTTGGTTCGTGTATTTTTACTACTTTTTTTGTCATTTTTTTCTCCTTTTCGAAACGTTTCTGAAACGTTTCAGAAAATTTTTAGTTACCTGAGTATTAATACCTTTATATGAAAGTTGGTTACATTACGGGGTTTACTGTGCTCAAAGCACTCCCAGGGTATGATACCTATCTCTGCAAACTTTCCAACTCCCCCACGCTGGCCCTTCTGCCAAAGAAGTGGGCACGGAAGGAATACAGGGTAGGGGAAACAGACTGGGCCTCAATTGACAAAATAGAAGGACCACGGGTAACACTTTCGCAGAAGTCACCTCAGTATATACGAAAGATACTCGAGTATCTGTTACTGCCTGCTCTTGAAGAAAAACAGCTCAGGGTGAAGCGGATTGCGAGGGCATCAGGATTCCGGTATTGCAAGGTGGCAATAGAGTCTCTGAATGGTGAGATTACTGACAGTACAGAACTGTATTCTGTACTGAAACCGTACCTGGAAAAGGTGAACCTGAGAGATTACTTCTTTGAGAAGCTATCGTTTGTGGCATACTCAAGTGATCTTACAAAGTTTGTAGTCAATGCACTCTGTCCCCCAGGGAGTAGAGATAAAATCTGGAAGGTTACCCACCATAAGGAACTCAGGAAGGTTGTAATCCTTGTAGACAGTACTTGTGTGGGCCTTTTTAAAGGGAAAGGAGGTGAAAACTGTCTTGTAGCGTGTAAGCTGTGCAGTGTCGAGGTAGAGGTTCGAGGTATCAGTACGGCTGTGTATGATGAATTTGCGAGTACATGGAGAGCGGAACCAGTGGCAAAAAGGGTTTCTCAGATTGGGAGTTCTCAGATTGGGGGTTCTCAGATTGACGAAAAGACGTGGAACCCTGATGAAGGACCTTTAGTGGAGGTCACTGCTAACCGTGGTAGAGCCAGCGGTTGGTGAAACTAAAATTAAAAGAAGAAGGCTATAAGCCAGAAGGCTAACCCAGAAGGCTAAGCTAGAAGGCTAAAAGCCAGAAACGCAAAAGGAGGTAAATGATGGAAGCAACAGAACAAAGGAATATGGAACAAGGAAATACAGAACTAGGGGAAAAAGAGGAAGAGATGACAACCAAGAATACGAAACAAGGTACAAAACAGGAAAGTGTGAAACAGGAAAGTACAAAACAGGAAAATGCGAAACAGGAAAGGACAAAACAGGAAAGTACAAAGTCAAGGCTACAAACAGGGGCAAAGAAGGACTATACCTCAGTGATAACCCAGCTCAAAAAGAAAAAAAGCCAGCGAGATGACAGTATCGTATATGTTGCAGTGGGCGGACAAAGAGGGTTTCAGGTTGGGAAGAACCTTCTTGGTCTTAACAACTATGTACGGCAACTGAAAAACTACGCTGTATTCGGTGATATAGCAGAGGTTAAAAAGGGTATTGAACAGGTCGAGGCCCTCAAAGATGAAATATGGGAAACGATGAAGGGGGTTATTCCACGTCTCGGGACATACTCACCGGAAAGATGGGCGAGTTTAAACAACACAAAAGAAGAAAAATTGACTCTTGCACAGAGAAGGAGTGCCTATGTGATTACGCCTGTTGACAACAGCGTGGCAGCCATAACAATTGCAGTTAAGTTGTTGGCAGAAAGGATCATGGAGTTACAGGCAGGGTCGAACTTCGATGAGCTCTCACGGGTAGTAGAAATATTCCGGGATGTCAATACACGTCTGGAGGACATAGTCAGTACAAACAGGCCCCCCTCCAGGAAAGAACGTGCTGAAAAAGCAGCAGACAACGGCACAACAAGTATTGTCAGAGACATCGTTGACAAGGTTGCAGGGAAAGATAAGAAGAAACCAAAGGAGGCTGCTGTTTAGGGTAGATTACTAACGATTTTCACCGGGCACTGTTAGCAAAGTCTAACGGTGCCTTTTTTGTTTTATTTATTTTTTTAACTTCATTGATTCTTTTAGCTTCATTTATTTTTTTAACTTCATTTATTTTTTTGGTAATGTCAATCCTTCTGTGTAAATTCTTTTAAAGGTTTTCTTCCCCATTGGTCATTTAAATGACTTGAGTACCGCATATATGATCCTTTCAATGCTCTGGTTATTATTAAAGCAGCTCATAGGACGTGTCCTTCTTCTAACCTCCCGGAATGCCCTTTCGATTACATTTGTTGTGCGCAATTTTATCCTCATAGGCTCCGGACAATAATAGAAGTTAAGCAACTCTTCCAGGTCTTTTTCCATGCAGCTCACTACCTTTTCAGATACAGGTCTCCATTTCCTTGCCCATGCAAAATAGGCCTCCACTGCCTCTTGTCTGTTTCTTGCATTATATATTGCTCGGGCATCCTTTATACATGCCACAAAACCCATAAAACCCACAGAAACGTCGCAATCCCTTCTTAATGAGGTCTAAATTCCTACCACGTCACGGCCCGGGCTGCAATCAATAATCAAGTCCTAAAAATTGACCCTGACTATCGCAGAAATTCTTCAAGAAATGGATATATCTCATGGT